>Ga0207709_10000035_pt1 | contig 300968 bp, 271 predicted proteins | sample KBSM34metaG_FD_184397 | JGI IMG/M metagenome (GOLD analysis project Ga0207709, IMG submission 184397) | Miscanthus rhizosphere microbial communities from Kellogg Biological Station, Michigan, USA - KBS M3-4 metaG (SPAdes) (version 2) | ecosystem: Host-associated > Plants > Roots > Rhizosphere...
AGCGTTACACGCTGCTGTCAACACCTCTTTTTCTCCGCTTTCGACCGAGAAGATCGAACCGTTGAAAGCGCCAGAAAAACCGGCATTTCCAACTCCTTCCAGGCTTCGATGATCTGAAGCAAACCGCCATCGAAAACCGTGTAACTCATTGAATCTCAAGGAGTTTTCCGTTTCGACTGCGCCGGAAGTGGGGCGAATTATAGACCTCCAGAATCTGCCGTCAACACTTAATTTTGTTTTTCTATCAAGCGATGCGAAAAGCCCCCTGCTATATAGACGAGCAGGAAATCAGTGCGCAATATATTGCCCAATATCAAAAACAAAACACACCTCAGCTACTCTTTTGGACGACTCAGCGCAATGAATGAGCAACCCCGCAGCCTGGCCTCAATCCTGTTTCCGGTTGGCCTGCTATTAATAGCCATGGCGTCCATCCAATCCGGAGCATCGCTGGCCAAGAGCATGTTTCCCGTGGTCGGCGCCCAAGGAACGACAACATTGCGTCTGATATTTGCCAGCGTAATCATGCTGTTGCTGTTGCGCCCATGGAGAGCGAAGCTGACCGGCAGGTCACTGCGAACAGTCATCGTCTACGGAATGGCCCTGGGCGGGATGAACTTCCTCTTTTATATGTCGCTGCGTACCGTGCCGCTAGGGATTGCCGTCGCTCTGGAGTTCACCGGCCCACTGGCCGTTGCCATTTATGCTTCCCGTCGTGCCATCGACTTCCTCTGGATCGCCCTTGCCGCTGTTGGACTGCTTCTGCTGATACCGACAGGAGCGACCAGTACCGGTCTGGATCTTGTGGGTGCCGGCTATGCACTGGGGGCTGGTGCCTGTTGGGCGCTGTATATTCTGTTCGGGCAGAAGGCCGGTGCCGACAACGGTGTAACTACAGCGGCGCTGGGCGTCATGATCGCGGCTCTGTTTGTCGCCCCCATCGGCATCGTCCATGCGGGTGCGGCGCTACTGACACCATCGCTGATTCCCGTCGCAATTGGCGTGGCCATTCTTTCCACCGCCCTGCCCTACACCCTGGAAATGGTTGCCCTCACCCGTATGCCGGCCCGCACCTTTGGCACGCTGATGAGTATCGAACCCGCATTCGGCGCCTTGTCGGGTCTGCTGTTCCTGCAGGAGTACCTGACGTTTGCGCAATGGATGGCAATCCTGTGCATTATTCTGGCCTCCGTGGGTGCAACCATGACAATGGGCGCGGCCGCCAACCCAGCGGTTGCAGCAGATTGAGACAGGATTTGACTTAGGTCTGGCAATTGGCGCTCATTTAGGCCATGTTTAGCCTCGTAACTCAGTGCCAGACATGGACTTTTTCGGATAGGGACATCAGAACGCCTACAGCGCGAGCGAATACGGGCAGACCCGAGCGCCAGACTCGAGGCTGCCATTAAGGATGGTAATGAAACGAATTTTGATACTGATCGCCGTACTCGCAGTTGCGGGCTGCGCAGCGACATCGAAAACCCAGGTGAAGCACGGCAAGAAAGGGCTGCATATCAACTGCTCTGGTCTCTCGTCTTCCTGGGACAAGTGCTATACCAGCGCTGCCAATTCCTGTGCACCGAAGGGTTACAAAGTCATCGCCAAGTCTGGCGACGCCGTGGAAGAACCGGGTGATTATCCGTTCGGATTGAATCCGGCCGGTTATACCAGCCGCAGCATGATCGTCATCTGTAAATAGTCCGACGCCATTTCACTCGGCGCATTGCTCATCGAGCTGGCGTTGAATTTCCTGATGGCTCGCGTCCAGCACCCTGCGCTGAATCTCGGGCGTAGCAAGCATTCGTGCCACCACCAATGCCCCGACACATTGCGACAGAATGGCCCACGCCAGGCTGTCGCTCTCCAGTATCAGTGCCCAGCTCTCCTGAAGTCGGCAGATCCACAATTCAGCCTGCTCACGAACCGACTCATCCGAACGGGCTATCTCGGCGCCCAATGCCGGTAACGCACAGCCCGACTCGGGCTGCTCGACATGAGCCATGCTCAGATATTGCTTGAGACAACGCTGCAAGCGCTGCCTGTCCTGCGTTTCCTTCCCGCCCAGCCGCTCCAGACTTTGACTCAACTCACGTTCAACGATCGCCGCGAACAACTCACTCTTCGATGAAAAGTGACTATAGAACGCAGCTCCACTCAATCCGATTGCCTTCATCAGAGCATCAACCCCAACCGTCGAGAAACCAGAGCTTTTCGCCGACAGCGCGCTGCTTTGCAGCAGTTTTTCTCGGGTTTCCAGTTTGTGGCTGGCGGAGTAACGCATGGTTTTTTCCTCGGGGGTGAGCTGTCTTGACGCTGACCGAATCCTAGCATAACGTTCGTTCACTTAACGATCGTTTACCAAAGGGCTCCACCCATGAATAACAAGAAGATCGTATTGATTGTCGGTGCAGGTGATGCCACGGGCGGTGCCATCGCCAAGCGGTTTGCCAAAGAAGGTTTCATCGCTTGCGTCACACGGCGCAGCGCCGAAAAACTGCAGCCGTTGGTGGAAGCCATTCAGGCGGACGGCGGCCAAGCCCATGGATTTGCCTGTGACGCGCGCAAAGAAGAAGACGTGATTGCGCTGATCGAAGATATCGAAACCCGCCTCGGTCCGATCGAAGCATTCGTTTTCAACATCGGCGCCAACGTGCCTTGCAGCATTCTCGAAGAAACCGCACGCAAGTATTTCAAGATCTGGGAAATGGCCTGCTTCTCGGGTTTTCTCAACGCTCGCGAGGTGGCAAAGCGCATGGTCACCCGCCAGCGCGGCACCATTCTGTTCACCGGTGCTACTGCCGGACTGCGCGGAGCCTCCGGTTTTGCCGCATTCGCCGGCGCCAAGCACGGTATCCGCGCACTGGCGCAAAGCATGGCCCGGGAACTCGGCCCGATGAACATTCACGTTGCCCACATAGTAGTCGACGGTGCCATCGACACCGACTTCATCCGCAGCAACTTCCCCGACAAATACGCAACCAGGGATCAGGACGGTATTCTCGATCCAGAGCACATCGCCGAGAACTATTGGTACCTGCACAGTCAGCCAAGGGATGCCTGGACCTTCGAGCTGGATCTGCGCCCCTGGAATGAACGCTGGTAACCCCTCCCCGATAACAAAAAACAGAGTGCAGCGAGCATGAGCAAAACCGTGGAGTTCTACTTCGACCTCGGCAGCCCCGCCACCTATCTGGCGTACACCCAACTGCCGAGAATCTGCGCCGAGACCGGTAGCCGGTTGATCTATATCCCGATGTTGCTGGGCGGCGTGTTCAAAGCCACCGGAAATGCTTCACCGGCGATGATCCCGGCCAAGGGCCGTTACATGTTTCAGGATCTCGACCGCTACGCCAAACGTTACGGCGTCCCCCTGAAGTTCAACCCGCACTTCCCGATCAATACGTTGATGTTGATGCGAGCGGTGACCGGCATTCAATTACGGCACCCGGAGCGCTTCCTGGCGTTCATCGACTGCCTGTTCAAAGCACTGTGGGTTGAAGGACGCAGCCTCGACGAACCGACAACAGTCGCAGCCGTGCTGACCGAACACGGCTTCAACCCTGAACAGATACAGGCACTGACCAATGATGAAGCGGTCAAGACTGCCCTCAAGGACAACACCGAAACAGCCGTGAAGCGTGGCGTCTTCGGTGCGCCGAGCATGTTTATCGACAATCAGTTGTTCTTCGGTCAGGACCGGCTCGACTTCGTTGAAGAAGCCCTGCGCTAGATCTCTACGACAAGACGTCCCTGCGCTGCTTTCGATGAAAGCAGTTCATGGGCTTCGCCGGCTGACTCAAGCGTAAACCGACGCGCATGGAGCAATGGTTTCACCTCTCCGGCTTCGATCAACAGGGCCGCCTGGCGCAAAATCTCGGCATGATGCTCGCCGCCCTTCCCGGTCAGCAGCGGCAACAAGGTAAATACCCCGGAGTAGGTCGCGCCCCGAAATGACAGCGGCGCCAGAGCATGGTGCCCCCAGCCCAGACAACTCAACACATGACCGTGGTAGATCCGCACGGCCTTGAAGGACGCATCCAGCGTTTCGCCGCCCACCGTGTCATAAACGATATCGAACCCCTCTCCCGCCGTGTATTGACCGACATAGTCCTCGACCGACGTCTCTCGGTAATCAATGAACGTCGCGCCATACCCTTCGATGATCCCCCGTTGTCCTGCGGAACCTGTCGCAAAAACCTCGGCACCGAACGCGCGAGCAATTTGCACCGCCACATGCCCAACGCCACCTGCCCCACCCTGAATCAATACCTTTTGCCCGGCACTCACCCGAGCACGATCCACCAATCCTTCCCAGGCAGTAATCAGCACCAGCGGCAAAGCCGCCGCCTCACGCATACTCAGATTGCCCGGTTTGCGCGCCAGAAGCTGCGCATCGACCACCGCAAACTCGGCCAGAGAACCCTGCACGCCTCCTATGCCGGTTGCCAACGCGTAAACCTCATCGCCCGGCGCCCAGCCCTGTACGCCCTCTCCCACCGAGTCGATCACACCCGCCAGATCCAACCCCAACACCGCCGGCAACGGCTGTCGAGCATGGGCGGCCTGCCCCGCACGGATTTTCAGATCCAGCGGATTCACACCGCTGGCCTTGATCCGCACCAATACCTGTCCGGCGCCCGCCACCGGGTGTTCAAGGGAAACCAGGCGTAGCGGACCGTCAGCGGTGTCCACCATAAGCGCGCGCATATGCAGTGAGTCGGTCATTTCGGTCATTCCTGTGGGAGAAAGTGAAGCCATGTTCCCGCAGCAGACCCATGCCGATAAGACACCAAATGACTATAGTGAGCATGCCAAAACAGCATGAATGAGGCGCTTCATGGACAAGCTCAACGCAATGGCGATCTTCGTCCGGGTGGTCGAACGCGGTAGTTTCTCCGCCGTTGCCCGGGAACTGCAGACCACCCAGCCGACCATCAGCAAAGTCCTGCGCGCCCTTGAGAATGATTTGGGCGGCAAGTTGATTGCCCGCAGTACACGCAAGCTCTCCCTGACCGATGAAGGTCAGCGGTACTACAACGAATGCCGAAAAATCCTTGCTGCGGTGGATGCTGCCGAACACAGTTTCCAGTCGGGGCGGGAAACAGTCGCCGGGGCGTTACGAATCGGTTCATCAGTCAGCTTCGGCCGCCTGCAGATCGCTCCAAGACTGCCCGACTTTCTCAAGCAATACCCACAGATTCAGATCAACCTGCAGCTGAACGACCAGAACCTGGATCTGGTCAACGAAGGCCTGGATGTCAGCCTGCGCATCGGCGAATTGAACGACAGCGGCATGATCGCCCGTCGTATAGGCACCACCCATCGCGTCACCGTCGCAGCGCCTGCCTACCTGCAATGCCTTGAACCCCCACAATCGCCGCAGGATCTTGCGCAGCACAACTGCCTGCAATTCAACCTGCTCGAATCGCAAAACCTGTGGACCTACGAAAAGGCCGGCCAACATCACGAGGTGCGCATCAAAGGCAATGCACAGAGCAACAACTCCGAAGCGATCCGCGAAATGGTCTTGGGGGGATTGGGGATTTCGCTGTCACCGGTCTGGCTGTTCAGCGAGGATTTGAAGGTGGGGCGAGTGGTCGCCCTGTTGCAGGACTACCAGACCCGATCATTGCCGATTCACGCCGTGTTCCCGGCGAACCGTCGCCAGTCCGCCAGGGTCAACGCGTTTGTCGATTTCATGACCCGGGCGCTGGCAGCAGCGCCCGAGCTTCAACCATTTAAATAGCGGCAGTACGCGTGTTCAGCCATTCCAGTGCCGCGCCATCAAGCAGCGGGCTCAGACGCTCGCGCACTTCCGCGTGATAGGCGTTGAACCACTGCTTCTCTTCCTGCGTCAGCAACGACGGCTCCAGGCAACGGGTATCGATCGGGCACAGGGTCAGGGTTTCGAACTTGAGGAATTCGCCGAACTCGCTGCTTCCCGCTTCAACGTTCATCGCCAGGTTCTCGATCCGCACACCCCAGCGGCCCGGACGATAAGTACCCGGTTCGATGGAGGTGATCATCCCCGGTTGCATGGCGGTTTGTGGCGCCGGCGCTGCCTGATAGGCGATCACCTGCGGACCTTCGTGAACGTTGAGGAAGTAACCCACGCCGTGTCCGGTGCCATGGCCGTAATCCACGTTCTCAGCCCAGATCGGCGCACGGGCAATCGCGTCCAGCAGCGGCGACAGAATGCCTTTCGGGAAATGTGCGCGGGACAAGGCAATCACGCCTTTCAACACTCGGGTGCAGTCACGCTTCTGCTCTTCGCTCGGCGTACCGACGGCCACCATGCGCGTGATATCGGTAGTACCACCCAGGTACTGTCCACCGGAGTCGATCAGCAACAAGCCATTACCCTCGATCACCGCGTGTTCTTCCGGGGTGGCGTGGTAATGCGGCATCGCGCCGTTGGCGTTGAACGCAGCGATGGTGTTGAAACTCAGCGACACATAGTCCGGACGACGCTCACGAGCAGCAGTGAGCTTCTCGTCAATGGTCAGCTCTGTAATGCGTTCACGACCCCAGGCAGATTCCAGCCAGGTGAAAAACTCGCACAGCGCCGCGCCATCCTGCTCCATCGCCTGACGAATGTGCCCGGCGTCCGCCAGGCTCTTCTGCGACTTGGCCAGCGTGGTCGGGTTCAGGCCTTCGACCAGTTTCACGCCACTGTCGAGGTTATCCAGCAAACCACTGGTGACCCGTGCCGGATCCACCAGCAGGCTCGCGCCACTCGGAATCTCACGCAAGGCGTCAGCGACTTCACTGTAGTCACGCAGGGTCACGCCGTCTTTTTCCAGCACGGCACGCAGCTCAGCATCAACCTTGCTCAAGGCCACAAACAGCGTGGCTTGTTGCTGACTGATCAGCGCGAAGGAAACGAATACGGGGTTGAACGACACATCGCCGCCGCGCAGGTTGAACAGCCAGGCGATGTCGTCGAGAGTTGCGATGAAGTGCCAATCGGCACCACGTTCCTGCAGGGTTTCACGCAGTTTGGCGAGTTTCTCGCCACGGCTGACAGTCGCCTGCGGTGGCAGGTGCTGATAGATCGGCGCATTCGGCAGCGCCGGGCGGTCGCTCCAGACTTCTTTCAACAAGTCGATGTCGGTACGCAGACGGGCACCCCGCGCTTCGAGCTTGCTGCCCAGCGTACGCGCTGACGCGACGGCCATCACTGCACCGTCAACCGCGACCACGCCACCTTCCGGCGTCTGCTCGGCCAGCCAGTCCAGCGGGCTCGGCTGACCTGGTTGCAGTTTCACCAGTTCGATGCCGCTGCCCTTGAGTTCCTTGGTCGCCTGTTCCCAGTAGCGACTGTCGGCCCAGACCCCGGCGAAATCGGTGGTGACAATCAATGTGCCGACCGAGCCATGGAAACCCGACAGCCATTGCCGGCCCTGCCAGTAACCCGGCAGGTATTCCGACAGATGCGGGTCGGCGGACGGTACCAGCAATGCGTGGATACCCTCGCGACGCATCAGTTCACGGGTGTGCGCGAGGCGCTGGGGAACCGTTCCTTCGGTCAAGGTCTGGGTACTCATCATGTCTCCTGCCAATCACTTCATCGTTATTGTTTGGTGCCGTTCGAAGCCGGCTCGTTAAAGCCCTGTCGCCCAGAATGCCGGAGCACTGGCGCAGGCGGCCTTGATCAGTTCTACAGCCTTGTCGATGTCTTCGGCGGTGGTGAAACGGCCGAGGCTCAGGCGAATCGTGCGCCCCGCCAGATACGCGTCATGCCCCAATGCCAGCAAAACATGGGACGGTGCGTTGCTCGCGGAATTGCAGGCCGAGGTCGCGGAAAACGCGATCGAATGGCTCAGTGCCGCCGGGTTGAACTCGCCTTCGCTGAAAGTCAGGCTCAAGGTGTGCGGAATACGTTGGGTGGAGCTGCCGTTGAGGCGTACGCCGGGCAGGCTCAAGAGTTGTTCGAGCAATCGCTCGCGCAACGCGACGATGATTTTCTTCTCGTCATCGAAAGCTTCGGCGGCCAGGGCAAAAGCCGAGCCCATGGCAGCAATCTGGTGAGTCGCCAACGTACCGGAGCGCAAGCCGCCCTCGTGACCGCCACCGTGTATCTGCGCCTGCAAGCGCTGCTGCGCACGCGGGCCGACGTACAGCGCGCCAATGCCTTTGGGGCCGTAGAGCTTGTGCGCCGAGAACGACATCAGGTCCACCGGCCATTGCGCCAGATCGATCGCGACCTTGCCGGCACCCTGGGCCGCATCGACGTGGAACAACGCCCCGCGCCCACGCACCACTTCGCCGATGGCCGGGATGTCGTTGACGGTGCCGAGTTCGTTGTTGACCAGCATCAGCGACACCAGAAAGGTGTCATCACGCATCGCTTCGCTGACCGCTTGCGGGGTGATCAGGCCTTCGGCGTCCGGTACCAGATAGGTCACGGCGACACCGGCGTCCTGCAATTGCCGGGCGGTGTCGAGGATGGCCTTGTGTTCGATCTGACTGGTGATGATGTGCCCGCCGGAGACTCCACGGGCCTGGGCCACGCCTTTAAGCGCGAGGTTGTTGGATTCGGTGGCGCCGGAGGTCCAGACGATCTGCTGCGCCTGGGCGCCGACCAGTTCAGCGACTTGCCGGCGAGCGTGCTCGACCGTTTGCCGGGCCTGCTGGCCAAAGGCGTGGGAACTGGAAGCCGGGTTGCCGAAATTACCGTTGAAACCCAGACACTCGATCATCACCTGGATGACCCGCTCGTCCACCGGGGTGGTGGCGGCGTAATCGAAATACAGCGCACGTGTGTTCATAAAAAGACTCGCAGAGCGTGTTCCGGGATCAGGAAGCTCGTATCTACAAACGGCACGGCGCAGCCTTGTGAGCTGCGCCCGGGTTCGAGAGCGTCATCAATACCTGATCGGATGCCGTTAAAGAAGAACAACTTCATTTAAAAGTGCGTAGGAACGCTCCTGAACGCGACTTTAACAGGCATCGGGCCGGCGGTTGTAGCACTGCGTCAGCTAATGCTTTCAAGGAGTAACGGATACAGCGAAATCACCAGCAGCGCCGCCATGCCCCAGTTGAAAACCCGCAACCAGCGGCGATCCTTCAATACGTTACGCAACAAGGTCCCGCACGCCGCCCAGACACCGACGCTCGGCAGGTTGATGATGGCGAACACCGCCGCAATCACGATCACGTTGGTGAAATAGCCCTGCATCGGCGTGTAGGTGCTGATGGCACCAATGGCCATGATCCACGCCTTGGGATTGACCCACTGAAAAGCCGCCGCGCCGAGGTAGCTGATCGGCTTCGCATCGCCCTGCTCGCTATCGCTGACCGGGCCCGAATGCGCGATTTTCCACGCCAGATACAGCAAGTACGCCGCGCCGACGTAACGCAGGACCGTATAGAGCAACGGATAGGTCTGGAACACTGCGCCCAGGCCAAAACCCACCGCCACTACCAGCACAAAGAAGCCGCAGGTAATGCCGAGCATATGGGGGATGGTGCGGTTAAAGCCGAAATTCACGCCCGATGCCAGCAACATGGTGTTGTTCGGCCCCGGTGTGATCGAGGTGACAAGGGCAAACAGGGCAAAGCCCAGCAGCAGGTCGAGCGAAAGGGTCATGGCAGGCAGTCCGTCAGGGTCATTCAGGTGTTGACCCTATCCCACGGCGCCGCGCAAACCCACAGACAGTTGGGTAAAACTTCGAGCAGTACAGTTACGGATCAGCTAGGACGACCGTGCAGCTGTACGGCCCGCTCTGCGCTCATTTCACCCTTGTTATCAAACCCGAAAGGCTTCTGTGGCTGGCCGAGCAGCTGGGCTTTCTTCGCGTGGTATTCCTCGAACGACAAGCCGCTGCGATTCAGGGTTTCCAGCGCCAGTTCGCGGGTTTCTTCCGCCGTGTAAGGGCGCAGTTCCGGGGAAACGTGGCTCGCACAACCGGCGAGAACGGAGACAGCGAACATCAGGGAAACAGTCAGTAAACGATTCATGGGAGCGTCCTGCCGTGGCGGGTGTTGGTCAATGAGCAAAGGCTACGCCCGAGCTGGCCGTGGCAGAAATCAACGCTCTCAATAGTGGCTATCAGGTTTCCGACAGGTCAGGTTCAAATATTCACAAAAGTTCTATCAATATCAATTAACAGTCTTTTACGGAATAACAGTCAGCCTTTATAAATCCTTCATCGCGTTCGGCACTGTTGCTCCAGCAACTGTTTCCCAGGCAACAGCGGTTCAACAAACCGGCCTGAAAGTCACAAAAGCACAGCCACCGACAACGCTCAAAGCCCCGCAATACGGGCCTCAAAGGAATTGGTACAGCGCTTGCTCTGCTCCGGTGACTACTCACTGCTCGCCGAGCAACTGTTGAAAAAGGAACTGACCATGTCGCGTCCACTGAAAGTCGTCGCCCTGTCCGGCGGAACCTGGCGCCCATCCCGCACCCTGGTGCTGACCCAGGCCCTGCTGGCCGAATTGTCCGGGCACTTGCCGATCGAGAGCCATCTGATCGAACTCGGTGACATCGCCCGCCCACTGGGCGCCGCACTGTCGCGTCAGGAACTGCCGGCCGAGATCGAAGCCGAGCTGCAAGCCATCGAACAGGCTGACCTGTTGATCGTCGCCGCGCCGGTGTATCGCGGTTCCTATCCGGGCCTGCTCAAGCACCTGTTCGACCTGATCGATCTCAATGCGCTGATCGACACCCCTGTGCTGCTCGCCGCCACCGGTGGCAGCGAACGCCATGCGTTGGTCCTCGATCACCAATTGCGCCCGCTGTTCAGTTTCTTCCAGGCAGTGACCCTGCCGATCGGCGTGTACGCCACCGAAGCCGATTTCACCGACTACCAGATCACCAGCGAACCGCTCAAGGCGCGCATCCGTCTGGCCGCCGAACGCGCCGCGCCGCTGTTCGGCACACCTATCAAACCTTTGCTGAAAATCGCCTGAGGAACAGTTCATGGATGTTTTCTGGTTCCTGCCGACCCACGGCGACGGTCACTATCTGGGCACCACCCAAGGCGCGCGCCCGGTCACCCTCAATTACCTGAAACAGGTGGCGCAAGCCGCCGACAGCCTCGGCTACCACGGCGTGCTGATTCCCACCGGGCGTTCCTGCGAGGATTCGTGGGTGATCGCCTCGGCGCTGGTGCCTCTGACCGAACGCCTGCGTTATCTGGTGGCGATCCGTCCGGGGATCATTTCGCCGACCGTCTCGGCGCGCATGGCCGCCACCCTGGATCGTCTGTCCAACGGCCGCTTGCTGATCAACGTCGTGACCGGCGGCGATCCGGACGAAAACCGTGGCGACGGCAGTTTCCTCAGCCACAGCGAACGCTACGAAGTCACCGACGAGTTCCTCAAGATCTGGCGCCGCGTGTTGCAAGGCGAGGCGGTGGATTTCGAAGGCAAACACCTGAAGGTGCAGAACGCCAAAGCCTTGTATCCACCGGTACAGAAACCCTATCCACCGCTGTATTTCGGCGGCTCCTCCGACGCAGCCCATGATCTGGCCGCCGAGCAGGTCGACGTGTACCTGACCTGGGGCGAACCACCGGCAGCCGTCGCCGAAAAACTCGCCGATGTGCGTGAACGCGCTGCCCGCCACGGGCGCAAGGTGAAGTTCGGCATCCGCCTGCACGTGATCGTGCGCGAGACCGCCGAAGAAGCCTGGAAAGCCGCCGACAAACTGATCGAGCACATCAGCGACGAAACCATCGAGGCCGCGCAGAAATCCTTTTCGCGCTTCGACTCCGAAGGCCAGCGGCGCATGGCCGCCCTGCACGACGGGCGCCGCGACAACCTGGAAATCGCCCCCAACCTGTGGGCCGGCGTCGGCCTGGTGCGCGGCGGTGCCGGCACCGCACTGGTCGGCGACCCTCAGCAGGTTGCGGCGCGGATCAAGGAATACGCGGACCTGGGCATCGAGAGTTTCATTTTCTCCGGCTACCCGCATCTGGAAGAGGCCTACCGCTTTGCCGAACTGGTCTTCCCGTTGTTGCCCGAGCCCTATGCAAGCCTGGCCGGACGCGGCGTGACCAACCTCACCGGGCCGTTCGGCGAAATGATCGCCAACGATGTACTGCCCGCCAAAGCCAACGCTTGAGGAAGACCGAGTGACTGCCAAACCGCAAAGCACCCTGCTCTCCCCGTTGCAGACCGCCCGCCAACTGGCCGCCGAATTCGCCCTGACCGCCGTCGAACGCGACGAACGCGGCGGCACGCCGAAAGCCGAACGTGACGCCCTGCGCGACAGCGGTCTGCTGGCCCTGAGCATTCCCACCCGTTACGGCGGTCTCGGTGCGCGCTGGAGCGAAACCCTGGAAGTCGTGCGCGAGTTCGCCAAGGTCGACAGCTCGATCGCCCACGTCTTCGGCTTTCATCATTTGATGCTCGCCACCGTCCGGTTGTTTTCCCGCCCGGAACAATGGCAACCGTGGTTCGAACAGACCGCGCGGCAGAACTGGTTCTGGGGCAACGCCCTCAATCCGCTGGACACCCGCACCGTGGTCAAGGATCTGGGGGGCTGGCGCGAGTTTTCCGGCAAAAAAAGCTTCTGCTCCGGCGCCAGCGATTCACAGATGCTGATCGCCTCGGCGGTGGACGAAAGCAACGGCGGCAAACTGCTGATCGCGGCGATTCCCAGCGGCCGCAGCGGGATCACTCTGCACAACGACTGGAACAACATCGGCCAGCGCCAGACCGACAGCGGCAGCGCCACGTTCGAACGGGTGCGGGTCGAGGAATCGGAACTGCTGCTGGATCCGGGTCCGCTGAGCACACCGTTCGCCTGTTTGCGCCCGTTGATCGCACAACTGACGTTCACCCACATGTTTCTCGGCATCGCCGAAGGTGCCTTTGAAGAGGCGCGGCAATACACCCTCAGCGAAACCCGTGTCTGGCACAAATCCTCGGTGCGCGAGGTGCGTGAAGATCCTTATGTGTTGGCCCATTACGGCGAGTTCTGGGTCGCCCTCGAGGGCATCCGCCTGCTGGTGGAACGCGCCGCTGCGTTGCTCGACGAGGCCTGGGCCAAAGGCCCGAACCTCAGTGCCGAAGAGCGCGGTCATCTGGCCACGGCGATTGCCACGGCCAAGGTCGCCGCCAGCCGCCAGGGCCTGGAGATTTGCAGCCGGTTGTTCGAAGTTACCGGCGCCCGTTCGACCCACGCATCGCTGCGCCTCGACCGCCACTGGCGCAACCTGCGCACGCAAACCCTGCACGACCCTCTGGATTACAAACTCCATGAGCTGGGCGACTGGGCGCTGAATCAGGCCCTGCCGGTGCCGACGTTCTATTCCTGATTTCCTTTCGTGGAGCGAGACCCATGCAACTGCTGACCCTGCCGCCCTCACCCGCCCTGGCCACTTCGATTCGCGCCACCGCTCAGGTCTTCGAAGACCCGAAGTCCCAGGCCCTGCTCGCGCATCTGCAACAAGTCGCGCCGAGCGAAGCCAGCGTGCTGATCATCGGCGAAACCGGCACCGGCAAGGAGTTGGTGGCACGGCACATCCATAACCTCAGCAACCGGCGCAACCGGCCGTTCATTGCGGTGAACTGCGGGGCGTTTTCCGAATCGCTGGTGGAAGCCGAACTGTTCGGCCATGAAAAAGGCGCCTTCACCGGCGCTCTCAGCGCCAAGGCCGGGTGGTTTGAAGAGGCGGATGGCGGCACATTGTTCCTCGATGAAATCGGCGATCTGCCGATGGCCATCCAGGTCAAATTGCTGCGGGTGTTGCAGGAACGCGAAGTGGTGCGACTCGGTTCGCGCAAGAGTATTCCCATCGATGTCCGAGTGCTCGCCGCGACCAACGTGCAACTGGAGAAAGCCATCAACGCCGGGCATTTTCGCGAGGATCTGTATTACCGGCTGAACGTGGTCAATCTGGAGCTGAGCCCGTTGCGCGAGCGGCCCGGCGACATCCTGCCGCTGACCCGGCATTTCATCGAGGCCTACAGTCAGCGTCTGGGTTACGGGCGCATCACCATCAGCCCCGGCGCCGAACACAAACTGCGCGGCTACAGTTGGCCGGGCAACATCCGCGAACTGGAAAACGTCATCCACCACACGCTGCTGATTTGCCGCAACGGCGTGATCGAGCGCGATGATCTGCGCCTGTCGAACCTGCGCATTGACCGTCCGGACGATCAGCACGGCAGTGTCGACGACTCACCGGAAGCGCTGCTCGAACGTGCCTTCCAGAAACTCTTCGAACAACAGGCCGGCGCCCTGCATGAAAAGGTCGAGGACGCGTTGCTGCGTTCGGCCTATCGCTTCTGCCACTACAACCAGGTACACACCGCCGCACTGCTCGGCTTGAGCCGCAACGTGACCCGCACGCGGCTGATCAAGATCGGCGAACTGGCGGTGAACAAGCGGCGGCCCACGGAAAACCTGCAAGGCGAGCGCTTGATCCAGTTGTCGATCTAGCCCACCAACTGGCAGTGCAAACCATCGTCGTGACTGCGGGCGATGCTGCTCAGCACCTGGAATGAACCGAAGGTCACGGTGCGCGCCTGATGGGCGCGGATCAATTGCCAGAAATCCTGCTCGCCGGTTTCGAAACTCTGGAACGCTGCCTCCCCCGCCTCGCGAGATTGCCATTGTAGAAGGCTCAAGACTCGCCGACCGTCGTCACTGGCCTGGACACTGGCGCTGACGAAGCCGGCATAACGCTGGGCCAGACGTTCGGTCTGCACCGCCAGCGCCGAGACCAGCGCCAGTTGCTGGCCGGGCTCGATTTCGAATTCGATCAATTGGGTGAAGCTGCGGTTTTTTGCGGGTGCTTGCATGACATCCCCACTCTGTCAGGTGAATCTTGCGGTTCGAAGGCCTGCAGGGTAAAACCTCGAGTTAACTTGAGGTCAAGGGGCAATTTTCAAATGGTCACTGCGGAAAATCTGCACAGACAACTCAGCGTCGGCGAAGTCGCGGCACGCAGCGGCGTGGCGGTGACCGCCCTGCACTTTTATGAATCCAAGGGATTGATCAAGAGCCAGCGCAATGCCGGCAACCAGCGGCGTTATCCACGGGAAGTGCTGCGGCGAGTGGCGTTGATCAAGGTGGCGCAACGACTGGGGATTCCACTGGCGGAAATCGGCGAGGCGTTGAAACAGCTACCGGACAACCGCGCGCCGACGGCGTCGGACTGGAAGGTGCTGTCGGAGCAGTGGCGGCGGGAGCTGGACGAACGGATCAATCAGTTGACGCTGCTGCGGGATCGACTGACCGGTTGCATCGGTTGTGGGTGTCTGTCGATGGAGGCCTGCCCGCTGCGCAATCAGGGCGACATGCTGGGCGAGCGAGGGCCGGGAGCGCACTTTCTCGACGTTCCCGACTGAGGACTCGCTCCGCTCCGGCGTCGCGAGGGCTGCTCGTCGGCTTCTCGGTCATGGCGGCGGCACGGATCTATAGTTGAGCGACCGGTAACCCCGGCGAAGCCACACCTTCAACCACCCATAAAAACAGGGCGACAAAAAAAGGAGTACGCCATGAGCGTTCAACCTATTCCCGAGGGGTATCACAGCATTACCCCGTATCTCGGCATTCACAAAGCTGCCGAAGCCATCGACTTCTACAAAAAAGCATTCGGTGCCACCGAAGTCATGCGCCTGAGCATGCCTGACGGTCGCGTCGGCCATTGCGAACTGCGCATCGGCGACAGCGCCATCATGCTTGGCACACCCTGTGACCAAGGGCCATTGAGCAATCCGGACAACGCCGTGTCCGTCGGTTTGCATCTGTACGTGACCGATGTCGACAAGTCGTTCCAGCGCGCACTGGATGCCGGGGCGACGGCCGTGTCCCAGGTCAAGGATCAGTTCTACGGGGATCGCAGCGGTACGTTGAAAGATCCGTACGGGCATCTGTGGTTCCTGGCCACCCGCAAGGAAGATTTGACCCAGGAGCAGATCGAGCAACGGGCAAAGGAAATGTTTCAGCAGGGTTAGCAACGGCGAGAGTCCATTCCCGCGCAGCGCGCGGGATGGGCCAACACGATTCATGAACCGTCGAACCACGCTTCACGTCTTGTCATGAACGCCCGGCAATTCCACGATGCAGGCCACCCGCCTGAATAAAGGATCTCCCCCGATGTTTGCCGGATTCGTCAAAGACCAGCGCCACGTCAATGGCGTGGACATCACCTACCGCATCAAAGGCAGCGGGCCGGGCCTGCTGTTGTTGCACGGGCACCCGCAGACCCACGTCATCTGGCACAAGGTCGCCGAGCAACTGGCCGAGCACTTCACTGTGGTCGCCGCCGACCTGCGTGGTTACGGCGACAGCAGTCGTCCGCCGGCGGATGAAGCTCATCTCAATTATTCCAAGCGCGAGATGGCCCGCGACGGCGTGGAATTGATGAACGCGTTGGGCTTCGAGCAATTCTCGATCCTTGCCCATGATCGTGGTGCGCGGGTTGCCCATCGCCTGGCGCTCGATCATCCCGAAGCCGTGCAGCGCATGGTGCTGCTGGACATCGCGCCGACGCTGGCGATGTACAGCCAGACCAACGAAGCTTTTGCACGGGCCTATTGGCACTGGTTTTTCCTGATCCGCCCGGCACCGCTGCCGGAAACCCTGATCGAAGCCGACCCTGAAGGCTATCTGCGCAGCGTCATGGGCAGTCGCAGCGCCGGGCTCAAGCCATTTACCGACGAGGCTTTCGGCGAATACCTGCGCTGCCTCAAGCTGCCCGGCAGCGCACGCGGCATCTGCGAGGACTACCGCGCCAGTGCCGGCATCGATCTGGAACACGACCGCGCCGACCTTGAGGCCGGCCATCATCTGAGCTTGCCACTGCTGGTGCTGTGGGGTGCCGAAGGTACGGTCGGTCGTTGCTTCGACCCGCTCAGGGAATGGCAGCAGGTGGCCACCGACGTGCGCGGCAAGTCTTTGCCTGCCGGCCACTATCTCGCCGAAGAAGTCCCGCAACTGTTGCTCGCCGAAGCGCTGGCGTTCCTGCGCTGAGCCATCCCTTCCTCCCGCTCACCACAACGCCGACCGGCGTCGTGGTGAGATTGCGATCGCGAAACATTTACTTTCATATCTTTCATCGGGATTTGCTTCGGTCATCCGTCTTATAGAGATGCGGGCCGGTCGCGTAGGCAAAAGCCACGACCGGCCCTTCAGGGACTCCCACGCTGCGAAGCCCGTAGCGTCCAGTCCTCTCACCGAATCAAGACCGGTCATCATGTCGAAGAAATCCCGCTCGAAACTGTGGTTCCTTGTACACAGCTGGCTCGCGTTGCCGATCTGGTTTTTTGTCCTGATTGTCTGCGTCACCGGCACCCTGGCGGTCGTCAGCCAGGAAATCGTCTGGCTGGCCAACCCGCAAATGCGCGCCAGCGCACCCTCGGACGATGCGCCCCGCCTGAGCTATGACCAGATCCTCGCCGAAATCAAAAAGGCCGAACCGCAGACCCTGGTGCAGAGCATCAACCGGCCGGACGAATCGCACTTTGCCCTCGACGTCGACGTCAGCTACCCAGACGGCCGCTCGCTGACGGTCTACGTCAACCCGTACACCGGCGTGATCCAAGGCACGGCACCAAACTTCAACTTCAAGGCCTTCACCCGTGCGCTGCACGGCTGGTGGCTGGTGCCGTTCACCAACGGTTTCAGCTGGGGCTGGTATCTGGTGTCCTTCCTCGGCCTGCCGATGCTGGCTTCGCTGGTGACCGGGCTGGTGGTATACAAGCGCTTCTGGAAAGGCTTTTTCCGCCCGACCCTGCGCTTCAATCACGGCGCACGGATCTTCTGGGGCGACTTTCACCGCTTGAGCGGCATCTGGTCGATCTGGTTCATCGCGGTGATTTCGATCACCGGTACCTGGTTCCTGATCCAGGCGCTGCTGTCGGACAACCAGATCTCCATTTCCAGCGAGCCGATCATCCCGGCCATGTCCCGTGAAGCCGTGCCGCTGTCGAGCGACGGTTCACCACCGCCGCGGATCAGCCTCGACCGCGCCATCGAAATCGCCCAGACGAAAATCCCCGGCCTCGAAGCCAGCTTCATCAGCCTGCCGGGCAATGCCTACGCGCATATGGATATCGGCGGCCGCGGCTGGTATCCGCTGATGTACCAGACCGCCACGCTCAACCCGTACAGCGGCGACGTGGCGGCTTCACGGCTGCTGTCCGATCGCACGTCGCTGGAATTCGTTACCGAATCCATGCGCCCGCTGCACACCGGGGATTTCGGCGGCCTGTGGATCAAGCTGATCTGGTTCTTCTTCGGCCTGCTGCTGAGCATGATGGTCCTCAGCGGCCTGCTGATCTGGACCAAACGCACCGCGCTGGCCACCGCCAACGCCCTCAAGCGCGAGCACAAGAAACAGCGCGTTCAGGCGCAACCGGCCCTGCGCCGTGAAACGTCGGAGGCCAACCTGTGAGCAAGTCCACTAGCGTGGCTCAGCCTTCACGGCTGAGCATGATCTGGCACAAATGGCGCTTCCACATCAATGTGCTGTTGCTGCTGATCCCCTTGGGCTTCATGCCCAAATACTTTGCCGACGCCGCGCTGTTCCGTGGCGACAGCGGCCTGGGCGAACGCGAAATTGGCGAGATCCAGGTCGGGCCGTGGAGCCTGCGCCTGGCCGAACTGCGCGACGAAGCGCCGCGTTCCGACGGCCCGGCGGGCTATCTGAAAGGCTTCAACGCCGCCCTGTGCGATGCCTGTATCGAGCCGGTCAAGGCCACCTACCTGCGCATCGGCAAGCCGCGCAGCCTGCGCGCCGCCGGTTCGATCTTCTTCGGCACGCCGTACCGCATGGGCATCCAGTTGCCGGTACCGGAAAAAACCAGAGCCGACGCCGAACTGTGGATCACCATGGAAGGCTGGGACGGCAGCATGCATCAAGCCTCGATTCCGCTGAGCCAGGCCTCACCCGCCACCGTTGCCTGGCTGAACAAACAAGGAGCCAAACCATGAGCCGTCCTTTCCGTCTTGGCATGAGCGCCGCATGGCTGGCGCTGTGTGCCGTTTTCAGTACCAGCGCCCTGGCCCACAACCCGATGTGTGAGTGCAAGGCCATCGATGCCGAACAGATCAAATGCACCGGCGGTTTCTCCGACGGCAGCGGCGCGCCGGGGGTGACCCTCGATGTGATCGGCTACGACGAAACCATCCTGGTGCCGGGCAAGCTCGGCGCCGATTCGACCCTGACCTTCAAGAAACCCGGCGCCGAGTTCTACGTGCTGTTCGACGCCGGCCCCGGTCATGTCGTCGAAATCGACCAAGCGGATATCGAAGCCCCATGACCACGCCGACCACTCAAGTTGTTCGTCCCGCCGGCGCCGGCCATGAAACCCTCAATGTGCTGCTGATGTGCCTGCTGATCCTCACGGTCGCCGGTTCCGTGGTGGCGTGGCGCGGTGTTTCCCACGAGCCTGAGCCGGTTTCCAGCCATCAGCTCGATGCCCGTCGCGACCTCGGCGCCAGCGAGCAAGGCATCTACGCCGACCTGCGGGTAACCCTCGACGAAATCCACCTGTTGCGTGAAGAACAGCAAACACTGCCAACCCCGCAGAACCTGGCGAATGAAGGTTTCGCACCGTTCGCCCAGGACGCCAGCTCTGTGAGCCGTGGCGGCCATGTCTGGCAATTGCTGGCCAATGCCGCCTACTTCGGCAACAGCCAGGCACCGGCCGTGGCCGGCTCGTTTCTGATGCGCCTGAACGCTGCGAATGACGCCGCGCCGGACATCTGGCTCAACCGCGCCGCCGATCTGCAAGCGCCGTCAGACCTGTCCGACGCGGCACTGACCGCTGCCGGATGGAAACAGATCGTCGCGCAATTCGATGCCGGGGTGACCCGCGAACATCGTCATTGAACCCACGCCTTCATTCGAGAGAAGACCGCTTGCCCATGCCTAGTTCATCTCAACGCCGCCCCTTCCTGCGCCTGCTGCTGATCGGCCTGTGCGCCTGCCTGCTGAGCCCGCTGGCCAGCGCCGATCCGGCCAAGCGCCTGCGCATCGGCATAACCCTGCACCCTTATTACAGCTATGTGGCGAACATCGTCGGCGACAAGGCCGAGGTCGTGCCGCTGATTCCCGCCGGTTTCAACCCCCACGCCTACGAGCCTCGCGCCGAAGACATCAAGCGCATCAGCGGGCTCGACGTGATCGTGCTCAACGGCGTCGGCCATGACGACTTCGCCGACCGCATGATCGCCGCCAGCGAAACACCGGACATCAAGACCATCGAAGCCAACGAAAACGTACCGCTGCTGGCCGCCACCGGAGTGGCCGCGCGCGGTGCCGGCAAAGTGGTGAACCCGCACACGTTCCTGTCGATCAGCGCCTCGATTGCGCAGGTCAACAACATCGCCCGGGAACTGGGCAAGCTCGACCCGGACAACGCCAAGACCTACACCCAGAACGCCCGCGCCTACGGCAAACGCCTGCGGCAGATGCGCGCCGACGCCCTGGCCAAACTGACCCAGGCGCCGAACGCGGAACTGCGAGTGGCCACGGTGCACGCCGCTTATGACTACTTGCTGCGCGAATTCGGTCTGGAAGTGACGGCGGTGGTCGAGCCGGCCCACGGCATCGAGCCAAGCCCAAGTCAGTTGAAGAAGACCATCGATCAACTGCGGGAACTGGACGTGAAAGTGATCTTCTCCGAGATGGACTTCCCCTCCACTTATGTCGAAACCATCCAGCGTGAATCCGGTGTGAAGCTGTACCCGCTGTCGCACATTTCCTACGGCGAATACACCGCCGACAAGTATGAAAAGGAAATGACCGGCAACCTCAACACCGTGGTTCGGGCGATTCAGGAGTCCGGTGCATGACGGCTCAGGAAAACCTCTCAATCATCAGCAGTGGCCCAACCCTGGAATTTGCCGAGGTCAGCCTGACGCTGGGTCGCACCACGATCCTGGACAGGGTGACCTTCCAGGTGCAGCCCGGCCACGTACATGCGCTGGTCGGCCCCAACGGCGGCGGCAAGAGTTCGCTGATCAAGACCCTGCTCGGACAGATGCCCCATCAGGGCCGGCTCAGCCTGCAATGGCCCGGCGAGCCCGGCACCATCGGCTACGTGCCGCAGGCGCTGGAGTTCGACCGGGGACTGCCGATGACCGTCGACGACTTCATGGCCGCCATGTGCCAGCGCCGCCCGGCGTTTCTCGGCCTGAGCAAACGCTACGCCGGCGCCATCGGCGATGCGCTGGAGCGGGTCGGCATGCAGGATAAACGCAAGCGCCGGATGGGCGCGCTGTCCGGCGGTGAACGCCAGCGGGTGCTGCTCGCCCAAGGCCTGATTCCGGCGCCGCAATTGCTGGTGCTGGATGAACCGATGTCGGCCCTCGACGAAGCCGGGATCCAGGTGTTCGAGCGTTTGCTCGGCGACTGGCGTGCGGCGGGCATCACCGTGCTGTGGATCGAGCACGATCTGGAAGCGGTCGGGCGTCTGGCCAATCGCGTCACCGGCCTCAACCGCCGGGTGCTGTTCGACGCCACGCCGCAACAGGCCCTGACCCCGGAACGCCTGCTGACCCTGTTCTCCACCCATCCACGGAGCGCTGCCTGATGAGTTACGAAGCCTTTCGTTTGATGGTGCAAGGCTGGGCCTCTTCCGGTTACCTGCCGGAAGCCCTGGCCTACGGCTTTGTGGTCAATGCGCTGCTCGCCGGCCTGTTGATCGGCCCGGTGCTGGGTGGCCTCGGCACGCTGGTGGTGGTCAAGCGCTTCGCGTTTTTCTCCGAGGCGGTGGGCCATGCGGCGCTGACCGGCGTGGCCATCGGTATTCTGCTCGGCGAACCCTACACCGGCCCGTACGGCAGCCTGTTCGGTTACTGCCTGCTGTTCGGCATTCTGCTCAATTACCTGCGCAACCGTACCGGCCTGGCACCCGACACTTTGATCGGCGTGTTCCTGTCGGTGTCTCTCGCTCTGGGTGCCAGCCTGCTGCTGATCCTGGCGGGCAAGATCAACGTGCACATCCTGGAAAACGTGTTGTTCGGCTCGGTACTGACCGTGAACGGCAACGATCTGCTGGTGCTGGCGATTGTCGGCTCATTGGTGATGGCGCTGGCCCTGCCGCTGTACAACCGGATCATGCTGGCCAGCTTCAACCCGCAGCTGGCGGCGGTGCGTGGCGTCGCGGTGAAGACTCTGGATTACCTGTTCGTGATTCTGGTGACGCTGATCACCGTAGCGGCAGTGAAAGTCATTGGCGCGATTCTGGTCGGCGCGCTGCTGGTGATTCCGGCAGCCGCCGCCCGGTTGCTCAGCCAGTCGCTCAAGGGCTTTTTCTGGTGTTCGGTGCTGATTGCCACGGTCAGCACGCTGTGCGGGATTCTCGCGCCCATTGTGTTCGATCTGCCGATTCCGTCCGGCGCCGCGATCATTCTGGTCGCCGGTATCGCCTTCGCCCTCGCCGCGATTGCCCGGGGCATCGTCCCCAGTCTGAAAGGGAACCTTGGATAAATGGTTTTTTCATTGCGACAACTGACCTTGGCCATCGCCCTCAGCGGCGCGTTTTCGAGCCCTCTGCTGGCTGCCGAGAAACCGTTGCGGGTGCTGGCCTCGTTGCCCATCACTTATGGCCTGGGCGAAGTCCTGCTCAAAGGCACCGACATCAGCCTCGAACGCGCAGCGCCGGCGAATCTGCCGGGCAGTCGCCAGACGGCCTACTTCACCGGTCGCGGCGCCCCGGCGCTGAGCAAACTGGCCACCGGCGCCGATGCGGTGATCGGCGTGCGCTCGCTGTGGGCCGATGATCCGCTGTACCCGATCGCCCGCCGCAGCAACATCCGCATCGTCGAAGTCGACGCCGCCCGCCCGGTGGACGGTGCCCTGCCCGGCATTGCCGTGCAACCGGGGCTCAAGGTCGACGGTCTGAACAGCCAGCCGTGGCTCGCGAGCAACAACATGGGGCGCATGGCGGACGTGATGGCCGCGGATCTGGTGCGCCTGGCGCCGAAGGACAAACCGAAGATAGAAGCCAATCTGGCGGCGCTGAAACAGCGTCTGTTGAAACTCAGCGCCGACAGCGAGGCACGTCTGGCCAGTGCCGATAATTTGAGCGTGATGAGCCTGAGCGATCACTTCGGCTATCTGATCGGCAGCCTGAATCTGGAGCTGATCGGACAGGATCCGCGACCGGACACCGAATGGACGCCGCAAGACCTGAAAAAATTGACGGCAACGCTCAAGGACAACGACGTGGCAGTGGTGCTGCACCATCGCCAGCCGTCGGATGCGGTGAAAGCGGCGATTGCCGAGTCGGGCAGTCATCTGTTGGTGCTGAGCACCGATGCGGTGGATCCGGTGGCTGAACTGGAAGGGAATGTGGATGCGCTGCTCAAGGGCCTGAGCGGCACGTAAGCCAGTCCTCTGGACATGATAAAACCCGCTGACTGTTTCCAGTCCAGCGGGTTTCTTTTTGGCTGAAGACTTACTGTGCTGTCGCTTGCGCTTCCATCTTCTGACGCAGGCTCAGTGGACGCATGTCGGTCCAGACTTCCTCGATGTAGGCCAGGCACTCTTCCTTCATGCCGCTCTTGCCCACGGCGCGCCAGCCTTGCGGAATGGCCTTGTAATCCGGCCAGATCGAGTACTGTTCTTCGTGGTTGACCACGACCTGAAAGAGGATGTCCTCGCGGTCGAATACTGACGTCATGCTGTGTCTCCATCGTTGTAAGGGTGGGCTGCACGGCGGGTGCAGCCGGGTATGTAGAAGGAACGTTCGGCGCGGCGAAAAATTTACAGGGCCGCAGTCGCCGCACTCAGCGCACGGCCGAAGATCTCGGCGACGCGATCGATTTCAGCGGCGGTGATCACCAGCGGCGGCAGGAAACGCACCACCGCACCATGACGGCCGCCCAATTCCAGGATCAGCCCGCGCTTGAGGCACTCGCGCTGCACCAGCGGCGCCAGACGCGCGAAGACCGGTGGGTGGCCCAATGCATCCGGCGTACCGTCCGGATCAACCAGCTCGACGCCGAGCATCAGGCCTCGACCGCGAATATCGCCCAGTTGCGGGAAGTCACGTTGCAGGATGTGCAGATGCTCGCTCAGGCGTTCGCCCATGGCGGCGGCGTGATCGCAGACCTTGTGCTCGACCAGGTAACGCATCACTGCGGAACCGGCGGCCATCGCCATCTGGTTGCCACGGAAGGTACCGGCGTGGGCGCCCGGCTGCCAGGTGTCGAGCCAGTCGCGATAGACCACCACCGCCAGCGGCAGGCTGCCGCCGATGGCTTTGGACAGCACCACCACGTCCGGAATGATGCCGGCGTGCTCGAAGGCAAACATCTTGCCGGTACGGGCAAAACCGCTCTGGATCTCGTCGACGATCAGTGCAACGCCGGCCTTTTCGGTGATGCGGCGCAGACCGCGCAGCCACTCGATGTCGGCCGGAATCACACCGCCCTCACCCTGCACCGCCTCGACGATCACCGCCGCCGGCAATTGCACACCGGCCTCCGGGTCGTTGAGCAGGTTGTCCAGGTAACTCAGGTTGGCCTTCACGCCTGCCGCGCCGCCGAGGCCGAACGGGCAACGGTAGTCGTACGGGAACGGCATGAATTGCACGCCGTTGCCGAGCAGCGCACCCAGCGGCTTTTTCGGCCCCAGGCTGCCCATCAGGCTCAACGCGCCCTGGCTCATGCCGTGGTAACCGCCGGAGAACGACAGCACGGTGCTGCGCCCGGTGGCGGTGCGCACCAGTTTCAGCGCGGCTTCCACGGCGTCGGTGCCGGTCGGGCCGCAGAACTGGATCTTCGCCTGGGAAGCCAGCGCCGGGGGCAACAGGCCGAACAGGTCCTGAACGAATTGATCCTTCACCGGCGTGGTCAGGTCCAGGGTGTGCAGCGGCAACTCATCGGCCAGCACCTGCTGGATCGCCTCGATCACCACCGGGTGGTTGTGCCCCAGCGCCAGGGTGCCCGCACCGGCCAGGCAATCGATGAACGTGCGGCCTTCAACGTCCTCGACATACAGACCCTTGGCACGTTTGAGCGCCAGGGGAATGCGCCGCGGGTAGCTGCGGGCATTGGACTCCTGCTGGCTCTGGCGGGCCAGCAACGGCGATTCACTGAACTGATAAAGCGTTTCAGCCGGCGCGGAGGCGATCCGGGCCGACGACTCTTCGATAAGGCTGGTGGCGACTGACATCTCTCGACCCCTCAATACGCTATGGATAGTGACCAAAACTGCACACCGCACAGGTGCGCGTTCCGGTCGCGGGGCGCACATGCAGGTTTTCCTGTTCTGGAAACGCACCAGCCTCTCGAGGATTTACACCCTTGAGCCAGTTGTCATGCCGACAGCGGCAGCGACTTGTGCATCGGCAGGCTGCGCATGCCGTGGCGGATGAACGGCGGCGCCGACTCGCGGTAGCCCAGACGCCGATAAAAAGCCTCTCCGGTGCGGGTACTTCTGAGCATCGAGCGGTCGCTGCCGCGGGTCCGCAGCCAGCCTTCGAGATCCGCCATCAATGCTCGGCCGGCGCCACGGCGAAACCACTCCGGCTGCACATGACACAGCGTGACATCGCCATCGACAGTGGCCATGCCGACGCCGACCGGTTTGTCCTGCAACAGGGCAATGTTCAGATAATGCTGCGGATCGGCAAGCCAGGCGCTGATGTGTTCCTGAGATTGCTGGCGAATCCAGGCCTCGACGAGGAGTGGGTCATTTCGATGATCGAGCGCGCAGCCGACGCGGATCGAACGCTCGACGATACGGCTGATGATGCCGGCATCGGCCGCAGAGGCCGGGCAAATGTAGATGGGTGCATCCATGGCGCAGTTCCCTCAGTCCATTGAGTCAAAGGCCGGGCGACAATAGCGTTGCGACCGGCCGATGACCAATGCAGAGAGGTTACATTTGATGTGCCGGGCTCAGGCCGGTCGCAGCGGCATGGTCAGCTCGACCCGCAAACCGTCCGGGCGGCTGTCGAAATGCAGGGTGCAGGCACAGCGCTGGACAATCGCCTGGACAATCGCGAGTCCGAGCCCGCAACCGGTGCTCTGACCGTTGCGCCAGAAACGTTGGGTCAGGTGTTGCAGATCATCCGGGGCGATCCCCGGCCCATGATCGCGGACCACGAAACGCACGCGATTGGCGGTGGTTTCCAGACTCAGGTCCACCGCGCCATCCGTCGGCGTGTGACGCAAAGCGTTATCCAGCAGGTTGCGCAGAGCCGCGATCGACAGCACCGCCGGCATTTGCAGGGGCGCAGCGGACAAGTGTTCAGGCAGGTGCAGCCTGATGCGCTGGCGCTGGTCGCTGGCCGAGTCCTGAATCGCCAGTTTCGCGACCTGCTCGGCACTGCACTGCACGCCGTCGTCGAACGACAGACTGCCCTCGACCCGCGCCAGTAACAACAATTGCTCCAGGGTCCGGTGCAGGCGGTCGGCGCCCTCCTCGGCCCGGGCCAGAGACTGGTCGCGGGCACTGCCATCGGTCATCCGCGCCACTTGCAGGTGGGTCTTGATCGCCGTCAGCGGACTGCGCAGTTCATGGGCCGCGTCACCGGTCAGGCGACGTTCGCGCTCGATGGTTTTGCCGATGCGCTGGAACAGTTGGTTCTGGGTTTCAAGCAGTGGTTTCAGCTCGCTGGGGAATGACTGCAACTGCAACGGTTCGAGGGAATCGGCGTTGCGGCGCATCAAGGCTTCGCGCAAGCGATTGAGCGGTGCCAGCCCCTGGCCGATCCCCAGCCACAGCAGGCACAGGCAGCCGAGCAGCGCCACCCCCACCGGCACCGAGGCCGCCAGCAGGATCGACATGTTCAGGGCTTCGCGCTCGATCACCCGGTCGGCGGTGGTGATGCGCACATCGCCACGGGCCAAAGTGAACGTGCGCCATGGCGCGCCATCGATCATCTGGTCGTGGAAGCCCATTTTCTGCGCCTCCAGTGCCTGTTCCGGATTGTTGTGGCTGCGGGCGAGGATTTCGCCACGCAGCGAACTGACCTGACAGGCCATACCGCCGGGAATGTTCAGTTGTTCTGCACTGAAGTGCGTTCCGTCGCCCTTGCTCGGTATCGCCGGCAACTGCTCCAGCAGCCCGGCAACCATCCGCGCCGACGCCACCAGCCGCTGGTCGAGGGAAAACATCATCTGATTGCGCAGGTCGCTGAGCATCCAGGCAGCCGCCAGGGCCCAGATCAGCGCGAACGCGGCGCCGAGGGTCAGGCTCAGGCGCAGGCGCAGACTCATCACTTGTCAGGTTCTCCACCATCGGCCGGGCCCAGGCGATAACCGAGACCACGCACGGTTTCGACGATGCCTTTGCCGAGTTTGCTGCGCAGGTGATGGATGTGCACGTTGAGCGCGTTGCTTTCCAGTTCATCGCTGAAACCGTAGACGCTGTCCTTCAATTGCTCGGTGGACAGCACCCGGCCACGGTTGTGCAGCAGGGCTTGCAGCAGGGACTGTTCACGGCGGGACAGGTCCACCGAACGGCCCGCCAGGGTAGTTTCGCGACTGCTCGGATCGTAGGTCAGCGCGCCGTGCTCGATCAGGTTGACGCTACGCCCGGCCACCCGGCGCAACAGGGTTTGCAGACGGGCGAACAGTTCCCGCAAATCGAAAGGCTTGAGCAGGTAATCGTCAGCACCGGACTGCAAACCGTCGACCCGGTCAGTCACCGAGTCCCGCGCGGTAAGGATCAGTACAGGAATTTCCAGACCTTGCTGGCGCAGTTGCTGCAACAGTTTGAGGCCATCTTCATCCGGCAGACCGAGGTCGAGCACCATCACGTCGAATTCGGCGACCTTGAGGATCGCCCGGGCCTTGGAGGCCGTATTGACGTGTTCGACCGTCAAGCCCTGGGCCGTCAGCCCGGCGACGATGCCGCTGGCGATCAACTCATCGTCTTCGCAAACCAGTACGTGCATGGTGAGTCCCGTAGAAAAATGCCGATTAGGCGGTTGGCCGATTAAGCTGACATTATGCCCCGAACGCCACAGCGACAAGGGTGCCGCGGTTAATCATCGGTTAATCGCCGCCGCCCATTGTGCTCATCACTTGCACAGGGACAAGGCTCCTCCATGCGTCATATTTTTTTGTTGTTAGCATTTTTGATTTCGGGTCTGGCCCAGGCAGGGAACGATCCTTTTTCGACAAAACCGGAATTTCTCCCGGTCGACAAGGCTTTCGTCCTGACGTCCGAACGTCTGGATTCCGGCGAAACCCAACTGTTCTGGCAGATCACCGACGGTTACTACCTGTATCAGAAACGCCTGAAATTCGATGGACTGGCGGCGGAGAATGCCCCGACCCTGCCCGAAGGCGAATCCCACAGTGACGAGTATTTCGGCGAGCAACCGGTCTATCGCCAGGGTCTTGAACTGAAAATCCCGGCAGCAGCCAAAGGCCAGATCAAGGTCAGTTATCAGGGCTGCGCCGATGCCGGCCTGTGCTATCCACCGCAGACCCGTGTGATCGACCTCGGAGGCAAAGCGGCCGCTGCGGTGGCGGATCAGGCACAGGATCAAGCGCTGGCCAGCGGCCTGCAACAACACACACTGGGGTGGAGTTTGCTGGTGTTCTTCGGGCTCGGCCTGCTCCTGGCTTTTGCACCGTGCTCGTTGCCGATGTTGCCGATTCTGGCCGGTATGGTGGTCGGCAGCGGTGCCACGCCACGTCGCGGTTTCGCGCTCGCCAGCAGTTACGTGATCTGTATGGCACTGGTCTATGCATCGATGGGCGTGATCGCGGCGCTGCTGGGGGCGAACCTGCAGGCGTGGTTGCAGAATCCGTGGCTGCTGGGTGCTTTCGCGGCCATCTTCGTGATCCTGGCACTGCCGATGTTCGGCTTCTTCGAACTGCAACTGCCGGTGGCCCTGCGTGACCGGCTGGAGCATGCCTCGCGCAGTCGCAGCGGCGGCAGCCTGATCGGTGCAGGTGTTCTGGGGGCCCTGTCGGGCCTGTTGGTCGGCCCGTGCATGACCGCGCCGCTGGCCGGTGCTCTGCTCTACATCGCGCAAAGCGGCAATGCGTTGCACGGTGGACTGATTCTGTTTGCTCTGGGGATTGGCATCGGCGTGCCCCTGCTGTTGCTGGTGACCGTCGGCAATCGCTTCCTGCCAAAACCCGGCGCGTGGATGAACCTGCTCAAAGGTGTATTCGGCTTCCTGTTCCTGGGTACGGCGGTGCTGATGTTGCGGCCGGTGCTGGATCCTTCGCTGTGGCTCGCGCTGTGCGGGGCCCTGTTGCTGATTGCGGCATATTGCGCCTGGAAACAGTCCGAAGGCTTCGGCCGGGTCGCACAGTTGTTTGGAGCCAGTTCGCTGTTGCTGGGCATATGGGGCAGCTTGCTGCTGGTGGGCGCGGCGGGCGGTGGCGACAATCCGTATCAGCCGCTGCAGGTCTACAGCGCCGGACGCACCGGTGCCGCGATACCGGACGGCCACGAGGCGTTCACCACGATCAAGGACCCCGCGGCCCTGCAACGTGAACTCGATACCGCCAAGGCCCAGGGCCAGTGGGTGCTCATCGACTATTACGCCGACTGGTGTGTGTCTTGCAAAATCATGGAAAAACAGGTGTTCGGCCAGGCGCGAGTCATGCAGGCCCTGAACGACGTGCGTCTGCTGCGGCTCGACGTCACCGCCGACAATGCCGCCAGCCGCGAACTGCTCGGCCGCTACAAAGTGCCGGGGCCACCGAGTTTTGTGTGGATCGGTGCCGACGGTGAAGAGCGCCGCAGCCAGCGCATCACCGGCGAGGTCGATGCCGACACCTTCCTGCAACGCTGGACCACCACCCGAGATGCCCGTTAATGCTGACTTTCACCCTCGGCACCTTTGCCATCGCGCTTAACCACCTGCTGCTGATCAGTGCCCTGGCGCTGGCGACGTTCGTCGGCTGGCGGGTGGCCAAGCGCGGCGGCGATAATCCCGAGTCGGCGCTGTTCAGCCTGTTCCTGCTGGGCATGCTCGCGGCGCGCATTGCGTTTGTCGCTGTGTACTGGGGCCACTATCGCAACGATCTCTGGCAGATCATCGATCTGCGCGACGGCGGTTTCCTCGCCTGGCCGGGGGTGATCGTGCTCTTGCTGGCGGCGCTGTATCGCGGCTGGCGCCGGCCGGGCTTGCGTCGACCGCTGGGTTTCGGTGTGGTCAGCGGTGTGGCGTTCTGGGTGATGGCGACCCTGTCGCTGAACATCTACGAGCAAGGCACGCGCCTGCCGGACATCACCTTGCGCAACGCCGCCGGGGAAACCGTGAAACTCACCGATTATCAGGGCGGACCGCTGGTGATCAACCTGTGGGCCACCTGGTGCCCGCCGTGCCGCCGGGAAATGCCGGTGCTGGAAAACGCCCAGCAACAACGCCCGGACCTGACGTTCCTGTTCGTCAACCAGGCCGAAAGCATGCAAAGCGTCGCCACGTTTCTCGAAACCCAGGGTTTGAGCCTGAACAACGTGCTGTTCGACCGCAGCGGACGCCTCGGCCAGGCCGTGGGCTCCATGGCCCTGCCGACTACCCTGTTCTATAGCCCGGACGGTCGTCTGCTGGGCAGCCATCTGGGCGAGTTGTCGAACGCCAGCCTGGCCCGCGCCCTGGAAAGCTTCGACACCCCGGCCTCCAGCCCGAATCCGGCCACCACTTCTTCAAGGAAACTGCCATGCCCCGCCTCCGCCACCTGCTGACGCTGTCTCTGGGCGCCGCCCTGCTGCACTTGCCGTCGGTCCAGGCCGCTGAAGAACTGCCTGAAGCGATCAAGAAGATCGAAGCCAAGGGCGCCAGGATCGTCGGTCAGTTCGACGCGCCCGACGGCCTGCGTGGTTACGCCGCGCAATACCAGAACCGCGGCATGGCGCTGTACCTGACGCCGGACGGCAAGCACGTGCTGCTGGGCAACCTGTACGACGCCGACGGCAACGACCTGAGCAGTGCGCCGCTGCAAAAACTGGTCTACGCGCCAATGGCCAAGGAAGTCTGGGCCAAGTTCGAGGCGAGCAACTGGATTCAGGACGGCAACAAGGATGCCCCGCGCACCGTGTACCTGTTCAGTGATCCGAACTGCCCATACTGCAACATGTTCTGGGAACAGGCCCGCCCCTGGGTCAAGGCCGGCAAGGTGCAGTTGCGGCACATCATGGTCGGCATCATCCGCGAAGACAGCCCGGCCAAATCAGCTGCGCTGCTGGCTGCCAAAGACCCGGCCAAGGCCCTGGAAGATCACGAGAAGGCCGGCAAGGCCAGCACACTCAAGGCCTTGAAAAACATTCCGGCCGCCGTGCAGACCAAACTTGCAGCGAACATGCAATTGATGGAAGACCTGGAATTGCAGGCCACCCCGGCGATCTTCTACATGGACGACAAGGGTGAACTGCAACAACAGCAAGGCGCGCCGACGCCGGACAAACTGGCGAAGATTCTCGGGCCGAAATAATGAAAAAAGCCCACTCTCAGGAGCGGGCATTGATTGTGGCTCGAACAATCAACCGCACTTTATGAAGTGGTCGAGAAAGCTATAGTCCTCGCATGTCACTTTCATGGACTTGATGCGTGTTTGCGGTGGCGCCACGAAGTCGATCAATTGATGCAAGGCGCCGCCCTGGTTCAGGCCGTGGTAATCCTTGATTCCCAGGGATACACCACTGGCATCAAGGTATTCGACGGTGCCTTTAAGATGCAGGTGGGCCCAAGTGAACGAAATTCGATCGTAGTCCGCCTTGAATTCAAACTGAATCTGTTGAGGCGGCGATGTATTGGGCGAGTTGATACACATGCCAAAAGAGAGTTCTTCAATGAACCCGATAGTGTTGTAGCCAAAACGCATGATGCCTGCCGATCCCGCCCCGTCCAGCAGCGTGATCGACATGGTGGGCAAGGTGAAAGTGTAATTGTCAGCGGCGCTGACAAGTTTTATTTCGTGATTATCAAAATTTTCCTCATGAACATAGCGCTGCTTCTGCACCGTTACTCGAGTGATGGGTGATGGCCGATCGATACCCTCCCGCGAGACGATGTAGCTCGCGTCAACCGTTTTACCTTCATTGGCAGCCACTGCCGATGCACTCACGGTGACTGTAACCTCGCCTGATGAATTGCCATCTATCGCTTTCAGTTCAGGTGACCCCTCGCCCGCAGTGCCACGCCACAACGGCATGATCCTGTCGGTAGTGCGCATGTCCTTGTACTTGATGACCATCATCGCCTCGTCCAGGACCAGTTCCGGATTCAGCACCTGATGCTGTGTCTGTTTGACAGTCGGTGCCAGTAAATCGGTGTCGGATTTCCGCAAAAGTGCTGTCCAGCGCGGCAATTCATGCGCGGTGCCAATATCCGGATTGTTGTCGAACGTGACAAACACCTCTAGCGTCAGTGCCGATATATCGTCAAGCTGAGTCAAAAAGTTTCGATCAATAGTCAATTCCAGACCGTTGCTCACCTGCTCGGATGTCACTTCCAGCGCCTTGACCAATTCAAGCGTTTCGTGGGTTGGATAATTGCGCTGTCCGACAACGTTGATCCAGATGAGCTGCCCCGGCGCGATGAACAACCAAGGTAAAAGCCGAACACGCGCGTTGCCTGAAAACCTGCGCATGTCCAGAAATTCAGTACCTTCGGTCTTGACGACATCGGTTAACTGCGGTTTCGGCAACTCCTCGGGAGAAATGTTTTCTACCGTCAGCTCAAGTGTATGGGAAAGCTGCACTTCTTCATTCAAGCTTGCCTCGTACCAGATTTTCACGGTTTGACCGACAGACTTACCGATAACCGACGCAGGGATCAAAACCTCAGCGGGAAGCGAAGCCTCCTTCGACTGAGTGGTAAATTTCTCGATATGGCCGGACCTTGCCCAGAAGAGCCGGACACTATGTTCCGTAGTGAGCCCTGGAAAAACGATTTTTACGGTTGTACCGCCCAGAACCTTGGCAGGTTGTAATGTTGAGTTGTGCGAAGCATCAGATACCAATGGAACCGGAAGCTCAGGAACATTTGCTGATTGGCTGGACATGACGACTCTCCTGTCGGCGATCACACGATTCAGCCCACAATGGGCAAAACCATTTAATGCCTGCTCAAGAAGAGCGCGCTACTGTCAGAGTTGACAGTAGCGCGGGACGCAGAAAGGTGATTCAGTCGACGGAAGGGTTCTGTTCAGACAAAAAGGTAAACAACACCTCCGTCACAAACCCGGGATTCTCCAGATTGGAGATATGCCCCGCTTCCGGCACCAGCACACACGAACAGCCAATCAACTCAGCCATTTCCCGTGCTTCCGACGGCGGGCGTGGCTTGTCCTGGTCGCCGCAGACCACCAGTGTGGTCGCCGCATTCAGCTCTCCCAGACGCGGCAACAGGTCATCACGGCCAAAGGTGATGCGCCCCATCGGCACGATGCTCTCGCGCAGGCGTTCAGCTGAATAGCCGGCGAGTTTTGCGCGGAAATCCTGATACAGCGCCGACTCTTTATCGATGCCCGGGCGGAAGAAAATCGGCACCACGATATCCAGCAGTGGCTCGGAGATCCCGCCGCTTTCCTCGATCTGTTTGAACAGCGAGAAGTAGTACTGGCGAGTCGGCTCCGGCTCGACGCCGACGTAAGTGTCCATCAGCACCAGACCGTTGAGCCGCTGCGGCGCCGACAGTGCCAGGCGCACGCCCCACATGCCGCCGACCGACAGCCCGACCAGCGTCACCCGGTCGATGTCCAGATGATCGAGCAAGGCCAGCGCCTGGCGTGCGATGTCATCCAGTGATGTGGTGCCTTCAGGCAAACGCCCCGATTCACCATGGCCCCAGAGGTCCAGCGCAATCACCCGATAGTGAGGCGACAGCGCTGCGATCTGCGGCGCCCACATGGCCTGGTCCCACAGGTAACTGCCGGCCAGCAATACCGCCGGGCCCGTGCCTTGATCAATGTAGTGAAGCGCCTGTCCGTCAACCGTGAAAAAAGGCATCGATAACCCCCGTGGCAAAGAAACTGGAGCCCGAAGACTGAGCGGACCGGCCTCGGCCGTCAATGATATGAAAGGATTACAAAGCCCGATCTGCGACAACGGCCACAACGAAACGCAGGTTTCGATAGCCATTGTCGCAGGCTGTGCTTTACAGCCCTTCCAGCGCCGCCATCAGGTCATTGAGCCGATCCACCTTCTCCTCGGTAATGTCACTGGCCGCCAGCCCTTCGATGTATTCGGCCAGTTCCTCCACCGTGCTGCACTCGAACATCGCTCTCAGCGGCACGTCCCGTTGCAGGGCTTTCTGCACCCGCGAAGCGATCTGCGTGGCGAGCAGCGAATGGCCGCCAAGTTCGAAGAAGTTGTCGCGTACCCCGACCTTCTCGACCTTCAGCACCTCGGCCCAGATATCGGCCAGGGTCTGCTCCAGATCGCTGCGCGGTGCCAGGTAATCCTGGCTCTGCAACTGGCCGATTTCCAGCGCCGGCAGGGCCTTGCGGTCGAGTTTGCCGTTGGCGTTGAGCGGCAACCGGTCGAGCCACAACCAGTGCAGCGGCACCATGTATTCCGGCAGTTCGGCGCGCAGGCGCTGCTTGATCCGCTCCAGGCGTTCGCTCTGATTCAGTGCGCAATCTGCGGCCACAAGGTAGCCGACCAGATGCTTACCGTTCACGCCCTCCTGCACACCCACCGCGCCGTCGCGAACTTCCGGTTGCTCATGCAGGCGCGCCTCGATTTCCCCCAGCTCGATCCGGTATCCGCGAATCTTCACCTGATGGTCGACCCGACCGACGTACTCCAGCACGCCGTCACTGCGGCGGCGCGCCAGGTCACCGGTGCGATACAGACGCTCACCCGGCGCACCGAATGGATTCGGCACGAACACCGGCGCAGTGCGCAGCGGATCGCTGACATAACCGCGACCGACACCGGTGCCCGCGACGCACAACTCACCCACCGCACCCAACGGAACCAGATCCAGTGCGCCATCGAGCAGGTACAGCATGTTGTTGTCGGTCGGCGTACCGATCGGCAGGTAGCTGCCGCGAGTCGAGGCCATGTCGACGCGGAAGAACGCCACGTCGTCCGAGCACTCCGCCGGGCCATAGGCGTTGACCAGACCAATCTCCGGATAACGCAACAGCCACTGATGCGCCAGCTCCGGCGGCATTGCTTCACCAGTCGGCAACATCCAGCGCAGGCCATCCAGGCTCAAGCGATCCGAAGCGAGCATGCCCTGAATCAGCGACGGCACACTTTCCAGCACGGTGATGCCCTGCTGCTGAACATGCACCAGCAAGCCTTGCGGATCGTGGGCGATGGTGTTCGGCACGATGTCTACCCGCGCCCCGAACAGCGGCGCGGCGAGGAACTGCCAGACCGAAATGTCGAAGCTTTGCGAAGCGGTCTGGGCAATCACATCGGCGTCGCTCAGGTTCAGGTACGGCACCTTGCTCAACTGGTTGTTGAGCATGCCGCGCTGCTCGACCATCACGCCTTTCGGCAATCCGGTGGAGCCCGAGGTGTAAATCACGTAGGCCAGGTTGTCCGGGCCGCTGAAGAGGCCCGGATTCGCCGACGAAACCGCGCCGGCCTGAACCTCTTCCCACACCAGCAGACGGGGGCGGTTGGCGCAGCTGAACTCATCCAGCAAGGTCGTCGCCTGTTCACGGCAAGCCTCGGTGCACACCAGCACTGGCGTGCGACTGAGTTCGATGATGCGTTGCAGACGCTGGCTCGGCAGCCCCGGATCCAGCGGCAGGTAACCGGCACCGGCCTTGAAGCTGCCGATGATCATGCCCAGCAGATCCAGATTACGTTCGCCCAGCAACGCCACCGGTTGATCCATCTGCACCCCGGCCGCGACCAGTGCATGGCCGAGACGGTTGGCGTTCCGGTTCAGCTCGGCATAGCTCAGTTGCTGATCAAGGCAACTGGCGGCGGTGCGTTGCGGATGTTGCGCGACCTGCGCTTCGAACAACTCGACGTAGCTCTGCTCCAGCGGATAGTCGTGCTCGCTCTGGTTGCAGCCGTGGAGCAGGAAGCCCTGTTCCTCATGGCCCAGCAGCGGCAGGTCAGCCATGTCGCCATGGAAGCCGTCGACCAGCGCCAGCAACAGACGCTTGAACTCGCCGAGCATGCGTTCGATGGTCGACTCGTCGAAATAACGCTGGTCGTAAGACAGATGCAGACCCAGGTCGTCGCCCGGATAGCAAACAGCAGTCAACGGGAAGTTGGTGTGGGTACGGCCCGAGTCCGAGGTCGCGTTGAGGCTCTGCGCACGGTCCAGCACCGAGACTTCCACCGGGGCGTTTTCGAACACGAACAGGCTGTCGAACAGCGGCTGGCCTTTCGGCAGTTCGCTTTGTTCCTGGATGTTCACCAGCGGCAGGTATTCGTACTCGCGCAATTGCATGTTGCTGTCGAGCAGAGCGCTCAGCCACTGACGCACGCTGGCGCGCTGGTCGTCCGCCGGGATCTGCACCCGCAGCGCGATGCTGTTGATGAACAGGCCGACGGTACGTTGCATCTCCGGCATCTCCACCGGACGCCCGGCGACGGTCACGCCGAACAGCACGTCCCGATCACCGCTCATGCGGCGCAGCACCAGCGCCCACGCCGCCTGGGCGAAGGTGTTGATGGTCAGCTGATGAGCCTGAGCCAGTTCGCGCAGACGAGCGCCGTCCTCGACTTTGAGTCGGGTGTAGCAGTCGCCAACGATCATGCCGCCGCTTTCGCCGGCGTGTTCACGCAGGAACGGACGGTCGCTCGGGATCGGCGTGGTGCGCTCGAAGCCTTGCAGGTTCTGCTGCCACCAATGCCGCGCTTCGGCCAGGCTCTGGCGTTGCAGCCAGCCGATGTAATCGCGGTAGCGCGGCGGCACTGCCAGTTGCGCTTGGCGACCTTCGCCCAGCGCGGTGTAGATCTCGAAGAAGTCGTTCATCAGCAGCGAACGGCACCAGGCATCGATCAGGATGTGGTGGTTGCTCATCATGAACCAGTAACGCGACGCGCCGACCTTGATCAGACGCAGGTGGAACGGTGCCTGATTGAGCAGATCGAACCCGGCTTCGCGCTCGGCCTTGAGCAGCGCTTGCAGTTTCGGTTCCTGCTCCGCGTCAGCGATGGTGCTCCAGTCCAGGTACTCGATCGGCGTGCGACCCGGGGTGTGGATCACTTGCAGCATGTCTTCGCCGACGTTCCAGCAGAACGATGCACGCAACGCTTCGTGACGGGCGACCACCGCCTGCCACGCCTGGGAGAAACGCTCGGGGTCGAGTTCGCTGTTGATGCGGTAGCGATCCTGCATGTAGTACAGACCGGTGCCCGGCTCGAGCAAGGTGTGCAGCAACATGCCTTCCTGCATCGGCGTCAGCGGGTACACGTCTTCGATGTGCGCCGCCGGCACCGGCAGTGCGTCGAGCTGAGCCTGGGTCAGTTTCGCCAGCGGGAAGTCCGACGGCGTCAGGCCACCGGCCTCGTCCTGCAGGCAATGTTCGATCAGGCTCTGCAATTCACCGACGTAGGCAGCGGCCAGCTCGTTGATGGTCTGTGCGTCGTAGCGTTCGGCGCTGAACGTCCAGCGCAGCAGCAGCTCACCGCCATACACCTGACTGTCGACGCTCAACTCGTTCGGCAACGGTGCGTGTGGATCGTGGGCCGCGCCGACCGATTCATCCAGCGGACGGAACAGCGTGTCGCTGCCGAAGCTCTGGTCGAACTGGCCGAGGTAGTTGAAGGTGATCGCCGCGTTCGGCAACGCCGCCATGCTCTGACGACTGACGTCATCGGCGAGATAACGCAGCACGCCGTAACCCAGACCTTTGTGCGGCACGGCACGCAGTTGTTCCTTGATCGCCTTGATCGAAGCGCCCTGCCCTGCGGCTTCTTCGATGTTGTGCGGGGTCAGGCGCAACGGATAAGCGCTGGTGAACCAGCCGACGGTGCGGGTCAGGTCGATCTCGTCGAACAGAGTTTCACGGCCGTGGCCTTCCAGTTGAATCAGCGCTGACGGCTGACCGCTCCAGCGGCACAGCACGCGGGCCAGCGCGGTCAGCAACAGGTCGTTGACCTGCGTGCGGTAGGCGCTCGGTGCCTGTTGCAATAGCTGCTTGGTGCGCTCGGCATCCAGACGCACGCTGACGGTTTGCGCATGGCGATTCTCGCGACCGCCCTCGGGACGTTCGCACGGCAAATCGGCGTTCGGACCGGCCAGTTGCGCTTGCCACCAGCTCAGTTCTTCACGCAGGGATTCGCTGCCGGCGTAAGCCTGCAAACGCGCCGCCCAGTCCTTGAAGGCGCTGGTTTTCGCCGGCAGTTTCACCGACTGATCGGCGTCGAGTTGGCGATACACAGTTTGCAGATCGTCGAGCAGCACGCGCCACGACACACCGTCGACCACCAGGTGATGAATCGCGATGAACAGCCGTTGCTGAGCGTCCAGCCCATCGACCAGCACTGCGCGCAGCAGCGGGCCCTGAGCCAGGTCGAGACTGCGCTGGGCATCGGAGAACAAGGCAGTGCACTTGTCCATCGACGGTACGCGGACTTGCCACAGTACGGCGGCATCGTTCACAGGTTGATGGGTTGCCTGCCATGCGCCGTTGACCTCGCTGAAGCGCAGACGCAGAGCGTCATGCTGCTCGATTACCGCCAACAGCGCTTGCTCCAGACGATGCGGTTCCAGCGCAACCGTCGGCTCCAGCAGCAACGCCTGGTTCCAGTGCTGACGCTCGGGAATATCGGTGTCGAAGAACCAGTGCTGGATCGGCGTCAGACGCGATTCGCCAGTCACCAGACCTTGCTCGGCGGTCACGGTTTCACTGCGGCTGGCGACAGCCGCCAACGTCTGCACGGTCTGGTGCTGGAACAGATCGCGAGGGCTGAAGTGAATGCCCTGCTGCCGTGCCCGGCTGACCACTTGAATCGACAGGATCGAGTCGCCGCCCAGTTCGAAGAAATTGTCGTTCAGACCGACCTGCTCGACGTTGAGCACTTCGCACCAGATCTGCGCCAGGGTCTGCTCCAGCTCGTTGCTTGGCGCTACGTAATCCTGACGGTTGAGCTCCGGGTCCGGTGCCGGCAAGGCGCGGCGGTCGAGTTTGCCGTTGGCGGTCAGCGGCATGCTCGCCAGCAGAATCAGATGCGTCGGCACCATGTAGTCCGGCAGTTGCGTCTTCAGGTGCGCCTTCAGGGCTTCGCGCAGTTCGGCTTGCTCGGCTTCGCTTCGCGAAGCGACCTCGGTCACGAGATAGCCGACCAGTTGCTTGCCACTCGGTGCCTCCAGCGCCAGCACCACCGCTTCGCGGATCGAGTCGTGATCGAGCAGGCGCGTTTCGATCTCGCCCAGTTCGATCCGGAAACCACGGATTTTCACCTGATGGTCGATACGCCCCAGGTATTCCACCAGACCGTCGGCGCGCTGGCGCACCAGGTCGCCGGTGCGGTACATGCGCCCGCCATCGGCGGCAAACGGGTCGGCGACGAAACGTTCGGCGGTGATGCCCGCACGCTCGTGATACCCCAGCGCCAGACCGGCGCCACCGACGAACAATTCACCGGTCGCGCCTTGCGGCACCAGCGCCAGATCGGCGTCGAGAATGTAGGCCACGCGATCACCGATCACACTGCCGATCGGCACACTACCGGCACCCTCTTCCAGCACTTCCGGCGCAAGACTGGCCAGCGGCATGACCACGGTTTCGGTCGGGCCGTAGGCGTTGAAGAACAGGCTCGGCTTGAATGCTGCACGAATCCGTTGCAGGTGTTCGCCGGTCAGCGCTTCACCGCCGGTGATGATCATACGCACCGGCAGGATGTCGTTTTGCGTCGCCAGGAACTGCGCCAACTGGCTGCCGTAACTCGGGGTGAAGCCGAGAATATTGATCCGGTGTTCGCGGATCAGGCCGCAGATTTCTTCCGCGTCCCACTGACCTTGCGCACGCAGCACCACCTGCGCGCCGCTGAGCAGCGGCACCAGCAGACGCTCGGTGGCGGCGTCGAAGTTGATCGAATAGAAGTGCAGTTCGCAGTCGTCGGGACGCATGCCGAAGCGCTCGATCACCGCCTGGCAGTGCATGGCGATTTCACCGTGGGACACCACCACGCCTTTCGGCTTGCCGGTGGAACCCGAGGTGTAAATCAGGTACGCCTGATGCTGCGGCAGGCTGATGAACGGAAGTTCGGTGGCCGGGTAATCGGCCAGCGCGGCGCTGTCATCTTCCAGGCACCAGCGCGCCACGTTCGACGGCAGTTCGCCGAGGGCCTTGAACATCGCGCGGTCGCTGAGCAGCAGGCCGACGCTGCTGTCTTCGATCATGTAATGCAAACGGTCGAGCGGGTATTCCGGGTCCAGCGGCACGTAGGCGCCGCCGGCCTTGAGGATCGCCAGCAGGCCGACGACCATTTCCAGCGAACGCTCCAGCGCCAGACCGACCCGCACTTGCGGGCCGACACCGCGTTCACGCAGGGCCCAGGCCAGACGATTGGCACGGGCGTCGAGTTCGGCGTAGCTCAGGGTTCGCCCGGCGAAGGTCAGGGCCGGCGCATCTTTGCGCGCCAGCGCCTGTTCGGCGAACAGGTGATGGATGCACTGGTCGAGACGATGCTCGCCCGGCTCGACGCCAAGGCTGTCGAGCAACTGTTGTTGCTCAGGTGCATCGAGCAATGGCAATTCGCTGAGGCGCTGCTGCGGGTCGGCGATCAGCGCTTCCAGCAGGTTGCGCCAGTGCCTGGCCATGCGTGCAATCGTCGGTTCGTCGAACAGGTCGGTGCTGTAAGTCAGGCAGCAACCGAGGCGATGGTCGAGGTCGGTGACTTCCAGGTTGAGGTCGAACTTGGTCGCCCGCGCATCGTTGGCCAGGTACTCGACGGTCATGCCGGCGAGCATGCGGCTCTGCTGGAACTCCCAGCGCTGCACGTTGCACATCACTTGGAACAACGGGTTGTAGGCGGCGCTGCGCGGTGGCTGCAACGCCTCTACCAGATGGTCGAACGGCAGGTCCTGATGGGACTGACCTTCGATCACGGTGTGGCGCACCTGCTCGAACAATTCGCCGACCGACATCTGGCCGTCGAGCTGGCAACGCAGCACTTGAGTGTTGAGGAACGCGCCGATCAGGCCTTCGCTTTCCGGGCGGATCCGGTTGGCCACCGGCGCGCCGATTCGCAGATCGGTCTGGCCGCTGTAGCGGTAAAGCAGGGTCGCGAGGGCGGCGGTCATGGTCATGAACAGGGTCAGGCCGTTCTGCGCGTTGAATGCCCGGACGCGGGCAGCGAGGTCGTCGCTGAGGTCAAAACGGAACAGCTCGCCCCGGTGACTTTGCACCGGCGGACGCGGACGGTCGCCCGGCAGTTCCAGCAGTGGATGTTCGCGGCCCAGTTGCGCGGTCCAGTAGTCGAGCTGACGCTGACGCTCGCCGGACTCCAGCCAGTTGCGCTGCCACACGCTGTAGTCGAGGTACTGCACCGGCAGCGGTTCCAGCGGCGATTCGCGGTCATCGACGAACGCTTCATACAGCCCGCTGAGTTCCCGGGCGAAGATGTCCATCGCCCAGCCTTCGGTGACGATGTGGTGCAGGGTCAGGACGAAGTAATGCTCGTGCTCGGCGGTCTTGACCAGGCAGGCGCGCAGCAGCGGGCCGGTCTCCAGATCGAACGGCAGGTGCGCTTCGTCGTCGGCCAGTTGCTGGACTTTCTGTTCGCGCACATCGGCGGCGAGTGTCGAGAAATCCTTCCAGTCCATGCGCACGCCGGTCTCGGCATGCACCTGCTGACGGGCCACGCCGTCGACGCTCGGGAACGTGGTGCGCAGGGTTTCATGACGCAGGATCAGCGCTTGCAACGCCGCTTCGAAACGCTCGACATGCAAGACGCCACGCAGCCGCGCCATGCCGCCGACGTTGTACGCCGGGCTGTCCGGCTCCATCTGCCAGAGGAACCACATGCGCTGTTGGGAATAGGAGAGCGGCACCGGTTTGCTGCGATCAACCTTGGCGATCGGCGGCTGTTTGTTGGTACGGCCGCTGGCCTGGATCTGGCGGATCTGTTCGGCGAAATCACCCAGTTCGCTGTGTTCGAACAAGGCACGCAGCGGCAATTCGACGTCGCAGGCCTGACGGGTGCGGGAAATGATCTGCGTGGCCAGCAGCGAGTGACCGCCGAGGACGAAGAAGTCGTCGCGCAGGCCGACCTGTTTCAGGCCCAGCACTTCGCGCCAGATCGCGGCGATCTGTTGCTCTAGTTCGGTAACCGGCTCGACGTGTTCGCGCACCTGCCATTGCGGCTCGGGCAAGGCGCGGCGGTCGAGTTTGCCGCTCGGGCTCAGGGGCATTGCGTCCAGACGCATCAATTGCGCCGGGACCATGTATTCCGGCAGTTCGGCGGCCAGTGCGGTTTTCAGGCGAGCGATTTGCGCGTCCTGATCTTCATTGGCGTCCGCGGCTGTGAAGTAGCCGATCAGTTGCGGGCCGGCGACGGTTTCACGCACCAGCACGGCGGCCTGGGCCACACCATCCTGAGCGAGCAGACGGGCTTCGATTTCTTCCGGTTCGACGCGGAAGCCGCGCAGTTTGACCTGCTGATCGAGACGGCCGAGGTATTCGATCACGCCATCGCGGGTCCAGCGTGCGCGGTCACCGGTGCGGTATAGGCGTGCGCCCTGCTCGCCCAGCGGATCGACCACGAAACGCTCGGCCGTCAGCGCCGGGCGGCCGAGGTAACCACGGGCCAGGCCGATGCCGCTGATGCACAGTTCACCCGGCACACCGGACGGCACTGGATTGAGATCACTGTCGAGCACGCGGCAGACCACGTTGCCCAGCGGACGGCCAATCGGCGAACGCTCGCCATCCGCCACGGAGCAATGCCAGTGAGTGACGTTGATCGCGGTTTCGGTCGGGCCATAACGGTTGTGCAGTTGCACCGCCGGCAGTTGCGCCAGCACGCGGTTGCGCAATTCCGCCGGCAGCGCTTCACCGCCGGAGAATACGCGACGCAGGCTGGTGCATTCGGCGCTCAACGGTTCATCGATAAACAGCGAAAGCAGCGGCGGCACGAAGTGCAGCGTGGTCACGCCGTACTGTTGAACCAGCTGCGCGATGCGATGCGGATCGCGATGCTCACCGGGGCCGGCGATCAGCAGGCGCGCGCCGGTGATCAGCGGCCAGAAGCATTCCCACACCGACACATCAAAACTGATCGGCGCCTTTTGCATCAGCACGTCGGTATGGTCCAGACGATACGTGTTCTGCATCCATTGCAGCCGTTCGGCCAGCGCCGCATGAGTGTTGCCCACGCCTTTCGGCTGGCCGGTGGAGCCGGAGGTGTAAATCACGTAGGCGAGGTTGTCGCCGTGCAGGTGCAGGCCCGGCGCCTGGCTCGGCCAGTTTTCCAGGTGCAGGGTGTCCATGGCGATCACGCTGACGCCTTCGCTGGCCGGCAAGCGGTCGAGCAATGCAGTCTGGGTCAGCAGCAGTTCGACACCGCTGTCGCTGAGCATGTAGGCCAGGCGCTCGGCCGGGTAATCCGGATCCAGCGGCACGTAGGCACCGCCAGCCTTGATGATCGCCAGCAGGCCGATCAGCAGTTGCGGCGAACGCTCGGCGGCGATCGCCACGCAGACGTCCGGGCCGACGCCTTTGTCGCGCAGGTAATGGGCGAGACGGTTGGCCTGGGCGTGCAGTTCGGCGAAGTCGAGGCTTCCGCCGTCCCACACCAGCGCGGTGCGATCAGGCGTCTGACGCGCTTGATCATTCAGCAGCTCCGGCAGCCATTGTTGCGCCGGGGTGCACGGGGCGACGCTCCACGCGTCTTGCTGAGAATATTCGCCGCCGGTCAGCAGCGGCAGGTCACCGATGGCCTGCTCCGGACGTTCGCAGACAGCGCGCAACAGGTTGCTGAAATGTTCGGCAAGGCGCTCGATGGTCGTCGCGTCGAACAGTTCATCGGCATAGTCGAACGACAGGCTCAGGCGACCATTACGGTCTTCTTCACTGTGCAATTGCAGATCGAACTTGGCCTCGCGGCTGTGCCACGGCAGTTCTTCGGCGAGCAGGCCCGGCAGACGTTTCAGCGCGCTCAGATCGCGTTGCTGATGGTTGAACATGACCTGGAACAGACCTTGTTCGCGGGCCTGCGGGAAGGCTTCGAGCAGTTGTTCGAACGGCAGGTCCTGATTTGCCTGGGCACCGAGCGCAGCCTGACGGGTTTGCGCCAGCAGTTCGGTGAACGGCAGTCGCGAATCGACGTCGGCGCGCAGCACCTGGGTGTTGATGAAGAAGCCGATCAGGCCCTGGGTTTCCAGACGCGGACGGTTGGCGTTGGGTACGCCGATGCGGATGTCGCGTTGGCCGCTGTAGCGATGCAAAAGACTCTGGAACGCCGAGAGCAACAACATGAACGGCGTGGATTGATGGGCCTGGGCAGTCTGGCGGATTGCATCGCTGAGGCTGGTCCCCAGTCGAACGCTGTGGCGTGCAGCGCTGTGAATCTGTTTGGCAGAACGCGGATGGTCAGTCGCCAGTTCCAGCGTTGGATGCTCATCACCCAACTGCGCTTTCCAGTACGCCAGTTGCCGCTCGCCCTCGCCTTGCGCCAGCCATTGGCGCTGCCAACTGCCGTAATCGGCGTATTGGGTCGGCAGCGGCGCCAGCTCGACACGCTGGCCTTGGGAAGCGGCGGCGTACAGACGCGAGAACTCGTCGATCAGCACATTCAGCGACCAGCCGTCGGCGATGATGTGGTGCATCGTCACCAGCAGTTGGTGATCTTCGTCGTCGAAGCGAACCAGCGTCACCCGCAGCAGCGGGCCTTTCTCCAGATCGAACCGGGTGCGGGCTTCGTCTTCGCGGATCTGTTGTGCGCGGGCTTCACGTTCGCTGGCCGGCAGGCCGCTGATGTCAATCAGTTGCAGGTTGAACTCGCCCGCCGCTTCGACCTGTTGCAGGGCCACACCGTCGCGTTCGAAGAAGCGCGTGCGCAGGGATTCGTGGCGCTCGATCAGTTGTTGGAAACTGGCGCGCAGGGCGTCCTCGTCCAGTTCGCCACGCAGGCGCAGGGCGCCGGGAATGTTGTAGGCGCTGCTCTGAGGGTCGAGCTGCCAGGTGATCCACAGACGGTTTTGCGCCAGGGATTGCGGCAGTGCTTCGTTGCGCGACAACGCAGTGATTTCCCCCTGGGCGCTGCCGCCGTCCTGTTGCTGCTGCGCCACGGCAACGGCGAAAGCGGACAGGGTCGGCGCTTCGAACAACATGCGCAGGTTCAGCTCCAGGCTCAGCTCTTCGCGAACCTTGGCGATCACTTGGGTGGCGGCGATTGAGTTACCGCCGAGCAGGAAGAAGTGATCGTCGGCGTTGACTTGCTGGACGTTCAGTTGCTCAGCCCAGATTTTGCCGATCAGCGTTTCCAGTTCGGAGGCGGACGCGGTCGACTCATGAGCGGTTTCAGCAGTGCCTGATGGGAATACGGCGTAGCTGTCGAGGCTGCCGTCCGCCAGGCGATTGCGGCAGGCCGAACGTTGCAGCTTGCCGCTGGAAGTCTTCGGCAGCGCGCCCGGGTTCAGCAGCACCACCACGCTCGGTGCTTCCTGATACGCCTCGGCCACGGCCTGGCGAATGGCTTTGATCAACGCTTCGGGCGGGAGGATTTTCTGCACGCTCCGGCTGATTTCCGCTGCGATGCCGATGCCTTCCTCGCCATTCTGATTGACCGCGAACGCCGCAACGCGGCCCTTGCGCACCACCTCCACTTCGTTCTCGACCGTCTTCTCGATGTCCTGCGGATAGAGGTTGTGACCGCGCACGATCAGCATGTCTTTCAGGCGACCGGTGATGAACAGTTCACCGTCGCGAATGAAGCCCAGGTCACCGGTACGCAGCCAGGTCTGGCCGGCGTGCTGGACAAAGGTCCTGGCGCTGGCCTCGGGGTTGCGCCAGTAGCCGAGGGCGATGCTCGGGCCGGCAGCCCAGACTTCACCGACAGCGTTGTCGGCCAGCGCTTCAAGCGTGTTCGGCTCGACGATCAGCACCGCGTGTTCCGGCTGGCTGATGCCGCAGCTCATGATCGGACTGCCCTCGCCCGCTTCGGCGCGGTTCTGCGCGAGAGCCTGATCGTCGACGCGCAATGCAGGAATCCCTGTGCCGCGCGGTGTGCCGGCAACAAACAGGGTCGCTTCCGCCAGACCGTAGGACGCCATGAAGCTGTCTTCGCTGAAACCGCACGCGGTGAATTTCTCGGCGAAGCGTTCGAGGGTGTCGAGACGGATGGGTTCGGAACCCGAATAGGCCACGCGCCAGCGACTCAGGTCGAGGCGTTCCAGCGCCGATTCGCTGACCCGTTCGCTGCACAGTCGATAGGCAAAGTCAGGTCCGCCGCTGATGGTGCCGCCGTATTGGCTGATCGCTTCGAGCCAGCGCAACGGCCGGCCGAGGAAGTATGCCGGCGACATCAGGATGCACGGTACGCCGCTGAAGATCGGTTGCAGCAGACCGCCGATCAGGCCCATGTCGTGGTACAGCGGCAGCCAGCTGACGATCACGTCGTCCGGGTTCACGTCGATGCCGAAACCGTGGCGAATCAGCAGTTCATTGGCCACCAGATTACCGTGGCTGACCTGCACGCCTTTGGGCAGCGCGGTGGAGCCGGAGGTGTATTGCAGGAAAGCGATGTGGTCTTGCGGCAAGGTCGGCTCGACCCAACGCTCGGCCAGCGCGTTTTCGAGGGTGTCGACGCACAACAGCGGCGGCGCGCCTTCGATTTGCTGCAAGGCATCGCGCAGGCCGGCGCTGGTCAGCAGCAGACGCGGTTCGGCGTCGGCGATGATCGACAGCAGGCGCTCCTGATGGTGACGCTTGGCCGATTCCGGCGGATAGGCCGGCACCGCGATCACACCCGCGTACAGGCAACCGAAGAACGCCGCGACGTAATCCGGGCCGCTGGGAAACAGCAGCACCGCGCGATCACCGAATCCGGCCTCGGCCTGCAACGCCGCGGCGATGGTGCGGGCGCGCTGATCGAGTTCGCGATAACTGAGCACCACAGCCTGCTCCTCGGTTTCGGCGAGAAAGCGCAAGGCCAGCCGATCCGGCGTCAGGGCCGCGCGGCGCTGAAGGGCTTGGACCAGGGTGCTGGGGAGTTCGAACGCGTCGGTCATGAGGTTTCCTGCCTGAATTCGGCTTGCTGGTGGAATCGGGTTGGCTGCGGCATGCCCGTGCAAGGCATGCGGGACACGGTCTTCGCCGACCGTGCAAGGCATTGGAATGCGGTAGGTCCGGGGCTGCGTACCCGGATCCATTCACCAATGAGAACGGATGACGTCTTGAAATAATTAGTCGGCAGGCTGGATCGCCAATGGGGCTGGGCGCTTGGACGAGTGCGGCGGCGTGTCGCAGTTCTCAGTTCGCACCGTTATGGATCATTAGTTCTCTTTCTCAATTGACAATCATTATCATTCAACATAATTTGTCGCTCGATGTGTAGGACGGCCCGTCCCCCAGACGTCCCACTAACCTATTGGCAGCAAGGTGATTTCCATGACGGAACAAGTATCCACAAGCAGGTGCGATTCACCGCTACTTCAGGCATTCGTCGACAATCGACTGATTCTGGTCAAGATTGCAGCTCGCATTACCGGCTGCCGGTCACGCGCCGAAGATGTGGTGCAGGATGCGTTCTTCCGACTGCAATCGGCGCCGCCGATCACGTCGTCGATCAAGGCCCAGCTGAGTTATCTGTTCCAGATCGTGCGCAATCTGGCCATCGATCACTACCGCAAACAGGCGCTGGAGCAGAAGTACGCCGGCCCCGAGGAGGAAGGGTTGAACGTGGTCATTCAGGGCGCTTCGCCGGAAACCTCGCACATCAACTTCTCGACCCTGGAACACATTGCCGATGCATTGACCGAGCTGCCGGTCCGCACGCGCTACGCCTTCGAGATGTACCGTCTGCACGGCGTACCGCAAAAGGACATCGCCAAGGAACTCGGCGTTTCGCCAACCCTGGTCAATTTCATGATTCGCGATGCGCTGGTGCATTGCCGCAAGGTGTCGGGCAGCCGTGCAGATGTCATGACCGCAAACCGTCGCTGACAGCAGACCACCCAAAAAAAGATCGCAGCCTTCGTTGAAGGGCTGCGATCTTTTTTGTTTCAGCGAAACGTCACGCCAGTTTGCAGCGATCAAAAAACCGCTCGCGCCCCAGGATCATCAACGCCGCACGCTTGTGCGGGAAGTCGAACTCCTTTTCGCAGTGGAAGCACTGGTTGTGCATGTGGCCGATCATCTTCGCGTTGTCGGCACGCGGCTCGGCGACGACGCGCTGAGTACGCGGATCATCCAGAAACAGATAGTGCACCAATGCCGACAACCAGCTCGCCACCTTGTGCGGGCCGCGATGGTCTTCTTCCCCGACCAGCATGTGAATGCCACGGTCGTAATTGTCGGCATCGTAGAACGGCGCGATGCGATCTTCCTTGGCCCAGTAGGCTTCGAAGTAAGCGAACGGCTGGTCGTTGAAACAGCCGATCAGAGTCAGCGTATGCGGATCGGCGTCTAGCTTGCTCAGGTACTCGCGATGCTGTTCCAGGCTGCCCTCTTCCTGCCAGAAACTGGCGACTCGCGGACTGTTCTGCCAGCGGTTGAAACGCGCCAGATCCTGCTCGATCTCCACGGTCCGCAGGGAAATCCACGCACCGAGACGCGCATCGAAACGCCGATAGACTTCACCTCGCGGCTTCACCGGACGCAGCGGATGACGCTTGCCGTTGCTGATGACCATTTGCTGCGGGTAGCTGCCGGTCAGCGAAGTACCCAGCCACGGTTGCGGCAGTTGCCAGAAGAGTGTGCGTTCACAGCGGTATTCGCCCGCCACGTCCGTGCTCACCAGCAAACCGCTGAGCAAGGCTTCGGTCGGCGCCTGATCCAGTTGCCAGATCAATTGCTGACGCGCCGAATCCCGGGCAAACAGCCAATAACAGGCCGCCCACAGCGCCTGGCCCGGTGGCAATGCATAACGTTCATCGATCTGGATCGGCCCCTGGCCTTCACGATCAAGGCGCAGGCGAATCAGCGGTTGCCCGTCCAGGCTCAGGCTCAGACGGCTTTCAGTGGCATCGGCTATCAGTTGACTGCCCGAAGGCAAGGCCAGGGCAGTCAGGTCATTCAGATTGGACATGGGTCGGGCTCACGATAATCGTCGACAGTTCAACGATGGGACGTGAGCCGGGGCGGGAAATTTAGGCCGGACGGTAAAAACCGCAACTCATGGGCGAGGCACCGGCACCACGGCGATCTTGTACGGATCGAAGATCTTCAGCATCTGCCCGCTGTCACGCAGGCCTTGCAGCAGCTTGCCGAACGCTTCGCCGGTAATTGGTGCCTCTGGCCTGAGAATCGCGTAGTGGTGGTAGATCTGGTCGATGCGCTGGGACACCAGCAACTCGTCGCGTACCTTTGCGTTGCGCAGCAGGTAATCGAACAGATACGAGCGAGTGACCAGGGCAATGTCCGCCCGACCGCGCAGCACCATCAACAGGTTGCTGTCGTGGGAATAGGTCAGCGTGGCGTTGTAGGTTTCCGCGAGGTATTTGGGGTCGGCATTGAAGTTGGCGAACTCGTAGTGATAGCCGCTGTACAACGCCAGGCGCTTGCCCTTGAGATCGGCGAAGTAATTCTGCTGGCGACCGGGTTCGTTTTCCGCGACGAAAATCTCTGCATCCTCCAGCCCCATGTCGACCGTGGTGTGGGGAATGTCTTTCCAGCCCCAGTCAGGGTTCTCGAAGATCGCCATGTCCGTGCGGCCCTCCTTGAAATCGCCGAACCGTCGTGGAATCGAGGTGGGGACAAGCTCAAAACGGTAGTCGCTCTGAGCACTGTTCAATGCAGCGACCAATTCCGGCAGCAGCCCCGTGTCGGCGCCGTTTTCCGGGCGAATGGTGTAAGGCGGGAAATGCGCAGCCCCCACCCGAACCACTTGCACCGCCTGAGCAGGCAAAACCCAGGATGCAGCCAGCGCTGCGAGCATCAGCCCGGCGGCCGTCCGATTTGACGAAGACTTCAAAACACCCCACTCCCCGAAAAAGTACCGTTCCATGCATTCAAGCTAGGCGGTTTCGCCCAGTTAGCCAGTTTCCCGGGCCGATAGAAAGTGATCAGCCTTCTTCAAGCACCAGAATCAGCGCTTCTTCGGCCAGTTGATCGAGGCTCAGACTGCCGCCGGCGCGGAACCAGGTGGTGGTCCAGGACAAGGCGCCCGTGAGAAAACGTCGGGTAATGAACACGTCACCTCGGATGAACCCTGCCTCCTTGGCCTCGCCCAGCACTTGCAGCCAGAGTTCTTCGTAGATGTCCCGCAGCGCCAGCACTTTGGCCTGACCGTCTTCGGACAGCGAGCGCCATTCATACACCAGCACCGCCATCGCTTCGCCGCTGCCGCCCATGATCGACTGCAATTCGCAGCGGATCAGCGCCAGCACCCGCTCGCGGACATTGGCCGCATCGGCCAGGGCCGCCCGCATCAGCGCCGTGTTGTAGCGGATGGTTTCTTCCATCACTGCACGCAGGATTTCATCCTTGCTTTTGAAGTGATGAAAGATGCTGCCTGACTGAATACCCACGGCGCCCGCCAGGTCGCGCACCGTGGTGCGTTCGTAGCCCTTGTTGCGAAACAGGTGGGCCGCCACTTGCAGCAGTTTGCCGCGAGCGCTGTCCGGGTCGGTCAACTGGCCTTCGTCGACCAGTTCGCGCATGACCTTCAGGGCTTTTTGCTCGTCCACCCGTTCTCTCCTACAGTCGTTCAGTCGTCTGCCGCCCTGAAACCGCAGGGTTGCGCGGGCAATTTAAGCCGCCGGCCGCGACCAAGCAAGCGCTTGGGCAGAAGATAATTTCGCCTGTTTACAAACCAAGCGCTTGCTTGGTAGCCTCGATGCACTTCTGTCACAGGTTGCTGAGTCGGAGATGAAAATGCCCACCACGGTTCGCATCGGATGCGCCAGCGCATTCTGGGGAGACACCTCGACCGCCGCCGCGCAGCTTGTAGCCGGTGGAAAGCTGGATTATCTGGTGTTCGACTACCTGGCCGAGATCACGATGTCGATCATGGCCGGCGCGCGAATGAAGGACCCGCAGGCTGGGTTCGCCGGGGACTTCATCGAAGTCCTGGCGCCCCTGCTGCCGCAACTGGCCGAACAGAAGATACGCGTCATCAGTAATGCCGGCGGGGTCAATCCCCAGGCCTGCGCCGCCGCCCTGCAAGCGGCCTGCGACAAGGCCGGCGTGGCACTGAAAATCGCCGTGCTGTCGGGCGATGACCTGCAACCTCACTTCAAACACCTCGCCTCCCAAGGCATCACGGAAATGTTCAGCGGCGCCCCGCTGCCGCCGATGTGCGTGTCGATCAACGCCTACCTCGGCGCGCCGGGCATTGTCGAAGCGCTGCGCCTGGGCGCCGATATTGTGATTACAGGCCGGGTGGTCGACAGCGCAGTGGTCAGCGCCGCACTGGCGCATGAATTCGGCTGGTCGTGGCACGACTACGACAAACTCGCGCAAGCCGCCCTGGCCGGGCACATCATCGAATGCGGCGCGCAGTGCACCGGCGGCAACTTCACCGATTGGCGCGACGTGCCGGATTACGAACACATCGGCTTTCCGATCGTCGAAGTCAGCGCCGACGGCCAGTTCATCGTCAGCAAACCCGAAGGCTCCGGCGGATTGGTCACGCCGCTGACCGTCGGCGAACAGATGCTTTACGAGATCGGCGATCCACAGGCCTATCTGTTGCCCGATGTGGTCTGCGATTTCAGTCAGGTCAAACTTCAGCAACAAGGCAAAAACGCGGTTCGGGTCCACGGCGCCAAAGGCCTGCCACCCAGCGACAAATACAAGGTCAGCGCGACATACCCGGACGGTTTCCGCTGTACCGCCAGTTGCCTGATCGCCGGCATCGATGCGGTGGAAAAGGCTCGGCGCGTCAGTCAGGCGATCATCGACAAGACTTCGGAAATGCTCGAGCAACGCGGTTGGGGCCCTTACACCGAAACCCATATCGAGCTGCTTGGCAGCGAAGCCACCTACGGCCCTCACGGCCAGCGCCGGGACAGCCGCGAAGTGGTGATCAAACTCGCCGTACGCCACCCGAACAAACAGGCACTGGTCCTGTTCTCCCGGGAAATCGCCCAGGCGGCCACCGGCATGGCGCCGGGCCTGACCGGCATTGTCGGCGGGCGGCCGACGGTGTATCCGCTGATCCGGCTGTTCTCGTTCCTGATCGACAAAAACGCCTGCACATTGCAGATCGACATCGGCGGCCAATCTCATCCGTTCGCCCTGCCCGCCCCCACCCCACTCGACAGCCAGGATCTGCCCCTGCCCCACGAAACGCCTGGCCCCCAGGGCCGCGCCGACGCCAGCGTAGCGTTGGTGAAACTGGCGGTGGCGCGCTCCGGCGACAAAGGCAATCACAGCAACATCGGCGTCCTGCCGCGCCGCCCCGAATACCTGCCGTGGATTGCCGAAGCGCTGACCCCGGCGGTGGTTGTCGACTGGATGAGCCATGTCCTCGACCCGATTCACGGCCGGGTCGAGCGCTGGTATCTGCCGGGTACTCACAGCCTGAATTTCCTGCTGGAAAACGCCCTCGGTGGCGGCGGCGTGGCGAGTCTGCGCATCGACCCGCAAGGCAAGGCTTTCGCCCAACAACTACTGGAAATCCAGATCCCGGTGCCGCAGAGCATCGCCGAACAGTTCGACTAGAGGATTGGCACCATGGCGTATGAATCGATTTTCAGGGCTGACCTGTTCAGCGGTCAGACCGTGATCGTCACCGGTGGCGGCAGCGGCATCGGGCGATGCACCGCCCATGAACTGGCGGCGCTCGGGGCCAACGTGGTGCTGGTTGGACGCAAGCCGGAAAAGCTGCAAGCCGTTGCCGCCGAAATTGCAGAGGACGGTGGTCGTGCGCACTGGAAAGCGTGTGATATCCGCGATGAAGAAGCCGTGAAGGCACTGGTCAGCGAGCTGATCCGCGAACACGGGCCGATCCACGGGCTGGTCAACAATGCCGGCGGCCAATACCCGTCGCCCCTGGCCTCGATCAATCAGAAAGGCTTCGAAACCGTGCTGCGCACCAATCTGGTCGGCGGTTTCCTGATGGCCCGGGAAGTGTTCAATCAGTCGATGAGCAAACACGGCGGCAACATCGTCAACATGCTCGCCGACATGTGGGGCGGCATGCCCGGCATGGGCCACTCCGGCGCCGCCCGTTCGGGCATGGACAACTTCACCAAAACGGCGGCGTTCGAATGGGGTTACGCCGGTGTCCGGGTGAATGCGGTGGCACCGGGCTGGATCGCTTCCAGCGGCATGGACACTTACGAAGGCGCGTTCAAGGCTGTGATCCCGACCTTGCGCGAACACGTGCCGCTCAAGCGCATCGGCACTGAATCGGAAGTCAGCGCGGCGATCGTGTTTCTGCTCAGCCCGGCTGCCGCGTTCGTCAGCGGCAGCACCTTGCGCATCGACGGCGCCGCCAGCCTGGGCAGTCGCGCCTGGCCGTTGCACAAGGCGACCCACAGCGAATCCTTCAACGGTTTTCACCGGGCTTACATGCCCGACGTTTTGAAGGACAAGGAGTAAGCCATGCCGGTCATTCAATCCCAGCTCGATCCGCACAGCGAAGCCTTCGCTCGCAACCGCGCAGCGATGCTTGCGGCCATCGAGCAAGTCCAGCAGCTGGAACAGAACCTGCTGAACAAGGCTGCCGAAGCCAAGCCCAAATTCGACAAACGCGGACAATTGCTGCCCCGTGAGCGTCTGAATCTGTTGCTCGACCCGGGCGCGCCATTCCTCGAATTGGCGAGCTTGGCCGGCTACAAACTCCACGACGACAAGGACGGCAGCTCGGCCGGTGGCGGCTTGATCGCCGGCATTGGTTATGTGTCCGGCGTGCGCGCCTTGATCGTGGCGAACAACAGCGCAATCAAGGGCGGGACGATTTCCCCGTCGGGTCTGAAAAAATCCCTGCGTCTGCAACAGATCGCCCAGGAAAACAAACTGCCGGTCATCACCCTCGCCGAAAGCGGCGGCGCCAACCTCAATTATGCGGCGGAGATTTTCGTCGAAGGTGCGCGCAGTTTTGCCAATCAAGCGCGCATGTCCGCCATGGGTTTGCCGCAGATCACCGTGGTGCACGGCTCGGCCACCGCCGGCGGCGCCTATCAGCCGGGGCTGTCGGATTACGTGGTGGTGGTGCGCGGCAAGGCCAAGCTGTTTCTCGCAGGTCCCCCATTGCTTAAAGCGGCGACCGGTGAAGTTGCCACGGACGAAGAACTGGGCGGCGCCGAGATGCACGCGCAAGTCGCCGGCACCGCCGAATACCTGGCCGAAAACGATGCCGACGGCGTGCGTCAGGTGCGGGAAATCGTCAGTCTGCTGAACTGGAACGAGCAAATACCATGGCTGCCCGAACCACAATTCAAAGAGCCGCTGTACCCCATCGACGAACTCCTCGGACTGATCCCGGACGACCCGAAAAAACCCTACGACGTGCGCGAAATCATTGCGCGGATCGCCGACGAATCGCGCTTCATGGAGTTCAAGGGCGAGTTCGATCAGCAGACCGTTTGCGGCCACCTGAAAATTCAGGGCCGCGCCTGCGGTTTCATCGGCAACAACGGCCCGATCACGCCCAACGGCGCGAGCAAGGCCGCGCAGTTCATTCAACTGTGCGACCAGAGCCAGACGCCGCTGCTGTTTTTCCACAACACCACCGGGTTCATGGTCGGCACCGAATCGGAACAGCACGGCGTGATCAAGCACGGCTCGAAACTGATCCAGGCCGTGGCCAATGCGCGGGTGCCGAAACTGACCATTGTGGTCGGTGGCTCCTACGGCGCGGGCAACTACGCAATGTGCGGACGCGGGCTCGATCCGCGCTTCATCTTCGCCTGGCCCAACAGCCGCACCGCCGTGATGGGCGGCGCCCAGGCCGGCAAGGTGTTGCGTATCGTCACCGAAGCCAAGCAGTTGAAGGACGGCCTGGCGCCCGACCCGAAAATGCTCGACATGCTGGAACAGGTCACCGCACAGAAACTCGACAGCCAGTCCACCGCCCTCTATGGCAGCGCCAACCTGTGGGACGACGGGCTGATCGATCCACGCGACACCCGCACCCTGCTCGGCTATCTGCTGGACATCTGCCACGAAGCCGGCATCCGCCCGTTGCAACCCAACAGCTTCGGCGTCAGCCGGTTCTGATCGCCACGGACTCAAGGAGAACAATAAAAATGATCTTCACCCCGGAACACGAAGCACTGCGCCGTACCGTCCGCCAGTTCGTCGAGCACGAGATCAATCCCCACGTCGATGAATGGGAAAAGGCTGGGCGTTTTCCGATCCACGAGATTTTCCGCAAGGCCGGCGACCTCGGCCTGTTGGGGATTTCCAAGCCGGAAAAATTCGGCGGCATGGGCCTGGATTACAGCTATTCGATCGTCGCGGCCGAAGAGTTCGGCACCATCCATTGCGGCGGCATTCCGATGTCGATCGGCGTGCAGACCGACATGTGCACTCCCGCCCTCGCCCGCTTCGGTTCCGATGAGTTGCGCGAGGAATTCCTGCGCCCGGCGATCACCGGTGAACAGGTCGGTTGCATCGGCGTGTCGGAAGTCGGTGCCGGTTCCGACGTCGCCGGGCTCAAGACCACCGCACGCAAGGACGGCGACGACTATGTGATCAACGGCAGCAAGATGTGGATCACCAACTCGCCGAGCGCCGACTTCATCTGTCTGCTGGCCAACACCTCGGACGACAAGCCGCACGTCAACAAATCGCTGATCATGGTGCCGATGAACACACCGGGCATCAGCCTCAGTTCGCACCTCGACAAGCTCGGCATGCGCAGCTCGGAAACCGCCCAGGTGTTTTTCGACAACGTGCGCGTGCCCCAGCGCAATCGCATCGGCCATGAAGGCGCCGGGTTCATGATGCAAATGCTGCAATTCCAGGAAGAACGCCTGTTCGGCGCGGCCAACATGATCAAGGGACTGGAATATTGCATCGACAGCACCATCGAGTACTGCAAGGAACGCAAGACCTTCGGCAACGCGCTGATCGACAATCAGGTGATCCACTTCCGCCTCGCCGAATTGCAGACCGAAATCGAATGCCTGCGAGCGCTGGTCTATCAGGCCACCGAGCAATACGTGAAAGGCCAGGATGTCACCCGACTGGCCTCGATGGCCAAACTCAAGGCCGGGCGCCTCGGCCGCGAAGTCAGCGACAGTTGCCTGCAATACTGGGGCGGCATGGGCTTCATGTGGGACAACCCGGTGGCCCGCGCCTACCGCGACGTGCGGCTGGTATCGATTGGCGGGGGCGCCGACGAAATCATGCTGGGGATCATCTGCAAACTGATGGGCATCCTGCCGGGGAAAAAGAAATGACCACCCTGCCCGCTTGCCAGACGCTGTTGCTGGAACCCCATAACGGCGTGCTGCACATCACCCTCAATCGCCCGGAAAACCGCAACGCCATGAGCCTGCAGATGGTCACCGAGCTGCGATCGATTTTCGCCGCCGTGCGCGATGACCGCAGCGTGCGCGCGTTGGTGCTCAGCGGCGCCGGCGGGCATTTCTGTGCCGGCGGCGACATCAAGGACATGGCCAACGCCCGCGCCCAGGGCAGCGATGCCTATCGCGAGTTGAACCGTGCCTTCGGGTCGATGCTGGAAGAAGCCCAGCACGCGCCACAAGTGTTGATCACCGTGCTGCAGGGCGCGGTGCTCGGGGGCGGTTTCGGACTGGCGTGCGTGAGCGATATCGCGATGGCCGATCATCAGGCGCAATTCGGCCTGCCGGAAACCAGTCTAGGTCTGTTGCCGGCACAGATCGCGCCGTTTGTGGTGCAACGCATCGGCCTCACCGAAGCCCGGCGCCTGGCGCTGACCGCTGCACGATTCGACGGTCATCAGGCACGGCGTCTGGGGCTGGTGCATTTTGTCGAAGAGGATCCACAGGCGTTGGCCGAGCGGCTGGACGAGGTGTTGCAGCATGTCCTGTGCTGTGCTCCCGAAGCGAATGCCACCACCAAGAAACTCTTGCTGGCCAGCGCCGGCCAGCCATCGAACGAATTGCTGGATGAAGCGGCGCAGTGGTTCAGCGAAGCGGTGACCGGTGCCGAAGGCATAGAAGGCACGATGGCGTTCGTGCAAAAGCGCAAACCCGGATGGAGCACCTGACTCTGTGGGAGCGGGCTTGCCCGCGATGAGGCCCTTCAATCCACCGCCAACATTCAGGAAAAACCACCATGCCCGTCATCCACAAAATCCTGATCGCCAACCGCGGTGAAATCGCCTGCCGCATCCAGCTCACCGCCCAGGCTCTGGGCTATCGCACGGTTGCGGTGTTCAGCGACGCCGACGCCAATGCGCTGCATGTCCAAATGGCGGATGAGGCGGTGAACATCGGCCCGGCGTCCGTGCAGCAGTCCTACCTGAACATCCCGGCCATCCTTGAGGCCGCCCGGCGCAGCGGTGCCGACGCGATCCATCCCGGTTATGGTTTTCTCTCGGAAAACGCCGAATTCGCCCGTGCCTGCGAACAGGCCGGCCTGACGTTCATCGGCCCCAGCGTCGAAGCCATCGAACTGATGGGCAGCAAACGCCAGTCGAAAATCGCCATGCTCGCCGCCGGTGTGCCGTGCATCGCCGGCTATCAGGGCGCCGAGCAGGATGACGCAACGCTGACCCGCGAAGCCGAACGCATCGGTTACCCGTTGATGATCAAGGCCAGCGCCGGCGGTGGCGGGCGCGGCATGCGTCTGGTGCACAGCGCCGAGGAACTGCCGGCGCAATTGCGCACGGCGCGCTCCGAAGCCTTGAACGGATTCGGCAGCGACGAACTGATTCTCGAACAGGCGCTGATCGAACCGCGTCATGTCGAGGTGCAGTTGTTCGGCGACCACCACGGCAACCTGATCTACCTCGGCGAGCGCGACTGTTCGATTCAGCGCCGCCACCAGAAAGTGATCGAAGAAGCGCCTTGTCCGGTGATGACCGAAAAACTGCGTCAGGCGATGGGCGAAGCGGCGCTCAAGGCCGGGCGTGCGGTGAACTATGTCGGCGCCGGCACCGTGGAGTTTTTGCTTGATGCCGATGGCCGGTTCTACTTTCTGGAGATGAACACCCGGTTGCAGGTCGAGCACCCGGTGACTGAATTGATTACCGGGCTGGATCTGGTGGCTTGGCAACTGTCGGTCGCCGAAGGCCAGCCGCTGCCGCTGACCCAAGCGCAGGTGAAGCTCGATGGCCATGCCATGGAAGTGCGCCTCTATGCAGAAGATCCGGCCCAGGATTTTCTGCCGCAGACCGGGCGTGTCGAAGTCTGGGCGCCGGCACTGGATCGCGGTGCGCGGATTGATCACGGCCTGATCGAAGGGCAGTCGATCTCACCGTTCTACGACCCGTTGCTCGGCAAACTGATCGCCCACGGCGCAACCCGCGAAGAAGCCCGGCGCAAATTGCTGCGCGCGGTACAGGACAGCGTGTTGCTGGGTGTGCAGAGCAATCAGCGACTGCTGGCCAGTCTGTTGCAGCATCCGCAGTTCATCAGCGGCGAATTCGGCACCGGGTTTATCCCGCAGCATTTCGCCGACCATCCTTGTCTGCATCCCCATAAACCGAGTGCCGAAGAACTCGCGGTTGCAGCGTTGCTGTTTTATCAATCCTGCGCCGGGGCGCATCGTTCACCCTTGGCCGGTTGGCGCAACAATGCCGGGGCGCCATTGCACTATCGGCTGGGTCTCGACGATCAGGCGTGGAGTGTGCAATTGCTTGCCGCCCCGGATGGCATCGTTCGGGTTCAGGTGGCTGAACGTGCCTTCGAACTGAAGCTCATCGAATACAACGAGCGCTCGATATCCCTGGAAATCGAAGGCCTGCGCCAGCGCCACGCCTATCGCCTGCACGACGACCAGCTCTGGCTGTTCACCCGCCCCGGCAGCCTGCGCCTGGTGGATCGAACTCATGCGGTGATCGACAGTCAGACCAGCGTCAGCTCCGGCACCTTGAAAGCTCCGATGGATGGCGCAATCATCGACGTGCTTGTCAGCGAAGGCAGCCCGGTCAGCAAAGGTCAGTTGCTGGTGGTGCTGGAGGCGATGAAAATGGAGCACCCGCTCAAGGCCGGCATTGACGGCGTGCTCAAGCGGGTGCAGGTCAAGGTCGGCGATCAGGTCAAAAATCGTCAGGTTCTGTTGCAGGTCGAGTGAGTGGTCAAACGCATCCGCAAGGTTTGACTACGCTCTGACTATCAGGACGCGGAAATCAGGAACCCTGCGATGCCCCATTGGCTGGTCATTGATCTGGAAGCCACCACCGATGAGGGTGGCTGGCCGGTTACGGAAATGGAAATCATCGAGATCGGCGCCACCCTGGTGGATCGCGCCGGTCGCGAGCAGGACCACTTTCAGCGCTTCGTCAAACCGGTGCGTCGGCCTCTGCTGACGCCGTTCTGTCGCGAACTCACCCACATTACCCAGGCCAATATCGACGCCGCGCAACCGCTGACCGAAGTCTGGCCGGCGTTCGAGCGCTGGCTCGGTCAGCACCAGACTCGTCTTGAAGGCTGGGCCAGTTGGGGCGACTACGACCGCAGGCAATTGCTTCAGGAATGGCAGCGCCTGCAACTCGACAGTGCGCTGAACCGTGTGCCGCACATGAACCTCAAACAGCGTTTTGCCAAGGCCCGACGCCTCGAACGGCCCCTGGGACTCAATGGCGCGCTGCAACTGGCGGGTATGCAGTTCACCGGTCAGCAGCACCGGGCGCTGGAAGATGCGCGCAATACCGCCCGATTATTGCCGCTGGTGCTGCCGCTCTAGCGCAGGTGACGGCGCCATGAGCCTTGTGCATACTGGCCGACCTTTTTGACCCTTTTAAGCCCTTTTCGAGAGGAATCGCCCATGTTTAAAGTCAACGAGTACTTCGACGGCACCGTCAAGTCGATCGCTTTCGGCACTGCTGAGGGCCCTGCGACCATCGGCGTCATGGCCCCGGGCGAATACGAATTCGGCACCAGCCAGCGTGAAATCATGCACGTGGTTTCGGGTGCACTGACCGTCAAACTGCCGGACAGCAGCGACTGGGAAACTTTCGCCGCCGGCAGCCAGTTCAACGTGCCAGCCAACAGCAAGTTCCAGCTGAAAGTGGCCGTCGACACCGCTTACCTGTGCGAATACCGCGGCTGAGATCCCGGTTTTCTGCGGCCATGAAAAATGCCCGTGTCCAAGGACACGGGCATTTTTCGTTTCGGGGCAGATTACTCGAGGATTTCCACAGGCATGCCGACTTCGAGTCGGCCATTGCTGTCATTGACCAGGTTTTGGCCGAACATCGCACCGTCGGCCTGGGCGCGGGTCTTCTGCAGCGTCGCCAGTGGCTCGCGATCGGCGCTGCGCTCGCCTGTCTGCGGGTCGATGGTGGTGAGAATGCAGCGTGAACACGACTTGACCACGCGGAACTCGACATCACCGATACGGATGCGCTTCCAGCCATCTTCGGCGTACGCCTCGCTGCCCTCGATCACCAGATTCGGCCGGAACCGCAGCATTTCCAGCGGACGTCCGACTTCCTGCGACAAATGCTGCAGCGATGCCTCGCCAATCAGCAGCAGCGGGAAACCGTCGGCGAAGGCCACCTGGTCGTCATCGTTGCCATACCCGGCCTGAGTCGTCCGGGCGCGGTCCAGCGGCACTTGCACCAGCCGGGTCGGTTTGCCAATGAACTCGCTGACCCAACGGGCCGCTTCTTCGCCAGCATCCGGCACACGCAGGGTGTCGCGCCAGATGGTCACGCCGCGCAGTTCGGCTTCGTTGCCAGGCAGCGCGATATCAATCGCCGAATGCCCCGGCGCCTCGAGGTTCAGGCCACCGTCGGCATTCCACAGCGCCGACAATTGGCTCATCTTCGCTTCGGCACGCTGAGTCAGGAAGCGCCCGCTGGCCTCGTCTACCAGCATCCAGCGTCGGTCGCCCTCAAGCCCCAGTTTGTCCAGGCCAATCCCTTGCAGGACCTCGCCCTTGGCGGATTTCAACGGGTAACGATAAAGCGCGCTCAGACGCAGCATGGCCAGCTCCCTGGTGGGTGAAAAACGCCACCCTATATGAGCTTTGTCGCCGAATCAAAGTCTGACGCCGGATCAGCCTCGACAAGTTGATCAGGCCGGTACTTCGTCGAGCATCAGACGCTGGCGCACCACATCGACCAGTTTGTCCGGCTGGAACTTGGAGAGGAAGTTGTCGCAACCGACCTTCTTCACCATCGAATCGTTGAAGCTGCCGGACAGCGAGGTATGCAGCACCACATACAGGCCACGCAGACGCGGGTCGTTGCGGATTTCGGTGGTCAGGCGATAGCCGTCCATTTCCGGCATTTCCGCGTCGGTGAAGATCATCAACAGCTTGTCAGTCATGTTGACCCCGGTATCGGCCCACGCCTTGAGCATGTTCAGGGCTTTCAGACCGTCACTGGCAATGTGCATTTTCACGCCCAACTGGCCGAGGGTGTCGCGCAGTTGCGACAGGGCCACATTGGAGTCGTCCACCAACAGCACCTCACGACCGCGAGCCCGCTCCAGAACCGGGTCTTCGAGCTTGTCGCGGGACACCTTGGCGTTATAGGGAACGATTTCAGCGAGGACTTTCTCGACGTCGATGATTTCCACCAGTTGATCGTCGACCTTGCTGATGGCGGTCAGGTAGTGCTGTCGGCCGGCACTGGTCGGTGGCGGCAGGATGGCTTCCCAGTTCATGTTGACGATGCGATCCACGCCACCGACGAGGAACGCCTGCACCGAGCGGTTGTACTCGGTGACGATGATCGTGCTGTTGGGGCCCGGCACCAGAGGACGCATGCCGATGGCCTGCGACAGGTCGATCACCGGCAGGGTCTGACCGCGCAGGTTGACCACACCGCAGACAAACGGATGACGCTGGGGCATCAGGGTCAGCTTGGGCAGTTGCAGGACTTCCTGGACCTTGAACACGTTGATCGCGAACAATTGGCGCCCGGCCAGTCGAAACATGAGAATTTCCAGGCGATTCTCACCCACCAGTTGCGTGCGTTGGTCTACCGTATCGAGAATGCCGGCCATCAAATGACTCCTGGGGCTTGTACTGGTGAATTCATTAAAGAGGGTTATCGGCTGACTCCAGCCGATCTTGATCCCCATACAAATCACCTACAAAATGCCATGAGGAAGCATTGATGTCACATTAACATCATGCTTTACTGGCCCCGTGACTTCATCTGCTACATTCTCTGCGGCGCGACCACGGTTTGCGCGGCAGGTTCCCGTGCCTAAGGGATTCCCCTAGGAACAATCAGGCCCAACCTGATGTTCGCAATATCCAATAGCCATTAATGTGACGCCATTCTCATTGCATGAACGGAGTCAGGCTTTTGTGTGCGATCGCAGGTCAGTGGAACCCTCTCCTCTCGAAACCCCCGGCACCAGCCTCCTCGGCACTGCAGGGCGCGATCTCACGACGGTTCATGATCGTCGACACACACGACATTCGCTCACCAGACATGACGTTGTGGAGATAAGCATGCCGAACGACCGTAAAGAGTGGGCACAGCGGTTCCCCGAATTTCTCGTCGAGGCTGAAATGCTCCTGGCCAAGTCCGAAGAGTGCCTGAGTCACTTGCAACTGATCAGCAATGACAGGGACGCCATCGACTGCATGCTCAGCACCCTCCTCAAGCTGGCGAACAAGGCCGATGCCCTGGCGCTGGAGGCGGTCTCCGAATTCTCTCTGCACCTGCATGGCCTGCTCAGCCAGGCACAGGACCGTGTCGACCTGCATGCCGAGGCCCTGGATGCCCTGAAGGACTGCTTCACCTTGATGGCCTGGCAGCTTGAACTGATCGACCCGAGCACCGGCCAGTTGAGCCTGGACGACAGCGAGCAGACGTCCCTCATCGAAGCGTTCGCGTTTCAGGTCGGACAGAGCCAGTTTCAGCCACCACTCAAAGGCAAACCCCTGTCCCTGGTGTCTTACTCGGAGCGACAAGCTTAAACGCGAGCACCTGGCGTCCTTTGCAACACCGTTAGTTTGAAGCATCGAATGTCGCAATTGATTAACTCATGCCTGCCCGCGACACCTCCAAACAAATAATCATGTTTCACACATCCAGACTCACCACCACTGAAGTCAGGGTTTACCCGTGTATGAAAAATGAAAACTTCGGATTACATGGATAATTATCGGGTTCGGCAAATCAACTTTTTCCATTATGGAACTCGCGTCCAACATGGCGTATTTCCTGACTCTTCGGACATATAGGGTGAACGCGACCAACGGTATGTTAAGTGGTATTATGCCGCCCGTTAGTTGCTTTCACTTAATGGCACAGTGACTTCAATGACCGGTCTGCAGCAAAGTTGGCAGTCAATTACCGATCACTGAACCTTGTTGAATCAACAGCCTGAACCACAGTATTTTCAGACAGAGACCGCCAGTCACTCAGACCGGTCTGCCCGCAGCGAACATCCATTGGCTCCATCCGCTATGTACGCCAGCCTCAAGTCAATCATCACATGGCCTCCCTCCCGAGAAAACGCACGCCGGTTCACGCTCATGCTCTGCATTGGCGCGGCGGCCGGCAGCCTGTTGACTTATGGCTTGGCCGCACCGGTGTCGATTGGTTTGCTGCTGATCAATGTCGCAGCCGCAGGTTGCGTCTGGATACAGCATCGCCTGTCGCGAAAATCGATCAAGTTCCAGCCCCAGGAGCTGGCCGACCGCTTGCTCGAAGTGCAGGAAAACGAACGTCATCGTCTCAGTCGCGAACTGCATGACGACATCGGTCAGCTGCTGACCGCCGCCAAACTGCAGAGCGAATGGCTCAGGCGACGCCTGCCGGACGATCTCCAGGAACAGTGCTCGGCACTCTGTGACACCCTTGAGGAAACCCTCGACAAAGTCCGCGACGTTTCGGCCATTCTCAACCCGCGGCAACTGACCAGCCTCGGCCTGGAAGCCAGCCTGCGCGCGCACTTGCTCAAGACCCTGGCCAATACCTCGATTCACTGGAGTCTCGACTGCCAGCAGCGACTCAATGGCATTCCTGAAGAAATGGCGGTCGCGGCCTTTCGAATCACTCAGGAAGCGGTGACCAACATCCTGCGTCATGCGCAGGCCAAAAACCTGCTGATCCGTGTACAGCGTCTTCACCAAGGCCTGAGCCTGCTGATCAGCGATGACGGTCTGGGTTTTGCCCCGGCTGCCGATCCCGGTCGTGAAGGGCAACGAGGGATGGCCGGGATGGCCGAAAGAATCGAGCAACTGGGCGGCACCCTGAACGTGACGAGCGAGCCGGACAAAGGCACTCAAATCGAAGCACTATTCCCCTGGGCGCCAAGGGCACTCGAGCGGGCCAGTACGAATAAGGTTATGCGTTGACTTGTAACTTACTTCTGGTGGATGACCACTCGCTGATCAGAGCCGGCGTGCGCGCTCTGGTGCTGGATATTCCGGGCTATGCGGTAATCGGCGAGGCCAATGACGGCTCGCAGTTGCTTGAAATGGTCGAGCAACTGAATCCCGATATCGTCCTTCTGGACATTTCCATGAAAGAAACCGGCGGCCTCGAAGCCTTGCAGCGGCTCAGACGAGTCCGCCCGCACAGCAAAGTGCTGATCCTTTCGATGCATACCGACCCTGCCCTGATCATGCAGGCGCTGGAGTCCGGTGCCCATGGCTATCTGCTCAAGGACACCACCGCCACCGAACTGGAGCATGCACTGGAAGCGCTGCGCAACAACGAACGCTACCTGAGCCCCGCCATCGCCCACACGGTGATCAATCAGGCGCTGACCCGCAACCAGAAGCTGCAACCGGAAGTCGCCGACTCGCATAACCTCACGGCCCGCCAACTGGAAATTTTGCGCCTGATCGTGCGCGGCAAGTCCACACGCGAGATCGCCAATGGGCTGGGCCTGAGCATCAAGACCGTGGAAACCCACCGCTCGCAAATCATGAAACGCCTGCAGATCTACGACGTGGCAGGACTGGTGCTGTTTGCCGTGCGGGAACAGATCATCAGCCTGGACGACTGACCCGCCGCGTACCGCTCAACAGCGGTGAGTTCTCCGGCAAATGCATACGCAACGCCGCCGGGCGCGCGGCAAACCGCAGATTGTCACCTTCCAGCGGCTCGCCATCGAGATTGATGCAGAGCCCTTCGGCGGCCTTGATTTCAACCCAGGGCAGACGCGCGCGCACAAACATGTTGTCGATGCCGAAACCGTCGCTGAGCAGGCTTTTCAGTGTCCCGACCAACTCCTGCGGTGCCGGCAGGATACTGATATCCAGCAGACCATCGTTCACCAGCGCCTCCGGACACAAGACATGCCCTCCACCCGCCTGGCGACCGTTACCTATGCCCAGCGCCAACATTTCACCGCTCCAGTGGAAGCCCGGTCCCTGTAATTCGCCATAGGCGGTACGCAGTTCACTGAATCGCGACAGTCCCGTAAACAGATAGGCCGCGCCCCCCAGCACTTTTTTCAGATCCTCCGAGGTGTTGGCAGTGACCTGGCTGCCAAATCCACCGGTGGCCATGTTCAGGAATATCTGCCCGCCCACTTCGCCAAGATCGATTTCACGTGGAGGTCTATCGAGCAACTCGAGCGCTTCGGCCGGCTCCAGAGGAATACCGGCCGCGCGGGAAAAATCGTTGGCGGTTCCCAGCGGCAACAACACCAGACTGGCCTTGTGTGAATGAGCCGCCAACGCCTCGGCGATATCGCGCAAAGTGCCATCACCGCCGCCGGCGATGATCTGCCTGTATCCGGCCGCCAGCGCTTCTTCCACCAGACGCTGGGCATCACCGGCCTCCCAGGTCAGACGTACCGCCAATTCCCAGCCCTGCTTGCGTTTGTGTTCAACGGCGGCGCGAACCGCTTCGTTAAGTGCCTGCTTGCCATGCAGAATCAGCAATGCCCTGCGCTCATCCATCTTGGCCACTCCCGTTATTAAATCAGTTCGGGACATCTTGACCTTCACAGCACGTAAAAGAGCCGCCGCAATCCCAAGTATTTCCAGCGGCGCGGCTTCCTCGTCCTACAAGGCGGTATTTTTTCGTACGAAATGTAAGGAATCGGCTCAATTGACCCGTCCTGACCATTCGTACACTGTGGTTCTGAGGCAGTAATCTTTAACCCGATAACACACAAGGACGTGCAGGTAATGAGTCAAAACATCACCCGGACTTTAGATCATTCGAGAATCAGTTTCTGCCGGCAGAAACTCATGGCGGCAGGCGGAATTTTCCATGCACAGTCATGAAGCAAGAATGACAGCAAGTCCGGTTGCCCCCCTCTCCGGCAGTCGCGCCTGCCATCAATCCGAATTCAAGAGCAGCGCCAAAAACACTGGAGAAAAAATCATGGACCCTCGTGTCACCGAGCTGGAAACCCACCTCAAATATATCCGCCGTGACATGGACGAAGTAAAAGGAGACGTCAAAGCCATCAAACACCGTCTCGCCTACTCTGCGGGCGCCACAGCAGTGGTCCTTGGATTGTTGGGCTGGGTTGCCAATAGCCGCTTCGACCAGCTCGTGACACTGATCAGCCGATGACTTACAGAAATGCAGGCCCCCGCCGGGCCTGCATTTCAATGTTCAGCCGAGAAGGTCACTCAGAGGAATAAAGGGCACCATCTCTCCCTGGATCAGGGTGCGCCCCTCCTGCACTTCTACCAACCCATCAGCCCAGGCGGCGCTACGCAGAACACCTGAACTCTGGTTTCGGTAGATGGTTGCGTGCCCCTGTTCCATGCGTCCCCGCAGGAACTCACGCCGATTGCCGGCCTGGGGCCAGACGAATCCAGCCGGTACTGGAAACTTGAGAGGTTCTACATCCTGCACACCCTGGCGACGCAGCAGATAGGGCTTGGTCAACAGCGCAAAGGTCACCAGGGTGGATGCCGGATTACCAGGCAGGCCGATGACCGGAACACTTCGAAAGTGACCGACAGTCAAAGGTTTCCCGGGTTTGATTGCCAGCTTCCAGAGTGTCAGCTCTCCCTCTTCCCTCAGCGCAACGCCAAGGAAATCCGCTTCCCCAACCGATACGCCTCCGGTCGACAGAATCAGATCGGCCTCCGTGAGCTCCCCAAGACGTGCGCGGGTGGTGGGCAAGTCATCCGGAAGAATCCCGGCATCCAGCACTTCACAGCCCAATCGCTGCAGCCAGCTGCACAGCACCACCCGGTTGCTGTTGTAAATCTGCCCCGGACCCAGTGCCGTTCCCGGTTCAACCAGCTCATCACCAGTGGACAATACTGCCACGCGGATCTTGCGGACCACATCAAGGCCGGCGCAGCCCAAAGACGCCGCCAACCCTTGCTCGATCGGACCGAGACGGGTTCCGGCAGACAGGATCAACTCGCCGACGGTGGTTTCCTGTCCCTGCGGACGGATGTTCTGACCGGACACCATGGGCTCGATAAACCGCACTCGTCCGTCGGACTCGATCACGGCGTTTTCCTGCATCTCGACGCAATCGGCGCCCGGCGGAACGGGTGCCCCTGTAAAGATACGGGCACAGGTGCCCGGCTCCAGCGGTTCAGGCGCCTGACCGGCAAAAATCTTCTGACTGACAGCCATCGTCTCACCGGTCCGGTCGGCCAGGTTCAGGGCATAACCGTCCATGGCACTGTTGGGCCATGGCGGCAGATCCAGTGTCGAAACCAGATCCTGTGCCAGCACCCGGCCCTCGACCTGCGCCAGTGGCAGATACTCGGATTCGACAATCCGCGAGGCGTCCGCCATTTCCAGCAGACGCGCCAATGCTTCCTCGACCGGCATCAGGCTGCCGGTCTTGCCAGGCTTACCCGCGGGATTCACAGGGAGCCGCCTGTTTCAGATGAGGGACGAAATTGCACGGGCGGTGCCGTGAATCCAGTTGCTCGGCCAGGATGCCGTCCCAACCGGTGCGTACCGCGTTGGTCGAGCCCGGCAGGCAGCAGACCAGCGTACCGTTGGCCAGCCCCGCCAATGCCCGGGATTGCACAGTGGAAGTGCCGATATCGGCCACCGAAATCTGGCGGAACAGCTCACCAAAACCATCGACTTGTTTGTCGAGCAGGCATGCAACGGCTTCCGGCGTGCTGTCTCGACCGGTAAACCCGGTGCCTCCAGTGATCAGCACCACTTGCACGACGTCTTCGGCGATCCAATGGGCGACTTGTGCACGGATTTTGTAGAGGTCATCTTTGAGCAATACCCGCTCAGCCAGGTTATGGCCGGCAGCGGTCAAACGGTCGACGAACATCTGGCCGGAGGTATCGGTTTCCAGCGTGCGGGTGTCACTGACTGTGAGTACCGCGATATTGAGCGGTGCGAAAGGTACATCAGCCTTGGCTTTCATAGGCTCGTCCAGTTGTAGGGGAAACAGCCCGGTGTTATATCACAGCGCTCCATTTTTTCGCCGAACCTGCGGAGAGTCGCCATGACTTCGAATACGCTATTGCCACCCTGCTCCGTCCTCTTGCTGGCCGGCGGGCGCGGCCAGCGCATGGGCGGCCAGGACAAGGGACTCGTCGAGTGGCAGGGCGAACCGCTGATCGCTCATCTGCAGCGCAAGGTACGCCCCATGACGGATGACCTGATCATCTCCTGCAACCGCAATCATGAACGTTACGCATCTTTCGCAGATCAACTGGTGAGCGATGACGTGGAGGACTTTCCGGGGCCGCTGGCCGGTATTCGCGCAGGTTTGCGCGCTGCCCGCCACACCCACTTGCTGGTCCTGCCTTGTGATGTACCGCGAATCGACCTCCCCTTGCTCCAGGAAATGCGCGAGACCGCCAGCCTGTACCCTGAAAATCCGTTGATGCTGCGTCATGATGACCACTGGGAACCCTTGCTTTGCGTCATCCCGGTGGCGCTGCTGCCAGCGTTCGAAGACGCCTGGCACGAAGGAGAACGCAGCCCGGGCCGGCTCATGCGCAGCCTTGGCGCCCAGGCTCTGATCTGCCCGGACAACGACCCGCGACTGGCCAATCTCAATACCCCGGAACTGTTAAGCTCTCATAACACTGTGTCAGACTGACCGCATTCAAGGAACTCTCACGCCTTGCATACGTCTACAAGTTCAGTAACCAAAAGAATTCCCTTCGGAGACAAACACATGACTCAACGGACTCTCGCCACTTTCATGCTCGCACTGGGCTTGGCCACCCTCGCCGGTTGCGCTTCGCCAACGGTGATCACCTTGAATGACGGTCGCGAAATCCAGGCCGTCGACTCGCCTAAATACGACAAGGATTCGGGCTTCTACGAGTTCGAGCAACTGGACGGCAAGCAGACTCGCATCAACAAGGATCAGGTTCGCACCGTTAAAGAGCTGTAAGCGCCCCCTGACACGAAAAAGCCCGCATGATGCGGGCTTTTTCGTGGGCGGTAGAATGTTGCTCTACAGATCACCAGTCCAGAGTGATCCGGCTTTCAAATTCACGTACCTGCCCCGTGACCGGATCGATGAACCGCAAACCCTGCGCCAGAAGCTTGAGTGGTTTTGAGTAGTCATCCTCAACATCCTTGAGCACCTCGGGATAGAACGGATCATTGCAGATGCTCGCGCCCAGCGCCGTCATATGCACCCGCAACTGATGTTTTTTTCCGGTCACTGGAAACAGGCCATAGCGCCAGAGCTCGCCGTTGCGTTCCCGAACCTCCACTGCAGTCTCGGTATTACTGACGCCCGGAACCTCCTGCATGCGGAAAAAAGGCTCTCCATCAACCAGCCGGCTTTTGTGCACCAAAGGAAAGTCCAGTCCCGGAAGCGCGGCTGCAATCGCCTCATAACGCTTTTCGATTTGCCGTGTCGGGAACAATGACTGATAGGCCGAACGACTCTGGGGATTGGCCGAGAAAATCACCAAACCGGCGGTGTGCCGGTCAATTCGGTGCAGCGGCACCAGATGCGGATTGTCCAGACGGCGAATCAACCTGCGCAGTAACGTCTGCTCCACATATTCACCCGCCGGAGTCACGGGGAGAAAGTGCGGCTTGTCCGCCACGACCAGATGCTCGTCCGCATACAGAATCGACTCGATCACCGGAATCGGTTTTTCATCCGGGACTTCACGAAAATAGTGGATACGCATGCCTTCTTTGTAGGGCAAGTCCACTGCTATCGGTTGCCCCTGACCGTCCAGTACACGCCCCCGGGCAATCCTGTCGAGCCATTGCTCACGCCCGATGGCACTGAAATGATCGCAGAGACAATCGAACACCGTCCGCCAGTCACCGGGGGGCAGATAAAGCGTGCTGGCCTGATTCTGTGCGGCGGAAAATGTTGGTGCGCTGGACATACGGAAAACTCGAACCCTCAAAACAGAGCGGCATTATCCAGCACAGCACACGACGGGCCTAGCGGAATCAGGCAGGGATCGACTTGAGGGCCGCCGCTTCAGTGAATTCCTTCAACCAGCGCAGCACATCGACGGCCTCCCAGCGACCCGGGTCATACAACGCGTACAGCAATCCCTGATAGCCGACCACATCCAGTTGCTTGTGGTAGCCGGCGCGCTGAAACAACGCCTCGATCTCGGCAAAGCAGGTATTGAAATGGAGCTTGTTGAACGGCGTCTTGCCTTCCGTGACCAGACCGTCCAGACGCAACTCGTGGACCGCCTCGCGCACCACGTCGACCGACATCCGGTTCACGCTGCTTTTCAACTGTTCGACATTGACCACGATTCATCCCTCTGGCGTACCGACTGCCCTGCACATTGTCCAGAGAGGACACAGCATGACCAGTCACACTCAATTACTGTATGTGCATACAGTAACCGAATAATCCGGCCAGTGCCAAGGATGGATGATCGCCGCGATGAATGGGCGCAAGAGGATCAACGCAGGAATGCCACCACCTGATCGGCGCTGAATGGCCACCCCAGTTCCGCGCCGGTATCGGTTCGTCGCAGAACCGGAATTCGCAGACTGTAGGCCTCGAACCAGGACTCATCCTCAGCGATGTCCACCAGTTCCACCAGCAGGCCATGCTCGACAAATGGCATCAACTCGGCTTCGGCGACTTCACACAGATGGCACCCCAGGGTGCCGAACAACTGGCATTCAGGAAGCATGTGCGCTGTATCCAGAAATTTGAGTGGTCATTCTAGGCCCGACCCGCAAACCCGTCGAGCGATCGGAAGCTTCAAACCTTCGAGCAGAATCATCCTCGTAAAACCCTGACGCAAATCAGCCCGGGAAAAGGCGAATTGCATGATGCTCCAGTGTTTTTTGCCTCTACGCTTGTTTAGCTCGCCACCATTGCCGGAGTGTCTTGTGTTCGCCAACCTGTTGATCATTCTCGCCTCGTCCCTGGTAGTGATTGCCCTGTTCCGACGCCTGCGTCTGCCGCCAGTGCTGGGATATCTGTGTGTGGGATTGATGGTCGGCCCGCAGGCGTTCGACTGGATCAACGAAAGCGAGCATCTGCCGGACCTTGCCGAACTGGGTGTGGTGTTTCTGTTGTTTTCCCTGGGACTGGAATTCTCCCTGTCGAAAATGATTGCCCTGCGCCAGGTGGTGTTTCGCCTGGGCAGTCAGCAAGTACTGATCAGCACGGCCTTGCTGGGAGGCGTGCTGATGCTGCTGGGCATGCCCTTCACGCCGGCGTTGTTGCTTGGCGCGGGCCTTTCGTTGTCATCGACGGCCATCGTCACCAAGGAACTGGGCAGCCTCGGAGAAATCTTCAGCAGCCACGGCCAGAACGCAGTGGGCGTCCTGTTGTTTCAGGATGTGGTGGCCGTGTTGTTGCTGACACTGGTGCCCGTATTTGCCGGAAGCAGCGATCAGGCCTGGTATTGGGCATTACCCCTGACACTGATCAAGACCGTGGTGCTGTTTTTCGGTTTGCTGCTGGCCAGTCGCTGGCTGTTGCCGCGCTTGTTCCAGGAAGTGGCGGCATCACGTTCGGCCGAGCTGTTTGTGCTGTTGGCGCTGGTGATCGTATTGCTCACGGCATGGCTGACTCACCTGCTCGGTCTGTCGCCAGCCCTCGGCGCGTTCCTCGCCGGCATGCTGCTGGGGGAGAGTCATTACCGGCACCAGATCGAAGCCGATCTCCGGCCGTTCCGCGACATCCTGCTCGGCCTGTTCTTCGTCAGCATCGGCATGCTGATCGACCTGCAACTGTTCGCCAGCCACAGTCTGCTGATTCTCGCCATGACTCTGGGTCTGCTGGTGATCAAGGGCTCAGTGGTGGCGCTGCTGGTGAAATGGCGTGGCAACGACAATGAAACCGCCTGGCGCAGCGGCCTGGCACTGGCTCAGGGAGGCGAGTTCTGTTTCGCCCTGATGGCGCAGATGCAGCAGAATCAACTGATGCCCGCCGACCTCGGTGCCCTTCTGCTGGCCGCGACATTTTGCTCGATGCTGCTGACGCCGCTGATGCTGCGCGCTGCACCGCGCATCGCCGCCGCACTGCACCGCAAACCCAATCAGGAAGCACAGATCGAGGAAATCAGCGCCCTTAATGCCGGCTTCGACCAGCATGTGGTGATCTGCGGTTACGGCCGTGTCGGTCAGTCGATCGGACGCTTCATGCGCAATGCCGGGCAGCCTTATGTCGCGCTGGACAATGACCCGGTGCGCATACAGGAAGCGGCAACCGTCGAACGCGACGTGCATTACGGCGACTCCTCCCGCGCCGACCTGCTGACCGCGGTCGGCTTGCTCCGCGCCAGATTGCTGGTGATTGCCGTGGATCAAAGCGATGTCGCCTTGCGGGTGCTCAAGGAAGCCCGGCGACTCAACCCGAAAGTGCCGATTCTGGTACGCACCCGCGATGACAGCCAGTGGGCCGAACTGAAAGCCGCCGGCGCCAGCGAAGTGGTGCCGGAGTTGTTGGAATCAAGCCTGATGCTTGCCTCTCATGCCTTGATTCTGCTTGGTCTGCCGGCACACCAGGTGCAGGAGAAAGTCGATCGGGTGCGCATCGACCGCTATCGCCTGCTGCATGGTTTTTACCCGGGTGCCGAAGATGAAGAGACCTAGTCCTGGCTCACCGCGCCGATCTTGTGCAGCGAAAGATCAGCGCCGTAATACTCCTGCTCCTGGCTGAGGCGCAGACCATGCATCGCCTTGATCGAACCATACACTGCGAAACCGCCGACCAGCGCGACCAGCACGCCCAACGCCGTGCCGATCAACTGGCTGATCAGGCTGACGCCGCCAAGCCCGCCCAACGCGGTCGAACCGAAGATCCCACAGGCGATGCCACCCCACACGCCACACAAGCCGTGCAACGGCCAGACACCCAGCACGTCGTCGATCCGCCATTTGACCTGCGCTGCCGTGAAGCACCAGACAAACAGGGCGCCAGCAATCACACCGGTCACCAGCGCGCCCACCGGATGCATCAGGTCAGAGCCGGCACACACCGCCACCAGACCGGCCAACGGGCCGTTGTGCAGAAAGCCCGGGTCATTGCGCCCGACGATCAGCGCCGCCACCGTGCCGCCCACCATCGCCATCAACGAATTGACCGCCACCAGCCCGCTGACACCTTGCAGGGTTTGCGCGCTCATCACGTTGAAGCCGAACCAGCCGACAATCAGGATCCACGAGCCCAGCGCCAGAAACGGAATGCTCGAAGGCGCGAAGGCCACCAACCGGCCATCGCGATAGCGGCCGTTGCGCGGGCCCAGCAACAGCACCGCCGCCAGCGCCAGCCAGCCGCCCATGGCGTGAACCACCACGGAGCCGGCGAAATCATGAAACGCGGCGCCGAATCGCGCGGCCAGCCAGGCTTGCAGACCATAGTTGCCGTTCCAGATCATCCCCTCGAAAAACGGATAGATGAATGCAACGATCAGCGCCGTCGCGCACAACTGCGGAACGAACCGTGCCCGCTCGGCAATGCCGCCGGAAATGATTGCCGGAATCGCCGCTGCGAACGTCAGCAGGAAGAAAAACTTCACCAACCCGTAACCATGATCGGCGCTGAGCACCGCCGCCGGTTGCAGGAACGTCACCCCGTACGAAATCCAATAGCCTATAAAGAAATAGGCCAGCGTCGACACTGCGAAGTCGCTGAGAATCTTCGACAGGGCGTTGACCTGATTCTTCTGGCGAACCGTTCCGACCTCCAGAAAGGCGAAACCGGCGTGCATGGCCAGCACCATGACCGCGCCGATAAGAATGAACAACGTGTTGGAACTGTGAACGAGCGTATCCACCGCGCTTTGCAGATTTTCCATGAAGAGGCAGACCCAAGGCTGAAAAAGGCACCAAATCGGTTCATGCAGACATTTCATGCACCAAGTTGCGACCGCACAGTCACGAACCCAAGGGGCCGCTGAACCGCTTTGGCGCACGAGGTCGATGTCCTGAGCTGAACCCGTATCATCCGGGCTATGATTTCCCGGTGTCGCGCCCGGCAACAGCGCACTGATGCCGTATGACGCACCACGACACAGCAAAAGATGTACCAGTCATTTGTACTGAACCTTCACGCAAGGCTCATACTCGAAAGTTTCAGAAGCCGCTTCAGACCGCCACTTACGGAGATCCCCAATGGCCAGCACCAAGGCAAAGACTGCTCAAGAAATCCTGATGAACGACTTCCAGACCCTGGTCAGCGACACCGAACGGTTGCTGGAACACACCGCCACGCTGGCCGGTGACCAGGCTGATGAGTTGCGTGAACAGATCCATGAAAGTCTGCTGCGCGCGCGGGAAACCCTGAAGCTGACCGAAGACACCCTGCGCCAGCGTGGACAGGCTGCGGTCACCGCCACTGAAGATTACGTGTCGGCCAATCCATGGCAATCGGTGGGCATCGCCGCCGGGGTAGGCTTTCTGATCGGCCTGCTGGCCACGCGGCGCTGATCATGTCGATCGGTGAATCGGGCCCGACTGCGGGCACTGCCTCTTCCACACGGCGCCTGGGTGCAGCCGTACTCGGTCTTTTGCACAGTCACGTCGAATTGTTCGGCATCGAGCTGCAGGAACAGAAGGCACGAACCGTCAGCCTGTTGCTGTTCGCCGGCCTGGCGCTGGTGTTTGCACTGCTGTTGCTGGTGGGCCTGTCGACCCTCGTCCTGATCGTGTTCTGGGACACGTATCGACTCGCCGCCATCATCGGCCTGTGTGTGTTCTACACCCTGGCAGCGATCTTCTGCGGGCTGCGTCTGAAGGCTGCGATCTTCGATGAATCCTCGCCCTTCCACGGCACCCTGGAAGAGCTGGCCAACGACCGGGAGCGCCTGCTGCCATGAGCCTGCCTGAACTTCCGCACAACAGCTCACGCCGTGAAATGCGCAAGGCCCTGATCCGCCTGCGCATGGAGATGCATCGTCAGGAAATCCGCCACGAAACCGGCCAGGTGCTGCAGCCCTTGCATCGCATGCGTGGCATGACGCAAAACCTGCAGGACGGTTTCGGCATCAAGCACGCGCCTTTATGGGGCGTGGCGGCGGTGACGCTGCTGGGCTTTCTCACCGGCAAGGGTGCGAAAAGCGGTGGCGTCGGCGGTCTGAGTCGGTTGATCCGCCTCGGCACCAGCCTTGCGCCGCTGATCAAACTGGTGATGCAGAACTCGGGCAAACGCTGAGCTCCACATCTGGCTGCATTCTTGCACTGCTGGCGGGATTGAATCTCTCCACACGGAGATTCAATCCCGTTCGCCTTTCTGGCGGGCAGGACTCGACCAGAACAACAATGACCAAGGAGGCCCCGTGATCGACGGGCAACCGCTCGCCTGCTTTCAGCCTTTCATCGATACCGCTACCGGACGCATTGCAGGCGTCGAGGCACTGGGTCGATTGCGCCAGACGCAGGGGCAACTGACATCGGTCGGGCCGCTGTTCGCCGACCCGCGAACCCCCGCTACCGCTTTGCGCCGCCTTGACCGGCAGATTCGTGACAATGCGTTGAGCCGATTTCACGAAGCACCGCCGGACTGGTTTCTCAGCCTCAACATGTCACCGCGCTGGATCAGCCGCTTGCGCGCAGACCAGGCGCTGCCCAGTCTCAAACAACTCGCCCGGCATGGCGTCGATCCGCAGCGGATTGTCTTCGAGATCACCGAGCTGGGCGGCAACAGTCAGCGCCTGTCCGAAGTGGTCGCGCGCTATCGGGATGCCGGGGCGCGGATCGCTATCGACGATTTCGGCGCCGGGTATTCACAGCTCGATCGCGTGCTGGCGTTGCAGCCGGACATCCTCAAGCTCGACATGCGTCTGTTTCAGGCCGCAGCTCTCGGCGGACCCAGCAGCGATGTGGTCAAGGCACTGGCGCAGATGGCGGAAAAGACCGGTTGCCGGATCATCGCCGAAGGCGTGGAGACCGCAGCGCAGCTGAATTTCGCGCTGGAATGTGGTTCACGCTACGTGCAGGGTTTCCTGTTCGCCCGGGCACAAGAGGCATTTTTCGCGACGGACGCTTTCGTCCAGCACTTCGCCGAACTGCGCCAGGCCTATGTAAAGCAAAAACTCGTCGAACGCGGCAAGTTGATGACCATGCGTCAACAGCTCAGCGAATTGATGACGATCCTGCAGACCTGGGCCCAGACCCATGCACCGCTCAGTGCGTTGCCGCAACTGGATGCCTTTCCGTGGTTGCTGCGGTTTTATCAGTGCGATCGCCAGGGCACGCAACTGACACCGAATCTGGAATGGCGCCAAAGTGGTTGGGTCGCCGACAACCGTTATCTGGGCCACAACTGGTCCTGGCGCCCCTACTTCTACCATCTTCTGGCCGAAGGCTGGGAAGAACGCCGGCTGACGCTTTCCAACACCTACCGCGATGCCACCAGCAACCAGTACTGCCTGACCGCCGGACAGTTTTTCGACAATGGCGAGCGCCTGCTGTTGATCGACATCGACGCCGCCGGGTTGTAGTTGCGCTTGCAGACACTCGCCCGAACCGGGAAGCTAGGGCACCAGTCACCCGACGGAGAGAATCAGCCTTGGATTGGCAAACCCTGCTCAACCGCGAACGTCTCGGCAAGCCGCTGCACAGCCCGCAGGAACTCGGCCGCAGCCCGTTCCACAAAGATCATGACCGCATCATTTTCTCCGGCGCCTTTCGCCGCCTGGGCCGCAAGACTCAGGTGCATCCCGTGTCGAGCAACGACCACATCCACACACGCCTGACCCACTCGCTGGAAGTCAGTTGCGTCGGTCGTTCATTGGGCATGCGCGTCGGTGAAACCCTGCGTCGCGCACTGCCCGAATGGTGCGAACCGAGCGACCTGGGCATGGTCGTGCAGTCCGCCTGCCTGGCCCATGACATCGGCAATCCGCCTTTCGGCCATTCCGGCGAAGACGCCATTCGCCATTGGTTCCAGCAGGCCGCCGGACGCGGCTGGCTGGATGCGATGAGTGATGCCGAGCGCGGGGACTTCCTGAATTTCGAAGGCAATGCCCAAGGGTTCCGGGTTCTCACGCAACTGGAATATCACCAGTTCGACGGGGGCACCCGGTTGACCTACGCGACCCTCGGCACTTACCTCAAGTACCCGTGGACCGCCCGTCACGCCGACTCTCTGGGTTACAAGAAACACAAGTTCGGCTGCTATCAGAGCGAGCTGCCTCTGCTGGAGCAAATAGCCCACAAGCTCGGCCTGCCGCAACTTGAGGAGCAACGCTGGGCCCGTCATCCGCTGGTCTATCTGATGGAGGCGGCGGACGATATCTGCTATGCGCTGATCGATCTGGAAGATGGCCTGGAGATGGAGTTGCTGGAATACGCCGAGGTCGAGTCGCTGCTGCTCGGTCTGGTCGGCGATGATCTGCCGGAAACCTATCGGCAACTGGGTCCGCTGGATTCACGCCGGCGCAAACTGGCGATCCTGCGGGGCAAGGCCATCGAGCACCTGACCAACGCCGCCGCCCGGGCCTTCGTCGAGCAACAGGACGCACTGCTGGCCGGGACGCTGCATGGTGATCTTGTGGAGCACATGCATGGTCCGGCCAAACGTTGCGTGCTGAATGCCAAGGACATCGCCCGAAAGAAAATCTTTCAGGACAAACGCAAGACCCTGCATGAGATCGGTGCCTACACAACACTGGAAATTCTGCTCAACGCGTTTTGCGGCGCCGCCCTTGAACAGCACAACGGCCGTACACCGTCCTTCAAGAGCCGCAGGATTCTCGATTTGCTGGGCAACAACGCACCAGATCCACACGGCCCGTTGCACGCATCGTTCCTGCGCATGATCGACTTCATCGCCGGCATGACCGACAGCTACGCCAGTGACATGGCTCTGGAAATGACGGGGCGTTCCAGTCATTGAGTCGCTGCCCGACCGTTCAAAGCCTTGACCGGTCGGGCGCGAATTGCGGGAGCGCAACAAGCTTCCTGCTTCAAGTTGACAGTTGCACTCTATGTCGCCGTCAAAACCCGAAACAACAATCCACGGATGGACGACAAACATTAAACAAGCTGCTTCTTCAAAATGGCACTGTCTTGCAATATGAAAGCCGAACTTGAAACCCTACTCTCTACCTAAGCCAAAACTAGTTCACGCGTAGTCTTATTCCTCTTTACTTGTAGGAACAATCCTAGATTGCCACTGAAGCACTGGGGCTTCATGCGACCGCTCATCCAACTGAGCTAAGGTGCGCCCTTTATTCGCGCCCGCATGGAACTTTATATGAACTCCGTTTTTATCGTCGACGATCATCCCGTTATTCGTCTTGCCGTTCGAATGTTGTTGGAACATGAAGGTTACAAAGTCGTCGGTGAAACCGATAACGGGGTCGATGCCATGCAAATGGTTCGTGAATGCGCCCCCGACCTGATCATTCTCGACATCAGCATTCCGAAGCTGGACGGTCTGGAAGTTCTGGCCCGTTTCAATGCCATGAGCTCTCCGTTCAAGACACTGATACTGACCGCGCAGTGCCCCACACTGTTCGGCATTCGCTGCATGCAGTCCGGCGCATCGGGTTATGTGTGCAAGCAGGAAGACCTGAGTGAACTGGTCAGCGCCATCAAGGCTGTTCTTTCCGGTTACAACTACTTCCCCAGTCAGGCCCTGAACCCGGTGCGCAGCGATGATGTGCGCTACACGGAGCTGGAACTGTTCAAAGCCGTTAATGACCGGGAATTAATGGTATTGCAACTATTTGCCCAAGGTCGCACTAACAAGGAAATCGCCAAAGGCATGTTCCTCAGCAACAAGACCGTCAGCACTTATAAAAAACGGCTGATGCAGAAACTCAAGGCCAAGTCCCTTGTAGAACTTATCGAAATGGCCAAACGTAACGCACTCGTGTGAGAGCCAACATGCCCAGCCGTCTAAAGAACTGTCTGATTGTAGTGAGTGCATGTCTGGGGCTAATCACGCCTGCAAGCGCCATGTCCGTCACTTCACAAGACCTGACCCTGATCAGCCGTGCGACCGAAAGGCTGCTGCCGGACGTGCTTGAACCTTCGCAACGAGGCTGGTTGCACAAGCGCAACGAGTTGATTCTGGGTACATCCGCTCCGGACTATCCGCCTTTTGACATGACCTCCAGCGGCCGCGACTACGAAGGTTTCACGGCCGATTACGCAGGCCTGGTCGGCCAGGCAACCGGTCTGCCTGTCAGGGTAAAGCGTTTTGCCACACGAGACGCCGCGATACAGGCACTGATCGATGGCAGCATCGACATGCTCGGGACGTCCAATGGGCTGGAAGCGGAAAACGCCAGCCTCGTCCTGTCCAGACCCTACGCCATCGATCAACCGGTACTGGTGACCCGCGAAGGCGAAACCCGCTCACTGAGCGAGGGACTGGCCGGTCTGCGGCTGAGCATGCTGTATCACTATCTGCCGCTGGACGAGGTCAAGGCCTTGTACCCCAAAGCCCTTATCACGGCCTACCCGTCGTACCAGAATGCAATCAACGCAGTGGCATTCGATCAGGCCGATGTGTTTCTCGGCGACACCATTTCCACTCACTACATGATCAGCAAGGGATATCTGAACAACATCCGCATGGCCAACTTCGGCAAGCACGAAGCCCATGGTTTCAGTTTTGCCGTGCGTCGCGACAACCCTCAATTGCTGGGCATCATCGATGCCGTGCTCAAGGCCGTCCCGGCCAGCGAGCGGGAAAACATCGCCAAACGCTGGAGCGCCGGCAGCGACACCTTGCTGACTGACCAGAAACTGCAACTGACCCACCGTGAAGAACAATGGTTGAAAAGACATCCGGTGGTAAGCGTGGTCGTCAACGAGGCCTTCGCCCCCCTGACGTTCTTCGACACCGACGGCAATTTTCGCGGCATCAGCGCCGACCTGTTCGAACTCATCCGCCTGCGCACCGGCCTGCGCTTCGAAGTCCACCGCAGCCGCAGTGACGCCGAGATGATCAAACAGATCGAAAATCATCAGGTCGACCTGATCGCCGCCCTGCTGCCCACGCCCCAACGGGAGGAAACCCTCAGGTTCAGTCGTCCTTACCTTGAAAACTCCTACGTCCTGCTGACCCGCAAAGCTGCCGACAGCCCGACGCATCTCGGGCAGCTCAAGCGCAAGCGCCTTGCCATAGCCCAGGGCAATCCGATGATCGGCTACTTGCGCCGCGAGTTTCCGCGCATCCAGTTGATCGAAACGCCGGACACCTTCAGTGCGGTGGCATTGCTCGACGAAGGCCAGGTCGACGGGGCGGTGAACTCGCTGGTGATCGCCAACTATTTCATCGCCTCACACATTTTCGAACAGCCACTGCAGATCACCACCACCATCGGCACGAGTCAGGCGGCATTTTCCGTCGCAACAGCCCGTGACAACCCGGAGCTGAGTTCGATCATCGACAAGACGTTGATGAGCATCACGCCCGAGGAACTGGGCATCATCAATGGTCGCTGGCGCGGCTATTCAAGTCTTTCCCAGGGCGCCTGGCACCAGTATCGGCGTCTGTTCTACCAGGTCATCGGCGGAGCCGGCCTGCTCCTGCTGCTGTCACTGCTGTGGAATGCCTACATGCGCCGCCAGATCAGGCAGCGCAAAGCAGCCGAACGCGCCCTGAACGATCAACTGGAGTTCATGCGCTCCTTGCTCAACGGTACGCCACACCCGATCTACGTACGTGATCGACAGGGACTGCTGCAAAGCTGCAACGACAGTTACCTCGAAGCCTTCAATGCCCGGCGCGAGGACGTCATTGGCAAAAGCGTCATGGAGGGCGCACTGAACAACGCCTTCGAAGCCCGGGTCTTTCAGGCCGATTACCAGCGAGTGGTGAGTGAGGGCAAGCCGCTCGTGCTCGACCGGCCCCTGCACATCGGTAACCGGCGCCTGACGATCTACCACTGGATTCTGCCGTACCGCGACTCCAGCGGTGAAGTTCAGGGCATCATCGGCGGCTGGATCGACATCAGCGAGCGACATGAACTGTTCGACGAACTTCGCGCCGCCAAGGAACGGGCGGATGAAGCCAACCGGGCCAAGAGTACGTTCCTGGCGACCATGAGCCACGAAATCCGCACACCGATGAACGCGGTGATCGGCATGCTCGAACTGACCCTCAAACGCCTGGACAAGACACATCCGGACCGCTCCAGCATCGAAACCGCCTACAGTTCGGCCAAGGACCTGCTGGGGCTGATCGGCGACATTCTGGATATCGCCAGAATCGAATCCGGGCGCCTGAGCCTGAGCCCCGAGCGGGTCAACCTCGTTGCAACCATCAGCTCGGTGATCAGGATATTCGAAGGCCTGGCTCGCCAGAAGCATCTGAGCCTGGTGCTGAACCTCTCCCCTCCCGAACTGGACGTCGACGTGCATCTGGATCCGCTGCGCTTCAAGCAGGTGTTGTCGAACCTGATCAGCAATGCGATCAAGTTCACTGAACATGGGCAAGTGAGGATCACGCTGGAGCTTGTGGCCGGCGAGCCCCCTGAATGTTCACGGGTGCAGTTGACCGTACAGGACAGCGGCATAGGTATCACTGCCGAGGATCAACGGCGTCTCTTCGAGCCTTTTGCCCAGGCTCGCCATGGAAAGTGCCGGGCAATCAGTGGTGCCGGCCTGGGGCTGGTCATCAGTCGCAACCTCTGCGAAATGATGGGCGGAACATTGCAACTGAGCAGCCAGTCGGGGATCGGCACACAGGTGAGTGTGTCGTTGCCACTGACAATCCTGCCCGCCGAAGTGACGAACCCGAAACAGGAACCGCAGATCGAGACCGCCCTGACGCCACTCAATGTTCTGGTGGTCGACGATCATCCAGCCAATCGCCTGCTGATGTGCCAGCAACTGGAGTACCTCGGCCATCGCTTCAGCATCGCCGAAGAGGGGCGCAGCGCACTGGAATTATGGAAAGACAACGAATTCGACCTGGTCATTGCCGATTGCAACATGCCTGTCATGAACGGCTACGAACTGACCCGTGCGATCCGCCGTCACGAAAGGCTCACGCAGCGTCCGGCCTGCGCGGTGCTCGGGTTTACCGCCAATGCCCAGCCGGAAGAGATCCTTCGCTGCAGACAGGCCGGCATGAATGAGTGCCTGTTCAAACCCCTGAGCCTGAGCGTCTTGAGCCAGTGGGTCGACAGCGTACGGCCACTGTTCCGCACACCCGCGTTCAACCTGCAGGGAATGCACTCGCTGACGGGTGGAGACCCGGCACAGGTCCGGCGACTGCTGACCGAACTGCTCAACAGCAGTCGCCTGGACCGCCAGGACCTGCAAGCCCTGTCCCGAGGAGGAAACCACCAGGCACTGGCCGAGATTGCGCACAGGATCAAAGGCGCCGCACGCATTGCTCAGGCCACCCGCCTGATCGACAGTTGCGATGCACTTGAACAGGCCTGTCTGCAGACATTGCCGCAGAGCGAGATCGCACGCCGTTGCGAAGACAGCCATGACGCCATCCTCGAACTGGAAAATGCGTTGGAGAAAGCACTTGAGCAACGACAGATGACATCCGACCAGAGCAGAGTGAGCGGGCCTTAACTATGCTTGAACGCTGAGCAGTGTGTTTATCAACACGGAGAGTCCGCAATGCCCAGCCCACTGCGCCCGGAACAACGCCGGTTCCCATTGCACGTGCACATCAGCGTCATGTTCACCTTTCTGCTGTTGCTCACCGGCGTGGTGCTGGGATTGTTCAACTACCGGCAGACCACGCAGATCATTCTGTCGAGCGGCGAAAAACTCTTCGAACGCATCGAACAGGATGTACGCGTCGATCTGCAATCGACCTATGCACCGATCCGGCATTTGTTGAGTCTGCTGGCAGACACTCCGGGATCCCGGGCCACCACCCTCGAACAACGCCTGACCTTGCTCAAGCCGTTCAGCCAGTCACTGGCGGACAATCCGGACCTCGCTTCGCTGTATCTGGGTTACGACAACGGTGACTTCTTCATGGTGCGGCCATTGCGCACCGCATCACTGAAAGCCTTGCTCAAGGCGCCGGATGCAGCGGCGTATCAGGTCTGGAGCATCGAGCATGACGCCAGCGGCAAGGCCCGCTCGCAATCGCTGTTCTTCGACCGGGCGTTGACCGCGCTCGGTCGCATCGACAATCAGGACGACGCCTACGACCCGCGCGGCCGGGCCTGGTACACACTCGCGCAGCAGCAGGACGAGCAAGTCACCACCGAGCCCTACGTATTTTTTTCCACCCGAAATGTCGGCACTACTCTCGCCCGACGCAGCGGTGAACACGCGGTGATTGCTGCCGACCTGACCCTCGACGCGCTGTCGGCGACCCTGACCAAGCATGTGGTGACGCCGGCGACCGAAATTGTCCTCTTCGATGCCGATGGCAACGCCGTGGCGTATCCCGACAGCAGCCGGCTGATCGTCGACGACCGGACCGCCCGCCTGGCCCGGGCGGCCGACCTGAGCCCGAGCCTGCATGCCCTGTTGTCCAGTGAACACCAGAGCAATCGACTGAAAGCCGACGGGCGACGCTGGATCGTCGCCCGCAGCCACTTGCAGGAAGGCGGACCGACAGGCCTGCAGTTGGCCTTGCTGGTCCCGGAGGATGAGTTACTGGTCGATGCCTATCGCATGCGCTGGCAAGGCGCACTGATCACCCTGGCCACGTTGTTGCTGTGCCTGCCACTGGGCTGGCTGATCTCGCGGATTCTGGTCAAACCTCTGCATGCACTGGTCAGGGAGGCCGACGCAATCCGCAGTTTCGATTTCAACTTCCCGGTGACCCGGCGCTCGCTGGTGCTGGAGATCGATCAGTTGAGCCTGTCGATGGCACGCATGAAAGACACCCTGGCCAGCTTCTTTCGCATCACCGACAGCCTGACCGCCGAAACCCGCTTCGCCCCTTTGCTGCAAAGGGTTCTGTTCGAAACGGTACAGATTGCCCAGGCCCAGGCAGGCCTGATTTATCTGCGCGAAAACGATGGCAATCGCATGGAGCCTTACGGTCTGGTGATCGATGGCAGTTCCCGGACACTGGCCGAGTTCGATGTTCAAGGCTACAACCTTGATGCCACGCAAAGCCCCGAGTGGTTCGAGCAACTGGGGCGTGCCGACAACGCCGTGAGCAGCCTGGGCTTCGAACAGGCCGCCGACCTGCAAAAGGTCCTGCTGGCCATGGCCACGCCACGGGTCCATCTGATCGGTCTGCGCCTGCACAACCGACACAACGAGACGGTCGGCCTGCTGCTGTTGCTGCTCAACGACAGCGGCACCACCCTCGACCTGGAAAAGCTGCGGCCCGACCGCATCGCTTTTCTGCAGGCGGTGTCCGGTGCCGCAGCGGTGTGCATCGAGAGCCAGCGCCTGCAAGCCCGGCAAAAACAGCTGCTCGATGCGTTCATTCAACTGCTGGCCGGCGCCATCGATGCCAAGAGCCCTTACACCGGCGGCCACTGTCAGCGCGTACCGGAACTGACGCTGATGCTCGCCCATGCCGCGGCGGCCAGCGAGGCCCCGGCCTTCAGCGACTACCAGCCCACCGAAGATGAATGGGAAGCCCTGCATATCGCCGCGTGGCTGCACGACTGCGGCAAAGTCACGACCCCGGAATACGTCGTCGACAAAGCCACCAAACTGGAAACCCTGAACGATCGCATCCATGAAATCCGCACCCGCTTCGAAGTGCTCAAACGCGATGCGTGGATCAGCTACTGGCAAGCGCTGGCGTCGGGGGGTGACGAAGGACAATTGGCCCGCCTGCGCGACGCGACATTGACGGCTCTGGATGACGATTTCAGTTTTGTCGCCCGCTGCAACCTGGGCAGTGAGACCATGGCCGATGCCGACCTGCAGCGTCTTGAAGGTATTGCACAACGCACCTGGACACGCACGCTGGATGATCGCCTGGGCGTTTCATGGGAGGAAAACCGACGCCAGGCACGCACGTCGACGCCGACGCTGCCGGTCAGCGAAAGGTTATTGGCGGACAAGCCCGAGCACTTGCTCGAACGCGCCGACAGCGAGCTGATTCCGGAAGACAATCGGTGGGGATTCAAACTCGACGTCCCGCGCTACAAATACAATCGCGGCGAACTGTACAACCTGAGCATCCCCCGTGGCACCCTGACCCGCGAGGAGCGTTACATCATCAATCACCACATAGTGCAGACGATCCTGATGCTCAGCCATCTGCCCTTCCCCGGGCATCTGAACAACGTGGCGGAAATTGCCGGCGGCCACCATGAGAAAATGGACGGCACCGGTTACCCGAAACGTTTGAAGCGCGAAGAAATGAGCCTGCCGGCACGGATGATGGCGATCGCCGATATTTTCGAAGCACTGACCGCCGCCGACCGCCCCTACAAAAAGGCCAAGACTCTCAGCGAAGCGCTGGGAATCATGGCCACCATGTGCCGCGAGGCGCACATCGATGCCGAGCTGTTCGGCCTGTTCATCCGCGAGGGCCTTTACCTGCAGTACGCCAGCCGTTTCCTCGACCCGCAACAGATCGATGCGGTCGACCCCTCTGGCGTGTTGCACAAGGCGGGGCTTGCGGCGTGATCAGCAGTCGGTCAGGCGCAGGAAAATCGCCGCCAGCCGTTCGATACCGGCCTGATCGTCTGCACCGAAACGCGAAAGCTTCGGGCTGTCGAGGTCGAGCACACCGATCAGGCGACCTTCCTTGACCAGCGGTACCACCAGCTCGCTGTTCGATGCGCTGTCACAGGCGATGTGACCGGGAAACGCGTGAACATCCTCGACCCGTTGGGTCTGCAGGCTGGCCGCCGCAGCGCCACACACGCCGCGACCGAACGGTATGCGTACGCAGGCGATCTGGCCCTGAAACGGGCCGAGCACCAGCTCTTCATTACGATTGAGGTAGAAACCGGCCCAGTTCAGATCATCGAGCTGGTTGAACAGGAATGCCGAAAACTGTGCGGCGTTGGCGATGAAATCGCGCTCGTCCGCCAGCAGCGACTCCAGTTGCGCGGCCAACATGCCATAGCCTTCGAGGCCCTGGCCGCTTTGTTGCAAATCAATCATGCCTTGTGCTCCAGCAATTTGAGTCCCACCCAGTAGCGGGCGAATTGGTACGCGCAACGTCCGTTGCGGTTGCCACGGCCGGTTGCCCAGCGCACGGCGAGAATGTCCAGTTGTTCGTCGCGCTGCCAGGTCAGCCCGGCCTTGGCGGCCAACTGGCCGATCCAGTGTTCGACGACATTGAGGAAATGTTCCTGGGTGAACGGATAGAACGACAGCCACAGGCCAAAGCGATCCGACAGGGCAATCTTGTCTTCCACCGCTTCGCTTGGATGCAGCTCGCCGTCGACGCGTTTCCAGTTTTCGTTGTCGCTTTCCTTTTCCGGCACCAGGTGGCGACGGTTGGAAGTGGCGTACAGCAACACGTTGTCCGGTGCCTGCTCCAGCGAGCCATCCAGCACGCTTTTCAGTACCCGGTAATCACCCTCACCGGACTCGAACGACAGGTCATCGCAAAACAGCACGAAACGTTGCGGCAGTTTGGCGATCTGCTCCACCACACGTGGCAGGTCGGCCAGGTGATCGCGCTCGATCTCGATCAGACGCAGGCCTGCCTTGGCGTGCTCAGCCAGCAATGCCCGCACCAGCGAGGATTTGCCGGTACCGCGCGAACCCCAGAGCAGCGCATGGTTGGCCGGCATGCCGTCGAGGAACTGCTGGGTATTGCGCCCCAGCTGTTCCAGTTGCCGATCGACACCGATCAGGTCCGACAGGCGCATGTCGAGACTGACTTCCAGTGGCAGCAGGTAGCCGCTGCGTCCATCGCGTTGCCAGCGGGCGGCCAGGCAAGTGCCCCAGTCGATGACCGGGCGTGGTGCCGGCAGCAGCGGTTCGATCCGCGCCAGAACCGACTCGGCGCGCTCAAGAAAAGCATTCAATCGGGAATCCACGTCTTCTCCTCGGGCTGGTTCACAGTGATGATGGCGATACAGCGACAACCGATAGCGTTCGACACCCGTCCCGGCCCTTGTTACAAGGCGATGCGGGAACTCCGGTATCCATGCATGATCGACTATGCTTGAGCAGCGAAGGGAAACGTAAGTGGTTCAACACCCCATGGATATCAAATTCACCCACCGGCTGTCTTACAAGCAAGCTAGGCTTACCGTGCTGGTCGGGTTCATTCTGGGCACGCTGCTCAGTCTGCTGCAAATTGGCATCGATTATGCCAGTGAAGACGCCTCCATCAACCGTGAAATCCTTTCTCTGCTGGAAATCAGCCACAACCCGGCGTCACGCATCGCCTACAACATTGACGCCGAGCTCGCCCAGGAACTCACATTGGGCCTGTTGCGTTCACCGGCGATCATTTCCGCGCAACTGACCGACAACAACCAGACGGTGCTGGCCAGCGTCAAGCGGCCGGAGCTGCAAAGCGGTTACCGGGTCATCAGCGACTTCCTGTTCGGCGCCAAACGCGAGTTCGAAGACCGGCTCTATCTCGACCACTTGCCCAATGAGTCTCTCGGCACCCTGAGTCTGGAAGTGGATACCTACGCCTTCGGCAGCCGCTTCCTGCGCCGGGCCGAAGTCACGCTGCTCAACGGTTTCGCCCGCAGCCTGATCCTGACCGGCATCCTGCTGGCATTGTTCTATGTGATGCTGACCAAGCCGCTGGTGCGGGTGATCCGCGAACTCAGCGGGCGCGATCCGCGCAGTGCCGAACCGACCACGCTGGAATGTCCGGGTGGCCACGCCAACGACGAGATCGGCGTGCTGGTGAAGGTCGCCAACCAGCAGTTCGAGAACATCGCCACGGAAATCCAGCAACGGCGCACCGCGGAAAACCGCCTCACCGACTACCTCGCTCAACTCGAAGACATCGTGTCGGCCCGCACCGCCGAACTGAAGGCCATCAATGCCCGCCTCAGTCAGTCCAACGAGGAACTGGAAGTGGCCCGCAGCACGGCGCTGGACATGGCCGAAGCGCGCTCGGCGTTCCTGGCCAACATGAGCCACGAGATCCGCACCCCGCTCAATGGGCTGCTGGGGATGATCGCGCTGTCCCTCGACGGTCCGCTGACCGGCGAACAGCAGCAGCAACTGTCCATCGCCCACGACTCGGGCAAGGTGCTGGTGGAGTTGCTCAACGATATTCTTGATCTATCGAAATTCGATGCCGGGCAACTGGAGCTCGAACACATCCCGTTCGATCTGGGCTCGCTGATCGAAGACACGGCCAACCTGCTGTCGCAGAACGCCGCGCCCAGCGTCGAGCTGACGTGTCTGATCGATCCGCACTTTCCGGCGCTGGTACTCGGCGACCCGACCCGGGTCAGGCAAATCGTCAGCAACCTGCTGTCCAACGCACTGAAATTCACCCGCTTCGGCCGGGTGGATGTGCGTCTGTCGACCTGGAAGGACGGCGTGCGCATCGAGGTATGCGATACCGGTATCGGCATCGCCCAGGAAGCCCAGGTGAAGATATTCCAGCCCTTCACCCAGGCCGGGGCCGGTATCACCCGCCAGTACGGCGGCACCGGTCTGGGCCTGGCACTGACCTACAACCTGTGCGAAGCCATGGAGGGACGCCTGACGATCAGCTCCGAAGTCGGTTTCGGCAGCCAGTTCTGTGCCGAACTGCCGCTGCCCTGTCATACCCGCGCCGTCATTCCGGCACCGCTGCATGGCAACGTTCTTGCCATCTCCACAGCGGCCAGCGGCCTCTCGGAACTGCTTCGCAGCCTGCTGCCGGTCTGGGGCCTGACGTACGAACAGCGCACGATGGACGACTCGCTGATTGGCCTGAAGCCGGACATCATCATCACCGACTGCCCCGAATGCCTGTTCGGTCTGCGGCCGACCATGACGGCGCCGATCCTGCTGGTAACAGCCTACGGCAGCTTCATGCCCGGCGAAGAAGCTGCCGCCCTCGCTCCACTGCAACAGCAGGCCCGCCCACTGGCACGCAACGCGCTGTACCAGAATCTGCGCAGAACCCTGCAACCGGACATCATCACCATCGATCGTGCGCGGTTCGAAAGTACGCCGTCACAACGCCGCGGGCGGGTGCTGCTGGTGGAGGACAACCCGGTCAACCAACTGGTGGCCAAGGGCATGCTCGGCAAACTCGGCTGCGAGGTCATCGTCGCGGCCCATGGTGCAGAAGCGCTGGATCAACTGGAACACCACGAATTCGACCTGGTGCTGATGGACTGCAACATGCCGGTGATGGACGGCTACGAAGCAAGCCGGCAGATCCGCCAGAGCGGCCGCTGGCCCCACTTGCCGATCGTGGCGCTGACCGCCAACGCCATGTCCGAAGAGCGTGAACGCTGCCGGGCGGCAGGCATGAGCGACTACCTGGCCAAGCCGTTTCGCCGCGAGGAACTGGCAGCGCTGCTGGATCAGTGGATACCGACTACGACAGCGCTTTGATTTGCCCTAACAGATGGTCAAGCCCGGTGCGCAGTTCGTTGAGTCGATCCAGGTCCACACCGCTGTCGCACAGCAACCGGTCCTTCAGCGGCCCGACCTGCTCGCGCAGCGCCTGGCCCTCAGGCGTGAGGCTCAAGTGAACCTCACGCTCGTCCCGCGCCGAACGCTGTCGCTGCACCAGTTGCAACTGCTCCAGACGCTTGAGCAGCGGCGTCAGTGTCCCGGAATCCAGCGCCAGGCGCTCGCCCAGCGCCTTGACGGTCGGTTGCTCCGGTGCCGCTTCCTGCCACTCCCACAGCACCAGCATCGCCAGGTATTGCGGGTAGGTCAGGCCGAGCTGGTCGAGCATCGGCTTGTAGGCACGGATCACCGCTCGGGAGGCGGCATACAACTTGAAGCACAGCTGACTGTCGAGCTTCAGGGCATCGGTGGACAGTTCATTCATTTGAGCAGGGCTTCGATCTCGCGGCTCAAGTCCTGCGGCTTGGTGGCCGGGGCGAAGCGCTTGACCAACTGGCCGTCCTTGCCGATCAGGAATTTGGTGAAGTTCCACTTGATGCCCTGGGAGCCCAGCACGCCCGGCGCGCGTTTTTTCAGTTGCACGAACAGCGGATGCGCACCGTTACCGTTGACTTCGATCTTCTTGAACAGCGGGAAGCTGACGCCGTAATTCAACTCGCAGAACTCGCTGATCGCCCCCTCGTTGCCCGGTTCCTGCTTGCCAAACTGATTGCACGGGAAGCCCAGTACCACCAGGCCCTGATCCTTGTAGGTCTGCCACAGCTCCTCAAGGCCCTTGTACTGTGGGGTAAAACCGCACTTGCTGGCGGTGTTGACCACCAGCACAGCCTTGCCGGCGAAATCGGCCAGGGTCTTTTGCTCGCCCTTGATGGTGGTGCACGGGATGGTCAGCAGGTTATCGCTCATGGTGCGCACTCTGGAAAGTTGAGAAGCTGCAAAAATAGCGAGCAATTGAATTGTGTGCAATTCAATTATCCGACAGGCGATCCGTCGATCGCCCGCATCGGTTACTCGCGGGGCACCAGATCCAGGCACACCGAGTTGATGCAGTAACGCAGCCCGGTCGGCGGCGGGCCGTCGGGGAATACGTGGCCCAGGTGCGCATCGCATCGGGCGCACTTGACTTCGGTGCGGATCATGCCGTGGCTGGTGTCACGAATTTCGGTCATCGCGCTCTCGCCGATCGGTGCGTAGAAGCTCGGCCAGCCGCAACCGGAGTCGAATTTGGTCTTGGAATCGAACAGCGGCTCATTGCAGCACACGCAGTGATAGACACCGTCGGTCTTGGTGGCGTTGTATTTGCCCGAGAACGGTCGCTCGGTGGCACTGAGACGACACACGTTGTATTGCTCCGGGTCGAGCATCGCGCGCCATTCTTCCAGGGTCTTTTCTATCTTTTCCATCATCACACCTCAGCGGCTGAAAAAGCCCGATCTGTACCTTTTCCACGGATCGGGCGGCACGTATGATTGCGCCTCGTCACACGCCAGTCTGGCAGCGGGATCCTGCGCATTCAAACGGATTGTTGGAAACCGCCGCTCAAGACGCCTGCCTGTGTGAAGACGCAGGATTCCCAGCACGGTTGTCCATTCGCCGCCTGGATCGTTCATTTTCGGGATCACATCGCCATGCAGTTCAGCAAATCGAACAAGCTCGCCAACGTCTGCTACGACATTCGCGGCCCGGTGCTCAAGCACGCCAAACGCCTGGAGGAGGAAGGCCATCGCATCCTCAAGCTGAACATCGGCAACCCGGCGCCCTTTGGTTTCGAAGCGCCGGACGAAATTCTCCAGGATGTGATCCGCAACCTGCCGACCGCCCAGGGCTACAGCGACTCCAAAGGCCTGTTCAGCGCGCGCAAGGCCGTGATGCAGTACTACCAGCAGAAGCAGGTCGAAGGTGTCGGCATCGAAGACATCTACCTGGGCAACGGCGTGTCCGAGCTGATCGTGATGTCGTTGCAGGCGCTGCTCAACAACGGCGATGAAGTGCTGGTGCCGGCGCCGGACTATCCGCTGTGGACCGCTGCCGTGAGCCTGGCCGGCGGTAACGCGGTGCATTACCTGTGTGACGAAGGCGCCGACTGGTTCCCGGACCTGGCCGACATGAAGGCCAAGATCACCCCGAACACCAAGGCCATGGTGATCATCAACCCGAACAACCCGACCGGCGCGGTGTATTCGAAGGAAGTGTTGCTGGGCATGCTGGAACTGGCCCGTCAGCACAACCTGGTCGTGTTCTCCGACGAGATCTACGACAAGATCCTTTACGACGATGCCGTGCACATCTGCACCGCGTCCCTGGCACCCGATCTGCTGTGCCTGACCTTCAACGGTCTGTCGAAGTCGTATCGCGTGGCAGGTTTCCGTTCCGGCTGGATCGCCATCTCCGGACCGAAACACAACGCCCATAGCTACATCGAAGGCATCGACATGCTGGCCAACATGCGCCTGTGCGCCAACGTGCCGAGCCAGCACGCGATCCAGACCGCACTCGGCGGCTATCAGAGCATCAACGACCTGGTGCTGCCGCAAGGCCGCCTGCTGGAACAGCGCAACCGCACCTGGGAGTTGCTCAACGACATTCCCGGCGTGAGCTGTGTGAAGCCGATGGGCGCCCTGTATGCATTCCCGAAGATCGACCCGAAAGTCTGTCCGATCCACAACGACGAGAAATTCGTGCTCGACCTGCTGCTCTCCGAGAAGCTGCTGGTGGTGCAGGGTACGGCGTTCAACTGGCCGTGGCCGGATCACTTCCGTGTCGTGACCCTGCCCCGTGTCGATGACCTGGACATGGCCATCGGACGCATCGGCAACTTCCTCAAGTCCTACCGCCAGTAACCGGACATCGGTGCGTAACGAGCCTTTCGTTGCGCACTGTCTGATTCAGCAACACTTCTGCCCTGCCCCCTTCCGTACGCCTTCTACACTTTCGATTCGTATCGATCACGCGAGCTCGACGCAATGGCCGCGGGCGGCGCATGGCTGTCGTCCATGTCGGCTCAGGGGGTGGGAAATGTCCCGCACACTGCAGAACCCGATGTAGGACACAGTTTGAAATAGTCACCCGGTTGAATCGCCCGGTGCCGCACCTTATATACCCCGCAGTACGCTACATCTTTAGCTTGAGGAGATTTCTACAACCATGATGCGCATCCTGCTGTTTTTGGCCACTAACCTGGCGGTCGTGCTGATAGCCAGCATCACCCTGAGCCTCTTCGGCTTCAACGGGTTCATGGCGGCCAACGGGGTTGACCTCAACCTCAGTCAGCTGCTGGTTTTCTGTGCAGTCTTTGGTTTCGCCGGTTCGCTTTTCTCGCTATTCATCTCCAAGTGGATGGCGAAGATGAGCACCAGCACCCAGATCATCACCCAGCCGCGCACCCGCCACGAACAATGGCTGCTGCAAACCGTCGAGCAACTGTCCCGGGAAGCCGGGATCAAGATGCCCGAAGTCGGGATCTTCCCGGCCTACGAAGCAAACGCCTTCGCCACCGGCTGGAACAAGAACGACGCACTGGTTGCCGTCAGCCAGGGTTTGCTGGAGCGTTTCTCGCCCGATGAAGTGAAAGCGGTGCTTGCCCACGAAATCGGCCACGTCGCCAATGGCGACATGGTCACCCTGGCGCTGATCCAGGGCGTGGTGAACACCTTCGTGATGTTCTTTGCGCGGATCATCGGCAACTTCGTTGACAAGGTGATCTTCAAGAACGAGGAAGGCCAGGGTATCGCGTACTACATCGCGACCATTTTCGCCGAACTGGTTCTGGGTATCCTGGCCAGCGCGATCGTGATGTGGTTCTCGCGCAAACGGGAATTCCGTGCCGACGAAGCCGGTGCCCGCCTGGCCGGCACCAGCGCGATGATCGGCGCTCTGCAACGCCTGCGTGCCGAACAGGGCCTGCCGGTGCACATGCCTGACACCCTGAACGCCTTCGGCATCAATGGTGGCATCAAACAGGGGTTCGCCCGCATGTTCATGAGCCACCCGCCGCTGGAGGAGCGTATCGACGCCCTGCGTCGTCGCGGCTGATCAGCCCGGCTACAAACAAAAGGCCCGCAGTGATGCGGGCCTTTTTTGTGCCTGTTACTGAGCGGCCAGCCGGTACACCCGCTCCTCCAGCCTTGTCACTCCCGCCTGCAGGAACTTCCCGCTTTCGCTCAACACATCCTGTCCCTCCAGCGCCTGCACCGCCCAGTCGCCACCGAACAACTGCTGCACCTCGCCATCTGTCACCGCAAACGGTGGCCCGGGCATCTGAGCCTGATCGTAATCCAGCGTGATCAGCAAACCACGCAGGCCCGTCGGCAGGATGCTCAGCAAATGCGCGGCATAGCGCTCGCGCATCGGCGCCGGCAAGGCAATCAGCGCGGCCCGGTCATACAGCGCCGTGCAATCAGCCACATCGCTCGCGGACAAGGCAAAGAAGTCCCCACACCACAACTCGATCGCCCCGGCCCGATAAACCTTGAAGCCACCCTCTTCGCTGATTTGCGGCTGTAGTTGCTGCTCGCGGAAGAAATCCTCGACAGCCTTCTCGGACAACTCGACACCGAGAACCCGATACCCCTGACCGGCCAGCCACAACAGATCCAGGCTTTTCCCGCACAACGGCACCAGCACCCGCGACTGAGGCGGGATTGCCAGACCGGACCAATGTCGCTGCAAATAAGGGTTCACTTCGGGCTGATGAAAGCCGATCTGGTTCGACTCCCACTTCTTGTGCCAAAACTCCGGCTGCATGCTTTCCCCCCTAAGAATTCGATCAAAAAGCATTAAAACTTATATTGGAATTAGATCAATGAACTGACTGAAGATGAACCATCTTAACGCTCAGGAACCCTTCCATGTTTCCCAGCCTGTTTATCTCCCACGGCTCGCCCATGTTGGCGCTGGAGCCCGGCGCCAGCGGCCCGGCCCTGGCGCGTCTGGCCGCCGAACTGCCACGCCCGAAAGCCATCGTCATCGTTTCCGCCCACTGGGAAAGCCATGAGCTGCTGGTCAGCAGCCATCCGCAACCGGAAACCTGGCACGATTTCGGCGGTTTCCCCCGCGCGCTGTTCGAAGTGCAGTATCCCGCACCGGGCAATCCGCAGCTGGCCCAAGCGGTCGCTGAACGGCTGACCGCCAACAACCTGCCCGCGCGCCTCGATCCGCAACGGCCCTTCGACCATGGCGTATGGGTGCCACTGTCGCTGATGTATCCGCAAGCCGATATCCCGGTGGTTCAGGTCTCCCTGCCCAGCCGTGGCGGCCCGGCACTGCAGACACGTGTCGGCCAGGCGCTGGCAGGCCTGCGCGAACAAGGCATTCTCCTGATCGGCTCCGGCAGCATCACCCACAACCTGCGTGAACTGGACTGGCATGCCGGCCCGGAAAGCGTAGAGCCGTGGGCACGGGATTTCCGCGACTGGATGGTCGACAAGCTCGCCGCCAACGATGAAGCCGCCCTGCACGACTACCGCCAGCAAGCGCCGAGCGCCGTACGCGCCCATCCGAGTGACGAGCACCTGTTACCGCTCTACTTCGCTCGTGGCGCTGGTGGTGATTTCGGCATTGCGCACCAAGGGTTCACCATGGGCGCGCTGGGCATGGACATCTACCGCTTCGGCTGACGAGCTCGGTCCCGGCTCGAATCGCAGGCAAAAAAAATCCCCGAACCAGTCGGGGATTTTATTGTTCGATCAATCAGCCCAGAGGCGGATCAATCTTCGCGGTAGCGACGCAGCTTCAACTGCTTGCCGGCAACGCGAGTGTCCTTCAGTTTGGTCAGGAGTTTGTCCAGACCATCTTCCGGCAGCTCGACGAGGCTGAAGCTGTCACGCACCTGGATGCGACCGATGGCTTCACGCGCCAGACCACCTTCGTTGAGGATGGCGCCCAGCAGGTTTTTCGCCGCGATACCGTCACGTGCGCCCAGCGCGGTACGGCAACGGGCACGGCCTTCGCCCAGCGGCATCGGTGCACGACGCTCGCGATCACCACGGTCCGGACGATCACCGGAACGCTCAGGACGGTCGCCACGCGGTGCGCTGTTCGGCACCAGTGGACGTTCCTTCTCGATCGCTGCCAGGTTCAGCGCCTGACCATTGGTGGCCTTGCGCAGCAGAGCGGCAGCCAGGGCACGCGGGGTACAACCGATGTCGGCGGTCAGGCGATCCAGCAGATCACCGTGAGTCGATTCGGCGTCAGCCACCAGCGGCGACAGGCTGTTGGTCAGTTTCTTGATGCGGGCATCGAGAACGGCCTGGGCGTCCGGCAGACGCACTTCGGCAACTTTCTGACCGGTTACTCGCTCGATAACCTGCAGCATGCGGCGCTCACGCGGAGTCACCAGCAGCAGCGCGCGGCCTTCGCGACCGGCACGGCCGGTACGGCCGATACGGTGCACGTAGGATTCCGGATCGTACGGCATGTCCACGTTGAATACGTGGGTGATGCGCGGAACGTCCAGACCACGGGCGGCTACGTCGGTCGCCACAACGATGTCCAGACGGCCATCCTTGAGCGAGTCGATCACGCGCTCACGCTGGTTCTGGGCGATGTCGCCGTTCAACGCTGCGGCTTTGTAGCCTTTGGCGTCGAGGGCGCTAGCCAGATCCAGGGTCGCTTGCTTGGTGCGCACGAACATGATCAGAGCGTCGAAGTCTTCCACTTCCAGCAAGCTGAGAACGGCAGAGGTCTTCTGGTCAGCGTGAACCAACAGGTGAGCCTGTTCGATCGCGGTAACAGTCTGGGTCTTGCTCTGGATCTTCACGTGCTTTGGATCGCGCAGGTGACGCTCGGCGATGGCACGGATCGATTGCGGCAGGGTCGCCGAGAACAATACGGTCTGACGGGTTTCCGGCATGGCCTTGAAGATGACTTCGAGGTCGTCCATGAAGCCCAGTTTGAGCATTTCGTCTGCTTCGTCGAGAACCAGGTGGTTCACGGTCTGCAGTACTTTTTCGTCGCGACGCAGGTGGTCGCACAGACGGCCCGGAGTGGCGACAACGATCTGTGCGCCATTACGGATTGCTTTCAATTGTGGGCCCATCGGCGCGCCGCCGTAGACAGCCACAACAGTTACGCCCGGCATTTGCTTGGCGTAGGTTTCGAAAGCGGTTGCAACTTGTAGCGCCAACTCACGAGTTGGGGCCAGGATCAGAGCTTGCGGCTCGCGCTTGGACGGATCAATGCGGTGCAGGATAGGCAGGGCAAAGGCAGCGGTTTTACCGGTACCGGTTTGCGCCTGACCAATCATATCGTGACCGGCGAGGATGATCGGGATCGACTGCTGCTGAATGGCCGAAGGCTCTTCATAGCCGGTAGCGACTACTGCAGCGACAATATTGGGATGAAGTTCAAGAGCGGCGAAGCCGCCGATTTCCTGGGTCATGGGTCTGCCTCTAAGTGCATCCGCAAAGACCCATGCTCCAAAGCTGCACATGCCGTGTTGAGACTCAAGAGTCGCCCTGGCAGCTTTGTCGGCGGGGATTTGCGAAAACGAATGAATGAAAAAGAATCGTCAAGGAAGAGCCCGCAGTGCGGACGTGCAGCCGAAGCTGACTTCGGGGAATTGCGCTACCTAAACGCGGCCCGGTTAAAGGCCGGCGCGCACTATACCGGAATTTGCCCGAAAAGGGAGCTTTTTTTATCGAGAAAAAACAGTTGTCACCGCTGTGTAACGGGGTTTTGCGGATAATCGTGCGACGGTCTATTTTTCAAAGGCCCGGCCCTGCGGGCGATGGCGCTTAAACGATTCACCGATGTGCGGCATGTGGTCGCTGCACCCTTTCTTCCCCTCCGAGGAAACACCCATGAATCAGCCCTGCCCCGGCCGCGTCAGCCGCGAGCGCCATGGTCACGTACATTTGATCGGCCTGGACCGAGCAACCAAGCGCAATGCCTTCGACCTTGACCTGCTCAACGACCTGGCCCTGGCCTACGGCGAATTCGAAGCCGACAGCGATGCGCGGGTGGCCGTGGTGTTCGGGCATGGCGAGCATTTCACCGCCGGGCTCGATCTGGTCAACGCCAGTTCCGCCCTCGCCCAAGGCTGGCAGGTGCCGCCCGGTGGTTGCGATCCATGGGGCGTGTTCGTCGGACCGAGAGTCAGTAAACCGGTGATCGTCGCCGCGCAGGGCTATTGCCTGACCATCGGTATCGAGCTGATGCTCGCGGCCGACATCAACCTGTGCGCCAGCAACACCCGGTTCGCCCAGATGGAAGTGCAGCGCGGGATCTTTCCGTTCGGCGGTGCGACTTTACGCTTTCATCAGGTCGCCGGCTGGGGCAATGCGATGCGCTGGTTGCTGACCGGCGATGAGTTCGATGCCCATGACGCCTTGCGCCTGGGCCTGGTGCAGGAAGTCATGGCCAGCGAAGACTTGCTGCCTCGCGCCCTCGAACTGGCCGAACGGATTGCCCGACAGGCGCCGCTAGGCGTGCAGGCGACGCTGATGTCGGCACGTCAGGCGCGCTATGAAGGCGAAACTGCGGCGGCTAAGAGCTTGCCGCCGCTGGTGAAGAAGTTGCTGGCCACTGAAGATGCCAAGGAAGGTGTGCGCTCGCTGGTGGAGCGCAGGCCCGGCGTTTTCAAAGGCCTTTGAAGATCAGGTCGCCGGGCGGATGCAGTTGATCAACGACTGCAACGAGTAACCCAGCTTCGGTGCCAGCGCTTCAGCCCGTGCAGTCAGCGCCTGCATGTCCAGCACCTGATCGAGATCTGCCGGCACGATCAGAATGACGTTGCCCTCCTTCACCGGCAGCTCCCAGTAATGCCGGTGATAGAGCCCGCGCAACAGTGCCGCCCCCAACGGCTTGCCGTCATCAGTGGCCCACTGGTTGATCACCAGCCAGCCACCGTGATTCAGACGTTTCTGACAATCACCGAGGAAATTCCACGCGAGGTGCGCGGCGCCCGGGCCGACATCGGTGTAAAGGTCGACGAAGATCAGATCCGCAGGTTCCGCCGTCGGCAGCAGTTCGATTGCATCGCCAACGCGGATGTACAACCGAGGATCGTCGTCCAGCCCGAGATATTCGATGGCCAGGCGCGGCACATCGGGGCGCAGCTCGATGGCTTCAACGTCTTCCAGCGGCAGGAACTTGAGGCAGGCCTGGGTCAACGTCCCCGCACCCAGCCCGAGAAACAACGCACTCTCCGGTTGCTCATGGCACAACGCGCCAATCAGCATCGCCCGGGTGTAGTCGTACTCCAGCCAGCTCGGGTCGGCGGTAAACACGCAGCTTTGCTCGATGGCATCGCCGAACTCCAGAAAGCGGTAGTCGGCCACTTCCAGCACGCGAATCACGCCGAACTCATCCCGTACCTCGGCGAGCAACCGCTCGACGCGCTCCTCAGTCATTTCGTCTCCTGGTGGTCACCGGGCGCGGTGACGCGATGGCACCGCTGTGGTGCCGTGGCAAAACGGCGATTGTCGGCGAAGCAGCGGGAGCAGGTCACGCACTAATTACTGCTAACATGGCCGTCCGTGCGTAGAACCTTAGAGACCGTGATGAGCCAACCCTGGAGCCCTGACAGCTGGCGCGCCTTGCCGATCCAGCAACAACCCCGATACCCCGACGCCGCGCACTTGCGCCAGGTCGAGCAGACGCTGGCCAGCTACCCGCCGCTGGTGTTTGCCGGCGAAGCGCGCGAGCTGCGTCGTCAGTTTGCCGAAGTCACCCAGGGTCGGGCCTTCTTGCTGCAGGGCGGCGACTGCGCGGAAAGCTTCGCCGAGTTCTCCGCCGCGAAGATTCGCGACACCTTTAAAGTGTTGCTGCAAATGGCGATCGTCATGACTTTCGCTGCCGGTTGCCCGGTGGTCAAGGTCGGGCGCATGGCCGGTCAGTTCGCCAAGCCGCGCTCGGCCAACGACGAGACCATCGACGGTGTGACCCTGCCGGCCTACCGTGGCGACATCGTCAACGGCATCGGTTTCGACTCCGCCAGCCGCGTGCCGGATCCGGAGCGTCTGCTGCAGTCGTATCACCAGTCCACCGCCACCCTCAACCTGCTGCGCGCCTTCGCCCAGGGCGGTTTTGCCGACCTGCATCAGGTGCACAAGTGGAACCTGGACTTCATCGCCAACTCGGCGCTGGCCGAAAAGTACAGCCACCTCGCCGATCGCATCGATGAGACCCTGGCCTTCATGCGCGCCTGCGGCATGGATAGCTCGCCGCAACTGCGCGAAACCAGTTTCTTCACCGCCCACGAAGCCCTGCTGCTGAACTACGAAGAAGCCTTCGTGCGCCGCGACAGCCTGACCAACGATTACTACGATTGCTCGGCGCACATGCTGTGGATCGGCGACCGCACCCGTCAGCTCGACGGCGCCCACGTCGAATTCCTGCGCGGGGTGAACAACCCGATCGGGGTGAAAGTCGGCCCGAGCATGAACCCCGACGATCTGATCCGCCTGATTGATGTGCTCAACCCGGACAACGATCCGGGCCGCCTCAACCTGATTGCGCGAATGGGTGCGAACAAGGTCGGCGATCACCTGCCGGCGCTGATCCGTGCGGTGCAGCGCGAAGGCAAGCAGGTGCTGTGGAGTTGCGACCCGATGCACGGCAACACCATCAAGGCCAGCAGCGGCTACAAGACCCGCGACTTCGCGCAGATCCTTGGCGAGGTAAAGCAGTTCTTCCAGGTTCACGAAGCCGAAGGCAGCTACGCCGGTGGCATCCACATCGAAATGACCGGGCAGAACGTCACCGAGTGCATCGGTGGCGCGCGGCCGATCACTGAAGATGGTTTGTCGGATCGCTATCACACCCACTGCGACCCACGGATGAATGCCGATCAGTCGCTGGAACTGGCGTTCCTGATCGCCGAAACCCTGAAGCAGGTTCGACGCTGAATGACGATGGGCGCTGACTCAGTCGACTTGAGCCAGCGCCCTTCGCAACCTTCCTGCACTTTCGCGCTGGCAATTGAGCTGCACCCGCTCAAGCCCCAACCAGTCCGCCATGCGCCGCAGGTTCAGCGCCAGTGCCTGCATCCCCGCGTCATCCAGTCCGGTTGCTTCCTCGTGCACCGCATGCACTGCCAGGCGCCCCGCCGCCCGTTCGGCGCGCAGGTCAACCCGCGCGGCAATCCGCTCGTTGTGCAGGAACGGCAATACGTAATAGCCGTAAACGCGTTTGTCCTGCGGCGTGTAAATCTCCAGCCGGTAGCGGAAATCGAACAGCCGCTCGGTGCGACTGCGCTCCCAGATCAGTGAGTCAAACGGCGACAGCAGCGCACTGGCTTCGACTTTTCGCGGGATTTTCGGCTCGGGCAGGCAGTAGGCAATCTGGCGCCAACCGGCAACTTCGCAGGTCAGCAGCTTCCCGTCTTCCACCAGTTCCGCCAGACGCGGGCGGGCATCGGCAGGGTTCAGGCGGAAGTAATCGCGCAGGTCTTTTTCCGTCGCCGCGCCCAGTGCCTCGGCCGCGTGCAACAGCAAACCGCGCTGCGCCTCGGCCTCATCGGGCAACGGCTGTTGCAACACAGAAGCCGGAATCACCCGCTCCGGCAAGTCATACAACCGCTCGAAGCCACGGCGCCCGGCGACGGTGACTTCGCCCGCGGCGAACAGCCATTCCAGCGCATGCTTTTCCGCACTCCAGTCCCACCACGGCCCGGCCTTTTCCTGGCGGGTCGACAGGCTGCCGGCGCCCAGTGCCCCCTGCTCTTCGACCGACGCCAGCACCCGGCGAATGGTGTCTTGTTGCTCGCGGCCGAAGCGCGCCAATTGCTGATAAATGTCTTCGCCGCGCCTGGCCCGCTGCATGCGCCAGCCCATCAACGGGTACATCGACAGCGGCAGCAACGAAGCTTCATGGCCCCAGTATTCGAACAGCGAACGGCGTCGCCCCGAACTCCAGGCAGCCTGGTCGAGCAAGTCAGCAGAATAGGAACCGAGACGGGAAAACAGCGGCAAGTAGTGCGAGCGCACCACAGCGTTGACGGAGTCGATCTGCAGCAGGCCGAGACGTTCGATCAGCCGGTTGAGGTGCATGGCCTTGACAGCCGGCGGCTGGCGCCCGTGAAACCCTTGGGCAGCCAGTGCCAGACGTCGAGCCTGTTTAAGGGAGAAGGACAGAGTCGCGGGCATGTGTACCTCCATGTCTGCTCGCAACCTACCTCACTTGAAAGTGGTTTGTGTAGCGATGGCCTCATCATTTATGCATCGGATCGTCCCAGAACGGCCGAATCGCCTCATGTTCGACATCGGCACGGCTGACCCCGATGTCCTTCAACGCTTCGTCGCTCAGACTGGCGAGCAGCTCACGTTCGCGGTGCAATTCGTACCACCGGCTAAACTTGTGCAACAGATCGGAAACGATATGGCCGGAAAATTTTTCTTCGCCTGCATACTCTCTTTGACCTTTCATCGTATTGCCTCCTTTTTGGGATGGCTCAAGTCTCGCGCTGGCGCTACGATCAATCCAACGAATGTTTCTGATGGCATGCATCACGGAGATTCATCAATTGTCGGCGTACCCCAGTATCGATACCGATGTCCTGCGTACCTTTGTCGCCATTGCCGATCAGGGCGGGTTCACCCGCGCTGGCGAAATGGTCAACCGCACGCAGTCAGCAGTGAGCATGCAGATGAAGCGTCTGGAAGAGGACGTGTTGCAGCGCCAGTTGTTCGAGCGTGACGGGCGTCAGGTGCGCCTGACCGCTGAAGGACAGGTACTGCTCGGCTACGCGCGGCGCATCCTGAAATTGCACAGCGAAGTGTTCAACACCCTGCGCGAGCCGCACATGGTCGGCACGGTACGCATCGGCACGCCGGACGATTACGTGATGCGGTTTCTGCCGGGGATCCTGTCGCGCTTCGCGCAGTTCTATCCGCTGATCCAGATCGAAGTGCATTGCGAATCGACCAAACAACTGCTGCAACGCACGGATCTGGACCTTTCAATCGTCACCCGCGAGCCGGGCAACGAGATTGGCCAGCTGCTGCGCAAGGAGCGTTTTGTCTGGGCTGAAGCGCAGAACTTCAGCGCCCACGAACAGACGCCGTTGCCGCTGGCGATGTTCAACAGTGATTGCTTCTGTCGCCTGTGGGCCTGCAATGCGCTGGACGCCATGGGCCGCGAATACCGGATCGCCTATAACAGCACCAGTCTTTCAGCGTTGATGGCAGTGGTGAGCGCGGGTCTGGCGATTACCGCGCAACTGGAAAGCCTGATCACCCCGGACATGCGCATTCTCGGTGCCGCCGAGGATCTGCCGCTGCTGCCCGAGGCCAGCATCATGCTGATCCGCAACCTCAACAATCCGTCGCCGATCACCGAATGCCTGGCCGAGCACATCGTCGAAGGCTTCAAACTTTAAAGGCGAGCATCACCGCGCACAGCACCAGGAACCCGCAGAACAGCCCGCGCAGGAGTTTTTCCGGCATTGCGTGGGCAACCTTCACGCCCCAACTGATGCTGGCCAGACCGCCGATGGCCAGCGGCAGCCCGATCATCCAGTCCACCTCGTGGTGCACGGCGTACGTCACCAGCGTGACACCGGTGCTCGGCAATGCCAGCGCCAGCGACAGGCCTTGAGCGACCACCTGAGTCGTGCCGAACAGGCTGGTCAGCACCGGCGTCGCCACCACCGCCCCGCCGACACCGAACAAGCCGCCCATGGTGCCCGACGCCGCGCCGAGCACGCCCAGCCATGGCCATGAATAACGCATCTCGGAGGTCGCCGCCGGACGCGCGCCAAACATGCGCACGAGGTTGTAGGCCGACAATGCCACGAGGAACGCGACAAAACCGATGCGCATGGTTTGCGCGTCGATGCCCACGGCCCAGATCGAACCGATCCACGCGAAAAAGAACCCCATGACCGCCAGCGGCAACGCATGCCGGAGTTCAATGCGATTGCGCTGGTGATATCGCCACAGCGCCAGCATCACGTTCGGCACCACCATCACCAGCGCCGTGCCTTGGGCGATCTGCTGATCAAGCCCGAACCACACGCCCAGCAAGGGGATGGCGATCAAACCGCCGCCGATGCCGAATATTCCGCCCAGTGTGCCGAGGGCAGCGCCAAACAACAGGTACAACAAAAACTCGATCACAGCGTAATTCCTCATACGTCAGGCGGTTCATCCTACGCAGTCAGCGCTGGCACGGAAACGCACAGCAACGCACAATGGCTGTGCCAAATTCGCATAGGCACTGAACTGATTCATGAACCCCAATCAATTGACCGAACAACTCGGGCTGTTTCTCGATGTGCTGGAGAGTGGCAGTTTTTCTGCTGCCTCGCGCCGACATCCGCTGACACCATCTGCTGTCGCCCGGCGCATCGACAGTCTGGAAAGCGCTGTCGGCAGTCAGTTGTTTATTCGCAGCACTCACGCAGTACGCGCCACGCCGGCCGGCCTGGCGTTTGCCGAACGGGCGCGACGCATTGTGGCCGAGTTGCAATTGGCCCGGGCCGAAGCGGTGTCCCTGAGCAGCGCGCCGGAGGGTCTGATTCGGGTGGATGCGCCGGCGGCGTTCGGACGGCGGCATCTGGCACCGGTAATTGCCGATTTTCTGGTGCTGTACCCGGGACTGGATGTGCAATTGCATCTGATCGACAGCTTCGTCGACATGGACGGTTCGAACCTGGGCAAGGTCGATCTGGTGTTACGCGCCGGGCAAATGGCCGACACCCGGCTGGTCGCCACACCGCTGGCGAGCATGGTGCGCATCGCCTGCGCCAGCCCTGACTATCTCAAGCGCCGGGGCGTGCCGAGCGAGCCCGCGCAATTGAGCGAGCATGACGGCCTCGATTGGGACGGCCTCGCCCCGCCCTTCGCCTGGCGTTTCGAACAGGACGGGCAGATGCAATTGCACCGCCCGGCGCGGGTGCGCATGAGCGCCAACAACGCCGAGGCGTTGGTCTGCGGCGCGCTTGCGGGACTCGGGATCGCGCATCTGCCGACCTGGCTGGCCAGCGAATACCTGTTGCGTGGCGAGTTGTTGCCACTGTTCTGCGAAAACGGTCTGCCGCAACCGGAAAGTGCTGGCATCTATGCGCTGCGACTGCAGCAACAGGCCAGTTCCCGCAGCCGCCTGCTGCTGGAATATCTCAAGACCCGCTTCAGCCCCGTGCCACCTTGGGATCTGGCCCTGCAACGGGAGTTGGGCCGACACTGACCGAGTCGCCACCGACCACAATTGTCTGGCGCATTAAAGATTCGAGCGCTAGATTCATCTGCATCACCGTTCAAGGCTCCGACATGACCACCGACCGCAACGCCACCGACCACTGCGAAGACCTGCTGCTCGACAATCAGGCCTGCTTCGCTCTGCATTCCACCTCGCTGATGATGACCAAGGTCTACAAGCCACTCCTGCAAGCGCTTGGCCTGACGTATCCGCAGTATCTGGCGATGATGGTGCTGTGGGAGAAGGATGGTCTGACCGTCGGGGAAATCAGCACGCGCCTGCTGACCGATCCGGGCTCGCTGACTCCGTTGCTCAAGCGGCTGGAAGGTGAAGGTTTGCTCAGCCGAACCCGCAGCCGGGAAGATGAGCGTGTGGTGATCGTTGAACTGACTGCCCAGGGACGCGCCTTGAAAGACAAGGCCCGAACCGTGCCGCAATGTATCCTGGGGGCCAGTGGCTTCACGCTGGAGCGTCTGCAAAACCTGCAAGCCGAGTTGCAGGCCTTGCGTGGTCATTTGCAGGACAGCCTCGCTTAAGACGCCTCCCTTTCCTGTGGGCGCAGCCTTGCGCCTGCAAGCGTCCCCCTTCCCGGCTTATCACCGAAAAAATTTTCCTCTCGATTTACATTCAAAAAAACCTTCCATATCAAAAGCTTGAGATCACGACTCACCCTGATCCCAGTACGGGTTCGAGCTTTCTTCAAAAATTTATCTTGCGCACTAAATATTAGCGAAGTACATTTACTTCGCACCTAGTTAGCGCGCAAACAATTAGCGCAACAAACCACACTGAATGAGGCTCACACCATGCAAACTCTCTACACCGCAATCGCAACCTCCACTGGCGGCCGTGACGGTCGTGCGATCTCCAGCGACAACATCCTCGACGTCAAACTGGCCACTCCGAAAGAACTCGGCGGTGCTGGCGGCGCGGCCACCAACCCAGAGCAACTGTTCGCCGCCGGTTACTCGGCCTGCTTCATCGGCGCCCTGAAATTTGTTGCCAGCCAGACCAAACGCAAAATCCCGGACGACGCGTCGATCACCGCTCACGTCGGCATCGGCCAGATTCCTGGCGGCTTCGGTCTGGACATCGACCTGCATATCAGCCTGCCGGGCCTGGAACAGGCTGATGCACAAAGCCTGGTCGACGCAGCCCACCAGGTTTGCCCGTACTCCAACGCCACTCGCGGCAACGTCGATGTGCGTCTGCACGTCACCGTGTAATCACTGACAACCAGGCCCGTACAGGAAATGAACATGAACACTTTCAGCAAAGTCTTGACCGGTACCCTTCTCGCCCTGTCCATCCACAGCGCATTCGCCGGGGAGGTTGAACACAACACCCAGGCATTCCTCGATGTGCTGAACGCCAGCACCGGCAAACCGATGGAACAGCTGACACCCAAGGATGCCCGCGCCGTGCTGGCGGGCGCGCAGTCCGGGGTCAAACTGACGCTGCCCAAAGCGGACGTCAGCGAGAAGACCATCCAGGTCGATGGCCAACCGTTGAGCCTGACCATCGTCCGGCCGGCCGGGGTCAAGGGCGAGCTGCCGGTATTCATGTTCTTCCACGGCGGCGGCTGGGTGCTGGGAGATTTCCCGACCCACGAACGTCTGGTGCGGGATCTGGTGGTCGGCTCGGGGGCGGCGGCAGTGTTCGTCAACTACACCCCGTCGCCGGAGGCGCATTATCCGGTGGCGATCAACCAGGCTTACGCGGCAACCAAGTGGGTGGCCGAACACGGCAAAGAGATCAACGTCGACGGCAAGCGTCTGGCGGTGGCGGGCAACAGCGTCGGCGGCAACATGGCGGCAGTTGTCGCCCTGATGGCCAAAGACAAAGGCACCCCGGCGATCAAATTCCAGCTGCTGCTGTGGCCGGTGACCGATGCCAGTTTCGACACTGGTTCGTATAACCAGTACGCCGAGGGGCACTTCCTCACCCGCAACATGATGAAATGGTTCTGGGACAACTACACCACCGACGCCAACCAGCGGAACGAGATCTACGCCTCGCCGCTGCGGGCAACCACTGCGCAATTGAAGGGTCTGCCGCCCGCACTGGTGCAGACTGCCGGCGCCGATGTGCTGCGTGACGAAGGTGAAGCCTATGCCCGCAAACTCGACGAAGCCGGTGTGCCGGTGACCTCGGTTCGCTACAACGGCATGATCCACGACTACGGTTTGCTCAACGTAGTCAGCCAGGTACCGGCAGTGCGTTCGGCGATGCTGCAGGCCTCGGAAGAACTGAAGCAGCACCTGAAGCAGTAATTTTCATCAGGCACAAAAAAGCCCGACTCAATGGTCGGGCTTTTTCTTTGCGCAAAAACCAGTGCTTATTTGGCACGGCCTTTGTAGGAACCGCCTTCGCGGGTATCGATCTCGATCATGTCGCCGATTTCGATGAAGTCAGCAACCGACAGCTCGGTACCGTTCTTCAGTTTGGCAGGCTTCATCACCTTGCCGGAAGTGTCGCCGCGAGCGGAACCTTCGGTGTAGTCAACCTGACGCACGATGGTGGTCGGCAGCTCTACGGATACCAGACGCTCTTCGAAGAACACGGCTTCGCAAACGTCGGTCATGCCTTCTTCAACGAAAGGCAGAACGCTTTCGATGTCTTCAGCGTTCAGCTCGTACATGGTGTAGTCGGTGGTGTCCATGAACGTGTAGGTGTCGCCGCTGATGAAGGACAGGGTCGCTTCTTTGCGGTCGAGGATCACGTCGTCCAGCTTGTCGTCCGCACCGTAAACGGTTTCGGTCTTGTAACCGGTCAGCAGGTTCTTCAGCTTGGTCTTCATGATCGCGCTGTTACGACCCGATTTGGTGAATTCAGCTTTCTGAACCAGCCAAGGATCGTTGTCGATACGAATCACGGTACCGGGTTTGAGTTCTTTACCAGTTTTCATTGCGAATATCCGAATTTGGATGGGATTTACAAAAATCTAGGCCGCGTATCATATCCAATTTCGGTAAAACTGTACCAGCGCCGTCGCAAGATCGGCCTGCAAGGCCTGTTCCAGACACCATGCTTCGGCATGTTCCTGCAGTTCTGGCCAGTGTTTACGGGCCGCCAGCCAGTGATCGCCGATCGGCTGACCGGAACTCCAGGCGTGCCAGAGACCGTTCATCGCCTCGGCAGCATCCGGCGAAAGGCCTTTCGTATAGAGCGCAAGGAAGGCATCCAGCTTGTCCAGATGGATATCTTCGTCCTGCTGATAGATGTGCCACAGCATCGGACGACCGGCCCACTGCGCGCGGACAAACGAATCCTCGCCGCGCACCGCGTTGAAATCGCAGCACCAGAGCAATTGATCGTATTGATCCTGCCGGACGAACGGCAACACCTGCACGGTCAGCGCCTGGCGCACATTCACCTCGCCGATCGCCAGCGACTCGACCCCGAGCCAGCGGGCGACATCGCCAAGGATCCGCCCTTCCGGTACCAGCAGATGAGTGGGCGTCGAGTCCGCGGCCAGTACATCCAGCCAACTGGCAAGGCCGGCATTTTCGTAGGCGAACAGTGAGATCAACCGGGCATCGCCCGCAGGCTCCACACCCAGCCCCTGCAGGAATTGTCGCTGCGCTTCGCGATCCTGCTGAAACAGACGACGACGCTCCAGCAAACCGCTTTCACGCAACAAGCCGCCAGTGCCGGGCTGAAATCCCGGAAAGAAAAAGTACTTCTGCACCGTTTTGTATTTCACCGAAGGCAGGCCGTGGCAGCCAACCACCCAGTCTTCGGCGCTGAGATAGTCGAGGTTCATCCACAACGGTGGCGTTTCCCGTGCCGCCATGACATCCATGCAGGCACTCGGCAACTGACAGGCGAATGCAGCGATCACCACGTCGGCGGCGTCCGTTTCCAGCCACTCGCCCGACCAGTGCCGGACCTCGACGCCCTCTTGCCACTGAGCTTCGAGGCGGATGTCGAGCGCCGGGCAAATCCGCTCGAACGCACGCAGGTCATCGACCCACAGTCGCACCGCCAGCGCATGCTCGGCCACCAGTTGCCTGGCCAGACGCCAGGTCACCCCGATATCGCCGTAGTTGTCGACCACGGTGCAAAAGATGTCCCAGCGGGTTTTCGGTTGCGGCATTCAAGACTCCCGTTGGCAAAAGCGGCGATTGTCCGCATAAATGTCCGCGTGCAGAAGAGCCGACGACGATTAATCTTCGTGCGACAATCGCCACTTGCCCGCAATCATCCGCCAGGAGGCAGCCATGCCCTACCGCCCAACCCCGCGTCGCCCCTTGCCTGTTCAGCTTAGCGCGCTGCAATTGACCGGCAGCATTGCCCTGGGATTGTGGCTGGGTTTCCTGGCCATTGCGCTGACATGCTGGCTCGCCTCGCTGCTCTTCAGCCGTCAATTGCAACCGGTGACGGAAGCCGTTCAGCAACTGAGCAAACCGGCGGTAGCCGCGCAGCCTCAGGAAGATCCGCAGCCGCAGAACCGCCTGTTCGAACAATACGAAGAAAACCTGCGCAAGAACGAGCAGCACAATCGCCTGGATCAGGCCCGCAGCAGCACGCGCAACCAGTCGAACCCTAAATGCCAGTTCTGGCTCCAGCAGGATCAGACCGCTCCCAGCGAAAAGAGCCGCGCCAATGTCCTGCAATTCTGCGATTGATCATGAACAAACACACTGTCCACCAACTGATTCTCGACAAACTGCGCGTCGACCTCGACATCGCCGAACGTGCCGCGCAAACCGCATACGAAACCGCGACTCACGAAGAGAACATCGCTGAAAACAAGTACGACACTCTGGGGCTCGAGGCGTCGTACCTGGCGGCCGGGCAAGCGAAACGGGTCGAGGAAATCCGCCAGTCACTGGCGGTTTGCCAGAACCTGACGCTTCGGGCCTACGACGATCAGCGCGGAATCGAAATCGGCGCCCTGCTCGGTCTGGAAGACGAAAAGGGTCGCGAGCAATGGCTGTTTCTGGCGCCCGATGCGGCGGGCCTGAAGGTCGACGTGGTGGGTCAGCCGATCACCGTCATTACCCCACGCTCGCCGCTGGGCAAAAGCCTGCTGGGAAAGTGCGAGGGCGATGAAGTGGAGATTCTGGTGGCAGGCACCCGGCAACAGTTCGCTGTCACCGAGGTGCTGTAGAGAGGGACTCAGTGGACGGGCAGTTCGACGCCTTCGAACAGCTCTTCCAGTTCCTGCTTGTTGTGGCACTGGATGGCCTTGGCCATGACTTCGCGAGTCAGATGCGGTGCGAATTTCTCGATGAAGTCGCACATGAAGCCACGCAGGAAGGTGCCACGACGGAAACCGATCTTGGTCACGCTGGACTCGAACAGCTCGCTGGCATCGAGCACAACCAGGTCATTATCGAGCTTGGTATCGACGGCCATTTTGGCCACGATGCCGACACCCAGCCCCAGACGTACGTAGGTTTTGATGACGTCGGCGTCGGCGGCGGTGAACACCACTTTCGGCGTCAGGCCGCGATGGCTGAAGGCTTCGTCGAGTTTCGAACGGCCGGTGAAACCGAACACGTAAGTCACGATCGGGTATTCGGCCAGTGCTTCGAGGGTCAGCTTCGGCAGCTTGGTCAGCGGGTGGCCCTGAGGCACGACCACGCAGCGGTTCCAGCGGTAGCACGGCATCATCACCAGATCGCCGAACAGCTCCAGCGCTTCGGTGGCGATGGCGAAATCCACAGTGCCGTCAGCGGCCATTTCGGCGATCTGCATCGGCGAACCCTGGTGCATGTGCAGCGCCACGTCCGGGTATTGCTTGATGAAATTGCTGATCACCGGCGGCAGTGCGTAACGTGCCTGGGTGTGAGTGGTGGCGATCGACAGGGTGCCTTTCTTCTCGTTGGAGAACTCTTGAGCGATCTGCTTGATGCTTTCGACCTTGCGCAGAATCTCGCCAGCGGTGGTGATGATGCGCTCGCCGGCCGGGGTGACGCGGGTCAGGTGTTTGCCGCTGCGGGCGAACACTTCGACACCCAGTTCGTCTTCCAGCAGGCGGATCTGTTTACTGATGCCCGGTTGCGAGGTGTAAAGGCTTTGGGCGGTAGCGGAAACGTTGAGGTCGTGGTGCGCCACTTCCCAGATGTAGCGCAATTGTTGAAGCTTCATATGAATCCCTCAAAGCAGGTAGACGCCACGGGCATCAGCGACGGTATATAACTATATTAATGGTTTGGAGAATAAATCTAGAACTTTTTCATCAAAAGGCCATTATTCCTGCTTCAGCGATCCCCCCGACGCCGACGCTCAACCAGCGGCACCATGTAAACCGGCACCTTGGACAACTGCAGCACGCGGGTCGCCGTGCGTCCCAACGGTGTTTCCGCCCCGACCCCGTGGCTGTGACTTCCTACGATCAGCAAATCGACAGAGAGTTTCTGCACCTGATCGAGAATCACCTGTGACGGATCGCCCTGCAGCACCCGTACCGCACGAATCCGCAGCAGGTCCTGCTCACCCTCGTCCCCCAGCTCTTCGCGAAAGCTGTCGAGCACCCGTTGCTCGATATTGGCAATCACGGTTTTCAGACCCTGGCTATGGAACTCGTTCAATGCCTGTTCGTCGAGATAGCTCTGCAATACCGATTCGGCAAACAGCCCCATGGGCTCCACCGCATGCACCACATACAAGTCGGCATTGAACGTTCGAGCCATCGTCAGGGCATGCTGCATCACTAACGGTGCGTACAGACCGAGGTCAGTGGCATACAGCATCGAACGAATCATATGACCTCCTCGCAAGCCAACATGGCGGAGATTTGATTCAGCTTAGCAGTGCCTTGGCGAGTACGACGTGCGACGCAACGTCTTGAACCACGTGGGCTTTAGACCGCCGGTTCGTTGCTGATGCCGTGGGGAACGTGACCGGTGGCGACCACCTCGCGGGCCAGCTCGCAATGACCGGCCTGATCATCGAAGAACACGTCGGCGGCGAACGCTTCGAGAAATGCCGACTTGGTCAGTCCACCCAGAAACAGCGACTCGTCCAGGCGGATGTCCCATTCGCGCAAGGTGCGGATCACCCGCTCGTGGGCCGGGGCCGAACGTGCCGTGACCAGGGCAGTACGGATCGGGCAGGCATCGTCAGGGAACTCGCGCTGCAACAGATTGAGCGCCGCCAGAAAGCCTTTGAACGGCCCACCGCGCAATGGCTCGCGCGCGGATTCACGCTCCTTGGCCTGGAAGGCTTCGAGGCCGCCGGACTGATAGATCCGCTCCGATTCGTCGGAAAACAGCACCGCGTCACCGTCGAAGGCAATGCGCAATTCATCGCTGGCTGCGCGGCTGGCGCCACCGGAAAGAATGGTGGCCGCCGCAAAGCCGTTGTCCAGTGCCGAGCGCACGTCTTCGGCGTGGGTGGAAAGAAACAGGTCGCAACCGAAGGCTTTGAGATAAGGATAAGGGCTGCGCCCGCCGACAAACGCCGCACGGGAAATCGCCAGGCCGTAGTGATCAATCGAGTGGAACACCCGCAGCCCCGTGTCGGCACTGTTGCGCGATACCAGAATCACCTCGACCCGGGCGCGACCGAGGCGAGTGTTGAGGTTGAGCAGTTTTTCCACCAGCGCAAAGGCATCGCCCGGCGCCAGGATTTCGTCTTCATGCTCGATCTGATATTGCCGATAGGCTTCGACGCCGCCCGACAGGTAGACCTTGTGGCTTTCGCTCAGGTCGAACAGGGCACGGGACGATATCGCCAGCACCAGTTTGTCATCGATGTTCTTGGCCATGCCTTCCCCCCAGTGCGACCGGTTTAAACGTTGCGCCGGTCGATAAAGCTCAATGTGCGGTACAACGATTCGATTCGCGGCAACTCGCAGCCCGCCGCTTTTGCCGCCGCCAAGGGTCGAGCGTAGATGGCGTCCAGTTCCAGCGGTCGCTTGTGCAGAAAGTCGTGGTACATGCTCGGCCAATAGTCGGGCATTTTCTCGGTCATCATGAACAGGTACTGGGCGTAACCCGGTGGCATGTCATGACCGCAGGCCTTGGCGCCCTGCACCACTTCAGCCATCAGCGCCTGAATCAACGCGCGGCTGTCAGTGTCGGCCATCAAGGGCGTGGTGCTGGCACCGAGCAACACCGAGAGCCCGTTGTAGGGAATGTTCCACACCAGTTTCTGCCAGCGCGCCTGATGCAGGTTCGGCATCGCCTGGGAATCGAGACCGGCGGCCCGGAACAGGCCGGCGCCCGCCTCGACGATTGCCATGCGCGCCGCATCATCCGGTGCCGGGCCGCTGTGATAGCCGACGTTCACTGCCCCCAGCGCCTGATGGGTGATCTGCCCCGGCCCTTCGCGGTGGACGCAGATCAGGCACAAGCCGCCGAGCAAATGCAGGGAATCGGGCAGCAACGCCCGCAAGCTGTCTTCGACATCGAGACCGTTTTGCAGTACCAGCACTTTCGCGTCGGGTTTCGCCGCCTGAATGATCGACGGTGCAAGCCCCGCATTGCTGGTGGTCTTGGCGCCGACCAGCAGCCAGTCGCAGGGCGGCATGTCTTCTGCCGACGAATAGGCCTGCACCGGGTTCAGCGTCAGTGCGCCGTGCACCGCGCTGTTCACCTGCAAGCCACGCTCGGCAACCGCAGTAAATTCGCTGCGCAGCAAAAAATGCACATCGAACCCGGCCCGCGCCAGCATCAAGCCGTAAAACCCTCCGATTGCACCGGTACCGATAATCCCTACCACCGGTTTATCGACTACTGCCCCCATCACGGCAACTCCTCTGCAACTCGACTCAGCGCCTGCGCCACGGCTGCGTTCAACTCAGTGGCATTCAGGCGCGTGTGTACCGCCCCGAAGAACTCGCCGTCGCGCACCACAAACAACGCCGGCAAATGAAAGACCTGATAACGCTCGACAAGACCACCGTTGTCGCCGGCGTCGATCCAGCACACGCGATCGACTGCCAGTTCCAGCCCGGGCAATACCTCGCGGGCATACCTGCAACTGGCGCAGCCGACACTGGTGAAAATCACCAGCGAAACGCCACTCATCGCCAGCAGCCGTTGGTCGGCGTCGAAATCGGTCAGTTCCGATTCGAACACTATACTGGGGGAAACAATGTCAAATGGCCGACACAGGGAGTCTGTGCTCATGGGACGGTTTATTCCTCATCCGGATGATGTGCCCGTCGAACTGACGTTGCTCAAACCTGAGTGCATTTCGCGGCAACAGCTGCACACTATCAGCCTCGGCGGCATCGCTTGCAATTACCACCGTGCCTGGCGTCATGGCACCGCACTGCAAGTGCGCATGCCCACACTCAATGCCGACTTCGCCTGCCCGGGCTATGTAGCCTGGTGCCTGCGCCGTAAAAAGGGTTATCTGGTGGGGATTGCGTTCACCGATGAACAAACTCTTTTCAGCGCGAGAATGGGTGAGCAGGTGTGTCAGATCGAGCGTTATTGCCGAATCAACGATGCCCACGATGACCTGCAGGATATCCAGGCACGAGCGCTGCAATGGGTCGAACAGCACGCCGAAGAGTTTTCCCACGACACCGTTCGCAAGGCATTTGCGCAACCCGTGCTGGACTGAACGGTTACATGCCCATTGTCGACAGGCGCCCGACGCGCTAAGGTTCGGCTCCCCGACGCGCTTAAATCTGCTGTGCTCCGCCGCGCGGGGATCGCTGGCGGCCGGCATCCGTGACCTGACGAGTAAACGATGGCTGATTTACCGATCAACGACCTAAACGTCGCCTCCAACGAGACCCTGATCACTCCCGATCAGCTCAAGCGTGATATCCCTCTGAGCGACGCTGCCCTGCGCACCGTCACCAAGGGTCGCGAAGTCATCCGCAACATTCTCGATGGCACCGACCATCGTCTGTTCGTGGTGATCGGCCCCTGCTCGATTCACGACATCAAGGCTGCCCACGAATACGCCGATCGCCTGAAAGTGCTGGCGGCGGAAGTTTCGGACACCCTGTACCTGGTCATGCGCGTGTATTTCGAAAAACCGCGCACCACCGTCGGCTGGAAGGGCCTGATCAACGACCCGTATCTGGACGACTCGTTCAAGATCCAGGACGGTCTGCACATCGGTCGCCAGTTGTTGCTGGACCTGGCCGAGAAAGGCCTGCCGACGGCGACCGAAGCCCTCGATCCGATCTCCCCGCAGTATCTGCAGGATCTGATCAGCTGGTCGGCCATCGGCGCCCGCACCACCGAATCCCAGACCCACCGCGAAATGGCTTCCGGCCTGTCTTCGGCCGTCGGCTTCAAGAACGGCACCGACGGCGGCCTGACCGTGGCGATCAACGCCTTGCAGTCGGTTTCCAGCCCACACCGTTTCCTGGGGATCAACCAGGAAGGTGGTGTGTCGATCGTCACCACCAAAGGCAACGCCTACGGTCACGTGGTGCTGCGCGGCGGTAATGGCAAGCCGAACTACGACTCGGTCAGCGTCGCCCTGTGCGAACAGGCGCTGAACAAGGCGAAGATCAAGCCGAACATCATGGTCGACTGCAGCCACGCCAACTCCAACAAGGATCCGGCCCTGCAACCGCTGGTGATGGAGAACGTCGCCAACCAGATCCTCGAAGGCAACCAGTCGATCATCGGCCTGATGGTCGAGAGTCACCTGAACTGGGGCTGCCAGGCGATCCCGAAAGACCTCGCCGACCTGCAATACGGCGTGTCGATCACCGATGCCTGCATCGACTGGTCGGCCACCGAGAACACCTTGCGCAGCATGCACGCCAAGCTCAAGGATGTTCTGCCGAAACGTCAGCGCAGCTGATCGCGTTTTCGCAGGCATAAAAAAACGCCGGGCATTGCCCGGCGTTTTTGTGTGTGATGTGAGGCCAATCAGATCTTCGCGGTGCGCCGCTGATGCCGCTCCATATAGCGCTCCACGTAGGAGCACGAAGGAATGACCGTGTAACCCATCTCGTCGGCGTACTGCAGCGCCCGTTCGGTCAGGGCTGCCGCGATGCCTCGGCCACGCAGTGCGTTGGGCACAAAGGTGCGGTAGATATCCAGGGTCTGTTTCCCCAGATCCATATAGGTCAGGTAGGCACGATGACCGTCCACATTGGTCTCGAACTGATGACCAGCCTGGTCATGGTGGATGGACAACGCCTCGCTCATCACTTCTCCTCGCGGGTCTCGAATTCTGACCCCTACCTTACCGATGTTTTCCCGGCGAAGGAACATCTACGCCACCCCGTGCCTGATGGACACCGAGAAGAACCGCACCGATCTCGCGCAACACGAGCACGTATCAAATAGTAGGCACCAATGGCGAAAATGCTCAAGGCACACTCGTCATCAGGCTGATTGGCGGGGCGGCTCCGGTGGACTCAGGGCCGGCTCGGAAGAAGCTTCTCCCGCACCGTAAGGCTGAACATCGCCGGATGTTGAGACTTAAGACGTGCCGCCTTTTTTAAAGTCACCTGAACATGGACAAAGATATGCGAGCCGCCACGCAAAATCGCAACAAAAGTGTGGACGAATCCATATACACGTCCTTTAGCCAAGATCGGCAAAACAGCAGCCGACAACGGGAACTTTTTCTCAATAACTCGCTCACGGTGGGCCTTACAGCTGAGTATTTTTTATACAGCACCGCTAAAAGTTGCTCGAAAAAGAATCAACGCCTACAATTTTTTTTGCTTCTTGCCTTACGTCAGTTTACTTACTACAAGTAATGGGTAGTATGTACGCCGGCTATTTCCTCAATCGGAGGAGACAGCCACTTAATTGAAAGTCCTTGAAGGGGAACACGATGAACAACGTTCTGAAATTCTCTGCTCTGGCTCTGGCCGCAGTTCTGGCTACCGGTTGCAGCAGCGCATCGAAAGAAACCGAAGCACGTCTGACCGCTACTGAAGACGCAGCTGCTCGCTCCCAGGCTCGTGCAGACGAAGCTTACCGTAAAGCTGATGAAGCTCTGGCTGCTGCTCAAAAAGCACAACAGACTGCTGACGAAGCTAACGAGCGTGCTCTGCGCATGCTGGACAAAGCTAGCCGCAAGTAATAGTCCTTCGGGATTGTTATCAAGCCGACCCGTTTTTCGGGTCGGCTTTTTTTGCCTGAAATTTTCTTCATGCAATAAAAAACCCGCCGACACGCAAGCGTCGGCGGGTTTTGTCTTTCAGCTTACTGCTGCAGGTCGATCGGTGCGCTCGACACGATCGGCGCCGAGGTATTGGGCGTGCCGATTTCGGTTGGCAGTCCATCCTCGGCTGCGACCACATCACGCACCACGTCCCAGTTCATGCGCAGGTTGTTGGTGATATCTTCACGCTTGAGCATCGCGTTGATCACGGCAGTGTGCTTGTCGACCACCGACGGGTTGCCTTTGTCGTCGATCGGTGTGTGCGCCTCCAGATAGACCTTGCCGCCGCTGCGACCGAACTTGTACGCATCGTTGATGATCCGTACCGAAGTCCCTACCGGCACCATGCCGGCCATTTCCAGCACGTTATTGTTGAACATGCGGAAGCAGCCGTGACTGGTGCGCATGCCGATGCCGAATTTCTTGTTCGAACCGTGAATCAGGTAGCCCGGTGTGCCCAGGGTGAACTTGAACGGCCCCAGCGGGTTGTCCGGACCGGCCGGCACCACGTTCGGCAACGGATCGCCATCGGCGGCGTGCTCGGCCTTGATCGAGGCTGGCGGCGTCCAGGTCGGATTCGGCGTTTTGGCGGTGATCGTGGTGTGGGCGATCGGTGAGCCCCAGCCTTCACGACCGATACCCAGCGGGAAGGTGTACACCACGTTCTTGCCTTTCGGGAAGTAGTAGAGGCGGTACTCGGCCAGGTTGATCACAATGCCTTCGCGCGGGCCCGGCGGCAGGATGAAGCGGGTCGGCAGGACCACTTCAGTGCCGGCGCCCGGCAACCAGGCATCGACGCCCGGGTTGGCCGCGACCATCTCCGAATAGCCCAGATCGTAGGTGGTGCCCAGATCGGCAAAGGTATCTTCGTACTTGGCCTTGATCACCTGCACCTGGCCGATGATGTCTTCGCCAGGCGGTGGCAGGGGAAACTCCAATGCGGCAACGGGACCGGCCACACACAGGGCGGCAAGAGACAGGCAGCGGGTGACGGCAGGAAAACGCGGCAACATCCGGAGAATCCTTCGCAGATCGACAAGGGTATAGGAGCGCGATTGTACACCGCGCCTCGGGAATTCGGGGAGATCCGCCGATGGGCAGACAGAACTCTTCATGTTCGACCCGCCGCCGACTGCAAACGGGTGAACCTACAGTTCGAAACGCAGCTCAGGCCAGATCGGCGACGTTCCACGCTTCTGCGATTCGAGGATCGCCCGGCACAGCGAGCACAGGCGCTGATCCTGGAACACCCGGCGATCCACACTCGACCAGCGCGGTTGCGCCGGCAGCAGACTGCCGCACAGGGTTCGGTCCGCCGAGCCACCGAGCTCCAGTTGACGGGTCACCAGATGCACCCGCACTTCCTGGCAGGCGAACAGATCCAGCTGTTCGTCAGGCTCGATCAGTTGGTAGGCAAACAGGGACCAGGCAGAACGCGACATCGGGGGCTCCATTTAGGGGGGCGCCACATTAGCCGAAAGCCTGCCGCTAGAAAAGCCTCATAGCAGCGGTTTTAGCGTCGGCCACACATTTTCCAGCAACTTGCCCTGAGCCCCGGCCGCCGGGTGCAGACCGTCGGCCTGCATCAAGTCCGGATGCCCGCCCACGCCTTCGAGGAAAAACGGCACCAGCGGGATTTTCTTCTCCTCGGCGAGCTTGCCGTAAACCCGGGCAAAGGCATCGGTGTAGCGCTTGCCGTAGTTGGGTGGCAACTGCATGCCGAGCAATAGCACCTTGGCCCCCTGTTCGCGGGAGCTGTCGATCATCGACGCAAGATTTTGTTGCAATTGCGTTGGAGGCATTCCGCGCAGGCCGTCATTACCGCCCAGTTCGAGGATCACGAGCTCCGGCTTGTGCTCTGCAAGCAGCGCCGGCAGCCGCGCCTGGCCTCCGGCACTGGTGTCGCCGCTGATGGAGGCGTTGACCACTTTATCGTCAAAACCTTCGGCCTTGAGCCGCTGCTCGAGCAGCGACACCCACCCCAACCGGGTATCCAGCCCGAAACCGGCGCTGATACTATCGCCAACGATCAGGACTGTACCCGCCGCTGCGTTCTGGGCCATGCACATCAAGGCCAGGCCAGCACTCAAAAACCACACACGCATCGGATTCTCCATGGGCGCAAGCATTCTCACCGCGAAGAACCTTAGCAAAGTGGTTCCCAGCGCGGAAGGTGAACTGACCATCCTGCACGAACTCAGCCTGGAACTGAACAAAGGCGACAGCCTGGCCATCGTCGGCGCGTCCGGCTCCGGAAAATCCACCCTGCTCGGCCTGCTTGCCGGCCTCGATCTGCCGAGCGGCGGCGAAGTTGTTCTCGCCGGCCAGTCCCTGAGCAATCTCGACGAAGACCAGCGCGCGCGCATCCGTGCCGAACACGTGGGTTTTGTCTTTCAATCCTTCCAGTTGCTCGACAGCCTCAATGCCCTGGAAAACGTCATGCTGCCGCTGGAGCTCGACGGCCGTAAAGACGCTCGCGGTCGCGCCACCGAATTGCTGCAACGGGTCGGCCTCGGCCAGCGCCTGACCCACTCGCCGCGCCAGCTGTCCGGCGGCGAGCAACAACGGGTGGCGATTGCCCGGGCTTTTGCCGCCGAGCCGGATGTACTGTTCGCCGACGAGCCCACCGGCAACCTTGACAGCCATACCGGCGAGCGCATCAGCGACTTGCTGTTCGAACTGAACAAGGAACGCGGCACCACGCTGGTGCTGGTGACCCACGACGAACGCCTGGCCCATCGGTGCCGGCGCCTGATCCGACTTGAAGCCGGCCTGCTGGTCGCCCCCCTGGAGCCTTGATGGCACGTCTGCCGCTGTTGCGCCTGTTCAGCCTTGCCCTGCGCCAGCTCCTGCGCGATGCCCGCGCCGGGGAGTTGCGGGTGTTGTTCTTCGCCTTGCTGGTGGCCGTGGCGGCAAGTACCGCCATCGGCTACTTCGGCGCCCGCCTGAATGGCGCAATGACGTTGCGCGCCACCGAGTTTCTCGGCGCGGATCTGGTACTCGAAGGCAGCTCACCGGCGCGACCGGAACAAATCAGGAGCGGTACCGATCTGCGCCTCGACCACGCGCAGATCGTCGAATTCTCCAGCGTCATCGCCACCGACAACGGCATTCAGTTATCGAGCATCAAGGCCGTCGACCGTGCCTATCCGCTGCGCGGCGAGCTGAAAAGCGCCCCCTCCCCTTTCGCTGCCGAAGAAGCCGGTGGCGAACCGCAGCCGGGCGAAGCCTGGGTCGAATCGCGCCTGCTCACCGCACTGGACCTGAAGATCGGCGACAGCATCGACGTCGGCATGAAAACGTTGAAACTGACGCGAGTGCTGACTTACGAACCGGATCGCGCCGGCAACTTTTACAGCCTGACGCCACGCGTGCTGATCAACCTCGACGACCTCGCCGCGACCGGCGTCGTCCAGCCCGGCAGCCGGGTGAGCTATCGCGAGCTGTGGCGCGGCGAACCCAAAGCGCTGGAAACCTATCGCCAACTGATCAAGCCGGGACTTGCCGCCAACCAGCGGATTCAGGATGCCCGGGACGGCAACCGGCAGATCGGTGGCGCCTTGGGCAAGGCCGAGCGCTATCTGAACATGGCCAGTCTGGTCGCCGTGCTGTTGGCCGGTGTGGCCGTGGCGCTGTCGGCAAACCGCTTCGCCAGCCGTCGTTTCGATGCCAGCGCCCTGCTCCGTTGCCTGGGACTGTCACGCCGGGAAACCATGGTGCTGTTCAGCCTGCAACTGGCGGTACTGGGTCTGCTCGCCAGCCTCGGCGGCGCCCTGCTTGGCTGGCTTGCTCAATTGGGTTTGTTCGCGCTGCTGCATGATCTGTTACCGACCGACGTACCGCCGGGTGGCTTGCTGCCGGCGCTGGCGGGGATCGGCACCGGACTCGTGGCACTGGCCGGTTTCGCCCTGCCACCGCTCGCTGCGCTGGGCCGCGTGCCGCCGCTACGGGTTTTGCGCCGGGACATGCTGCCGATTCCGTCGAGCACCTGGATGGTCTACGGCGCTGCACTCGGTGCACTCGGATTGATCATGTGGCGCCTGAGCCTGGATCTGCTGCTGACCTTTGCTTTGCTCGGCGGTGGTGTGGTCGCCGCCCTGGTGCTCGGTGGTTTGCTGTTGCTACTGCTCAACAGCCTGCGTCGCCTGCTGGCTCGCGCCTCGCTGCCATGGCGCCTCGGCCTGGGTCAGTTGCTGCGTCATCCGCTCGCAGCAGCAGGACAGTCCCTGGCATTCGGTCTGATCCTGCTGTCCATGGCACTGATCGCTTTGCTGCGCGGCGAACTGCTCGACACCTGGCAAAACCAGTTGCCGAAGAATGCTCCGAACTATTTCGCCCTGAACATCCTGCCGGCGGACAAACAGGCCTTCACCGATCACCTGATCAATGTCTCGGCCCAGGCCGCGCCGTTGTATCCGGTGGTGCCGGGACGGCTGATCAGCATCAACGGTGAAGCAGTGCAGCAAATCGTCAGCAAGGATTCGGCCGGTGATCGGGCGATCCAGCGCGACCTGAGCCTGACCTGGGCTGCCGATTTGCCGGCGGGCAACAAGATCACCGCAGGTTCGTGGTGGAGCGGGCAACCCTCGGACGAGGTTCCGGGTGTGTCGGTGGAGGGTAAGGTCGCCGAAAGCCTCAAGCTCAAACTTGGCGATCACCTGGTGTTTACCGTTGGCGGAGTGAACCGCGAAGCGAAAGTCACCAGCCTGCGAGAGATCAACTGGGACAACTTCCAGCCGAACTTCTTCATGATCTTCCAGCCCGGCACCCTGAAGGATCTGCCGGCGACCTACCTGACCAGCTTCTATCTGGCGCCCGGTCACGACCAGCAGATCGTCGAGCTGTCGCGAGCATTCCCGGCGGTGACCATCCTGCAGGTCGAAGCCTTGCTCGAACAGCTGCGCAGCATCCTCGCCCAGGTCACCCTGGCGGTGGAGTACGTATTGTTGTTTGTGTTGGCGGCCGGGATGGCGGTGCTGTTTTCCGGGTTGCAGGCGACGCTGGATGAACGCATCCGTCAGGGCGCGCTGTTGCGTGCGCTGGGGGCGGAACGGCAGTTGCTGGTCAAGGCGCGGAGGATCGAGTTCGGCCTGCTGGGCGCAGTCAGCGGGTTGCTGGCGGCCCTCGGTTCGGAAGTGGTGAGTCTGGTGTTGTATCGCTTTGCGTTCGACCTGCCCTGGCACCCGCACCCTTGGTTGCTGTTGTTGCCGTTGATCGGTGCGGCGCTGATCGGTGGCGCCGGCGTGTTCGGCACCCGTCGGGCACTGAACGCGAGCCCGCTGACAGTGCTGCGCGAGGGTTGATAGACTCCAGCCCTCAATACCACAAGAAGTAGCCATGAGCCGTTATCGCCCTCCCCGCACTGCCGGCACCGCGCTGATCACCCCCGAAGGTGAAGCGCGGATGCGCGCCGAATTCCATGAGTTGTGGCACGTACGCCGTCCGCAGGTGACGCAATCGGTCAGCGAAGCCGCGGCTCAGGGCGATCGGTCGGAAAATGCCGAGTACACCTACGGCAAGAAGATGCTGCGCGAGATCGACAGCCGCGTGCGTTTTCTCACCAAGCGACTGGAGGCGTTGAAAGTCGTCAGCGAAAAACCGAGCGATCCGAACAAAGTCTACTTCGGCGCCTGGGTGACCATCGAGGATGAGGACGGCAAACAGTCGCGCTACCGCATCGTCGGCCCGGACGAACTGGACCTGAAACTGGGCCTGATCAGCATCGACTCACCGCTGGCCCGCGCCCTGATCGGCAAGGCGCTGGACGCCGAAGTACGGGTCCAGACGCCAACCGGCGAGCAATTCGTTTACATCGTGGCAATCGACTATCCCTGACGCTCAACGCCGTGCAATCAGACCCTGACGGGCAACGCGGGTCAGTTGACGGATCATTTCCGGAGCGTCTTCAGCGCTGGGCGACTGGATCACTGCGAGGTCGAAACTGTCATTGGCAAAACGCGCCAGCGACTCGCCGTCTTCGACAAACTGGATCAGGAATGCGGCAGGACCGCCGCTGCGACGTGGCCAGCCATCGAGATAACGCAACAGCGTCGGCTGATGTTTACCGCCAAGCAGGATTTTTGGGTTGCGCTGAGTGACATGTGCCGTGATTGGCGCGGGGCGTGCTGGAGGGCGAAGTGCATTCATCGTGTCGTGTCTCTGCCTCAAAAGTCTGCATGGCAGGTGAGAGGCAACACCAAACCAGCGCTTTAGCGGTATTTCGAAGCCCTGTTCCGGCTTCTGACGGCAACTGAAGAATAGTCACCTGGCGCCCCGCAAGTAGCTGTTTAAATCGGCGCATGAGCGGCATCCTAGAGAACGTGACCGGCCAGTGTCAAGAATCAGCCGCAACAAAAAAGGCCCGCACAATGCGGGCCTTTTGCTTGAGCCAGAGCGGTCAACCGGCGATGGCGCGATCCACCGAAAGCTTGCCGGCACCTTCGATCAGCACCGCAAGGCTGCCACCGAGCAGGGCCAGGGCGAACTCATAACCGTTGTTGGCCATGAACAGACCGTTGCTGATGTGCACGGTGAAGATGGCCACCAGCGACAGGAAGGTCAGACCCAGTGCCGCCGGCCGTACCAGCAGACCGATGATCAGCGCCAGACCAGCGAAAAACTCAGTGCCGCCTGCCAGGGTCGCCATCAGATAACCAGGCGTCAGACCGATGCTTTCCATGTATTGCGCGGTGCCGGCCAGGCCGTAGCCACCGAACAGACCGAAGAGTTTCTGCGAGCCGTGGGCGGCGAAGATCACGCCGACAGCAATGCGCAGAATGGTCAGACCGTAGCCGGCGCGGGTGAACAGGACTTTGTTGATCAGAGAGCTCATGTTGCGTTTCCTTGTTGTCAGAAGGGCTTGTTGGTTGGTCGCCATATTAATCAGTTAAATTTATGTTAAAAGCGCAAATATTCCGCCATAACAATCAATTTATTAGATCATTTGCGTGAGACAACTTTCTGTCCCCCGGGCTCCAACGACTCCCGCTCCCGGTCGAACGCCAAGTAATACTTGTTCACACTATTAACATAGCTGACGGCGCCCATCCCGACCTGCTCCATGGCAATGCGCTCGACCTGGAAGAACCACTGATTAGGGTTCAGACCACGACGCCGGGCCTCGGCGCGCATGCCCTGCACGCGCTCCGGGCCGATGTTGTAGGCGGCCAGGGTAAACGCCATGCGCTCGCGCTCATTGAGCTTCGGACTGTTGAAGAACTTGCGGCGGATCATCGCCAGATACTTGGCCCCGGCCTGCACATTCGCATCGAGATTCTGGATGTTATTGACGCCGACCCGCTGCGCGGCGGACGGCGTGATCTGCATCAGCCCGGTAGGCCCGCCACCGCTGCGCGCAGCGGGTTGCAGCGCCGATTCCTTGAACGCCAGCGCGGCCAGATTGAGCCAGTCCATGTTCTGCGCTTCGGCATGCTTTTGCAGGGTTGGACGCAGTTTTTCCAGACGCTGGCGGTCAGCCTTGGCCAATGGATAGTGGACTTGATAGAGGCGACGGTAGATCCGCAGAAACGCTGCGTCTTCGTTCGACGGCGTCTTGTAGCCGGTCAGGAAACGGTCGATGCTCGCTCGCAGCATCGAAGCATCTCGCCGCACGAACCAGTACTCCTCGCCCGGCTCGCTGATCATCAACTGCCGGTCAACACGCAACTTCGGCAGGATCTTGCCCCAGCGCTCGGCAATCGGTTGCTCGACGATGGTCAGGTGGAAGATGCCGCCCTGGACCATCTCCAGCACGTCCTCGACGGCCAACGTAGGATCGACCCATTCGATCTTGATCGGCGCCAGTTTGTGCAGCGCCAGTTTCTGGTTGAGTTGACTGACCGCCTCCCCCGCCGCACTGCCGGTGGGCAGTGCCAGGGTTTTGCCGGCCAGTTGCTCGACTTTGGTGTAGCGTTTCTCGCCCTTGATGCCGACCAGCACCAGCGGCACATTACTGGCGATCGGTTCGCTGCTGGCGACCGCATGGCCCGGTTGCAGATCGAGCAATTCGCCCGGCGCCACCAGATCGCCCTCGCCACGCTGTAGCGCGCCGAGCAATTGATCCTTGGCTTTGGGAATGATCTTGAGGGTGATTTCCTGACCGTCGCGGGCATGGCCATTGAGGTACTGCTCGAAGGCGCGCAAACGGTGATATTCGACGCCAATGGTCTGGCCCTGGACTTCGCCGGAGCTGTTGCGGCTCTGATTGACGAGCACCCGCAACACACGGCTGCTGCGGATCTCGGTCAGGTCGCGAACCTTGGCAGCCGGCACGGCTTGCAGCGGCCCGGGCAAGCGCGCAACCGCCGTCATCGGCAGCAGCAGCGAACCACACAGCAGGAGCAAAACCGAGGGACGAACCATCCACTCTCCGGAAAGAATACGGGGCGTTTTCACCGCTGAACGGTCGCAAAACACCGACGAAAACAGAGCGCCAGGAGCGCTGATAAAGTGCGAGAGACTGGCACAGTGATGGCAATTCTGCCAACCCGTGTTGCCTCGCGGCCTCAACAGACAGTCATAAGCCGTTGTAGTTCTTGGCTTTTCTGATAAATCTACAGCTCTGATATGCTTTCCGGCCTTCGGCCCGAGGTAGCACCATGCAACTCATCGATATCGGCGTCAACCTGACCAACCCCAGTTTCGCCGACAAACATCAGGTCGTGCTCGATCGCGCCTACGCTGCTGGGGTCTGCCAACTGGTGCTGACCGGCACCAGCATCGAGGGAAGCGAACAGGCGCTGGAGTTGTGCCAGCAACTGGATGCGGACGGCCAGCGACTGTTCGCCACCGCCGGCATTCACCCGCATTCGGCCAGTGACTGGAACGCCGACAGCGCACGGCGTCTGCGCAGTCTGCTGAAGGAATCGAACGTGGTGGCGGTGGGCGAATGCGGGCTGGATTTCAACCGTGATTTCTCGCCACGACCGCAACAGGAAAAAGTCCTCGAAGAACATCTGGCCCTGGCCGTGGAGCTGCAACTGCCGGTGTTCCTCCATGAGCGCGACGCGAGCCCGCGTCTGCTGGAGATTCTCCGTGACTTTCGCGACCAGTTGCCGGCCGCCGTAGTGCATTGTTTCACCGGCGAGCAGAAAGCGTTGTTCAGTTACCTCGACCTGGATCTGCACATCGGCATCACCGGCTGGATCTGCGACGAGCGTCGCGGCACCCATTTGCATCCGTTGGTGAAGGAGATCAAACGCGGGCGTCTGATGCTGGAAAGCGATGCACCGTATCTGCTGCCGCGCACACTACGACCGAAGCCGAAGAACGGACGAAACGAGCCGGCCTATTTAACCGAAGTGTTGCGTGAAGTGGCGCTGCATCGAGGTGAGAGCGAGGAAGATCTGGCGAACCACACCACCGCTTGCGCCCGGGCGTTCTACGGTTTGCCTGCCCTGCCCTGAGCCGGGAACTCATTACTTGTTGATGCACATCAAGATCCGGGCACCTGCGTAGCGGCACAATAATGGCACCTTGCCAAAACTGTTTCCGCTATCAGAGAAGACCTCCATGGGTGCCTGGCTTAGCAATATCTCGCTGAAATACAAATTCTGGGCGGTCAACGCGGTCGCCTTCGTCACCACCTTGCTGTTAGTGCTGTACGCGGTGCAGCTCGAACAGCAGGCACGCAGCCACGCCGCACAGGCGTCGGCACAGGCGGAAGCGCAATTGCTCAAAGCCTGGCCCGCAGGTCAGGCCCTGCCCAAGAGTGATCAGGTGCTGACGTTCAAACGCGGTGAAGCGCCTCGCCTCAACGATCAACCGCTGCTGGAAATCACCGACAGCAACGGCTGGATCGACATCAGTCACTTGCCGTTTTTCGGCGAAAACCCGCTGCTCGGCGCCGAGGTATTCAGCCGTGCCGATGGCCAGCAGGTCGCCGTGATCGCCTACGCCCCCAGCCTCAGTCAAGTGTTCAGCGAACGGTTCGCCAACTACGCGGTAGCGGTGTTCATCCTGATGCTGGCGATGCTCGGTGCCTCGCAGTTGCTGATCCGCTTCTTGCTCAGCCAGCTCAACACGCTCAAGGACGTAATGCTGCACGTCGAAAAAACCGGCGATCTTTCCGCCCGGGTGCCACTGGCCTGCAAAGACGAAGTCGGGCAGATGGCCAATGCCTTCAACGCGATGCAGGCCGGCTACCAGCGCGTGGTCACCACCGTGGCCAACACTGCACGACAACTGGACGTCGGCGCGGCACGGCTGGCGTCGAGCATGAACGAGGTGCGTCACGGCATGCTTGGCCAGCAAAGTGAAACCGATCAGGCCGCCACGGCGATCAACGAAATGACCGCCACCGTCTACCACATCGCCCAGCACGCTGGTGCCACTCGCGATCTGTCGCAGACTGCCGACGGCCTGGCCGGCAGCGGCCAACAAGTGGTCACCCGCGTCCAGCATTCGATCGCCGGCCTGTCCAGCGGCGTACAGCAGACTGCCGAGATGATCCAGCGCCTGGCCGAAGACAGCCAGAAGATCAACGGCGTGGTCAGCGTGATCCACAGCATCGCCGAGCAGACCAATCTGCTGGCCCTCAATGCAGCCATCGAAGCAGCGCGCGCCGGGGAAATGGGCCGCGGGTTCGCGGTGGTCGCCGATGAAGTGCGCAACCTCGCCAAACGCGTGCAGACATCCACCGACGAAATCACCACCATGGTGTCGGCGCTGCAGGCCGGGACCCGCGATGCGGTGGACTTCATGCAGGAGAGTTCGTACAAGGCTGACGATTGCGTGCAGCAGGCCCAGGAGGCCGGTGAAGCGCTGGCAGAAATCACCGGCGCGGTGGCGCAGATGCGCGAGAGCAACACGCAGATTGCGGTGGCGGCAGAACAGCAGAGTCAGGTTGCCGAAGAGATGAACCGCGCGGTGGTGAGCATTCGCGATGTGACCGAGAACACCGTGCAGCAGACGGTGGACTCAGCGACCACCAGCAATGAGCTGGCGACGCTGGCCGGTGAACTCAACAAGGCAATTGGTCAGCTTAAACTTTGAGGGACTGCTGGCGATGGCGTCAGGCCGGGAACATCGAATCCGGCGATGACGCCTATCGCGGCAATAGCCAACCTTGATTCGCCGCCCTCCCTGCCCGGGCCTATTCTTCAACCATGAACCAAACATGGAATGAGGAGCAGCAACATGGGCAAACGTCACCCCAACCTTCCCGCCTGGCAATGGCGCGCCTACCCGAATAATCACCAGCATCCGACCAATCTGGTGCTGCATCTGATTGCCGTACCGCTGTTCATCGTAGCGTTTCTGTTGATCGTCTCGGGGGTGTTCAGCCTGAGCCTGGCGAGCGTGGCCATCGGCGTGATCGGGATTGTCGCAGCGCTGGGTCTGCAGCGTCACGGCCACCGTCTGGAGGCGCAAGCCTCCGAGCCGTTCAGTGATCGCAAGGACACCGTTTCGCGTCTGCTGGTCGAGCAGTTTCTGACCTTCCCGCGCTTTCTGCTCAGCGGCGGCTGGTATCGCGCCTGGCGTGAACGCCACCGCCGTCATTGAGTCAGGCGAAGATCGTCACCGTCTGCCGGCTCATGGCGATCAGTTCGCCCTCGGCGCTCCACAGTTTGGCGGCAACATGACCATAACCGTCGGCGGCGTACTCGATGTCCGCCAGATATTGGCACCAATCCAGCGTGCTCAGCGCCCGTAACGGCTGAACGAATTCGATGGTCCAGGTCAGCGTGCTGCCCGGCGCCGGCTTCTTCAGATACGGCAACAGCGCAGGCGGCCAGGCATCGACCAGCGCCAGCAGATGCGCTTCGTTGACCGGTTCCTCTTTCACATCCCCACGCAAGCGCACCCAGCCGCCCATCAACCGTGATTGAATGCCGGTGAACGGCATGCCGCCGACACTCCAGCGCATCGCCAGATGACGCATGAACTCCGGGGTCACACCTTTGATATACGGCAGCTCCTGGCAGTCGTCCCAGTGTTTCATCTCCGGCGCCGGGTACGCTTCAACGGCCACTTCCGACGGACGTGAAGCACCGAAGCTGCCTTGCACCATCGTCACCACCTGACCGTTCTGTACGGCGCGCCCCAGCACCTGAATGACCGCTTTGCCTTCGCGCAGGATTTGCACCTCAAAGCTCACCGGCACTCCGGGCTCGACCGGACCGACGAAGGTGATTGCCAGCGAACGCACCGGACGCTCCGACGGCACCCGCGCACGCATCACTTCGTATTGCAACGCCGCCACCAGCCCGCCGAAGCTGGCGCGCCCCTGGCCCCACTCGGCCGGAATGACGACCTCCGGTTGACGACGGACTGCATCGATCAGATCGCAAAAGCGCATGGGAACCTCGGACACGAAAAAGACAATGACCGGATCTTAACCAGCGCGGCAGAGCGGCGCAGCGTCCATTCCGGTCAAACAGGCTGACAGATAGGCCTTGCGCCGGTTTAAGACACAATAAAAAACCTGTGGAAGTCAGACTGGTGGCTTCTACCGGTTTTGAAGTGCGTTCAGGACTTTTTAAAACAAGTCGTGCTGAGTTTTTCCAGCACCCGGTCAGCCTTGATTTCGGCCTCGACCATGGTCGCCTGCCAGGTGGCGACGCAGGGTTGCAGATCCGCTTCCAGTTCGGCCTTCGCCAGCCATTGCCAGCAATCGTGCCAGTCACCCAGTGCGCCTTGTGCGGACTTCAGACGTGGCAACGCGACCTTCGGCAGACGATCGAGCTCGGGGTAGGCTTCGATCCCGTAGCGCACCCGTTTGATCAACAGGCGCAGACGATGACGATCGTGTGCCGGATCGTGCAGCGCCACGTCGAGGTTCTTCCATTGCTTGCCCAGACGCTTTTCGATGCGCTTGTCCAGGTCATCGAGCAAGCCCTGACGCTGGGACGCTCGCAGGAAACGTGGAAACGCATCGAGGATCATCAGCAGCGAGGCCACCTGCGCACTGGCCGCCAATGCCGGATAGGCCTCGGCCATCTGCGCCATGCGCCGCTGCGCGGCCTCAGGCTGGCCATGTTCGGTCAGCCAGGCCACCAGCACCTCGCGGTCACGCCACGGCGTGGTCAGTTGCCCCACCGCGGCCGCCGCGTCTTCCAGTTGCTCGACGCCAGGCAAGCCACGCAGCGGCCTCAGCAGACTGCGCAAGCGACGCACCGTCGTCCGCAGATCATGCAGCGCCTCCGGGTCGGTACGCGCGGTCAGACGTGCCTGACAGGCCAGCAGCCTGACCTCCAGGCTCAGGACATGAGCCACCAACCGGTCAACCAACGCAGACATCGCTTGCTCCTGACTTCAATCCCATTGCATGTAAGTGTGCACCGGTGTGGCTGATCCGCCGTTGCGCTAAGTCAGCAGCTTAGCGTCCGGCGCGGGATTCGCGAATGTAGAAACGCGCTTTCTCGGCTTTTTTGCTGCAACCCTCGAAGCCTTCGAATTGCTGCTGGGTCTTGGCCGCCGTCAGCAACGACAGGGCCTTGGAGTAGCTCACCGTACCGGCAAAACCCTCGGCCTTGGCCAGATCCAGCTCATGCCACGCCGCATCGAGCTGGCTGCCGCAGCTGTCGCGGTAGGCGGTCTTGCCGGCGCAACCGGCCAATGCCAGGGCAATCAAGGGCACACAGATCCAGGCTTTCATCACTTACACCTCAAAGATAGGTCAACAGTCGTGCAATTAAGACGTTGGGGCGGTGAAAAAGTGCCTTGTGCACCATGAATCCAACGCACGGCAAAAGATAACGCCAGCGGGTCAAGAAGTATCGAAAAAACGACGCCAGTGCCGCCCCGAACGACCCCGGCGATTGTAGCCCGGCCCTCGATGGGTGCATTGTGGAAACCTGTCGGGGGAGGAAGTCTGATGAAAAAGCGTGTCGCACTGGTACTGGGTTCCGGAGGCGCCCGGGGCTATGCCCATATCGGGGTCATCGAAGAGCTCGAACGGCGGGGTTACGACATTGCGTGCATCGCCGGGTGTTCGATGGGCGCAGTGGTCGGCGGGATCTACGCCGCAGGGAAGCTGGACGAGTACCGACGCTGGATCGAAAGCCTGGATTACCTCGATGTGTTGCGACTGGTGGACGTGAGTTTTCGCCTCGGGGCGATCCGTGGCGAAAAGGTCTTCGGCCAGATCCGCAAGATCGTCGGCGAAATCAATATCGAAGAGCTGCGCATCCCTTACACGGCGGTCGCCGCCGACCTTACCAACCAGCAGGAAATCTGGTTTCAGGAAGGCTGCCTGCACCAGGCGATGCGCGCCTCGGCAGCGATTCCCAGCCTGTTCACGCCAGTGATGCAAGGCAACCGGATGCTGGTGGACGGCGGCATTCTCAATCCGTTGCCGATCGTGCCGGTGGTGTCGAGCCACTGCGATCTGATCATCGCGGTCAATCTCAACTCGACCAACCAGCGCCATTACAAATTGCCGGTGATCCAGCGCCCCGCCGCGTTCCGTACGCGCTTTGACAGCCTTATCAGTTCACTGGGTTCGAAGATGCCGTTCCGCCGCAAACAGGCCGAGCAACTTTTGTTATTGGAACAGGAAGCGCTGCGCGCCGAAGCCGCAGACATCAATCCGTGGGTCGAAGGCGCCGAGCCGCAAGCCCAGCAACCGGCCGCCGCCCCTGAACACGATGGTGCGCCGAAATCCGCCACCGGTTCGTTCATCATCGATAATGTCGGGCCGGCGTCATTGCTCGACCTGATCAACCAAAGTTTCGAGGTGATGCAGACCTCGCTGGCCCAGTACAAGATCGCCGGGTATCCGCCGGACATCCTGATCAACGTGCCGAAACGCGTCTGCCGGTTCTTCGAGTTCTACAAGGCGCCGGAGCTGATCGCGCTGGGGCGCGAGATTGCCCGGGATACGCTGGATCGCTACGAGAGCGAACAGAACTAAAGGCTGCTCTCGCTCAACAAGCGATAACCGACGCCCGCCTCGGTCACGATAAACCGGGGCCGGGTCGGATCGTCCGCCAGTTTCTGTCGCAGATGGCCGACCACGATCCGCAAATAATGGCTGTCCTCGGTGTGAGTCGGGCCCCAGATGTCCTTGAGCAATTGCTGCTGGGTGATCACCCGCCCCGGATGCCGCGCCAGTTGCGCCAGCACGGCGTATTCCTTGCGGGTCAGGGCCACTTCGACGCCGTCGAGCAGCACTCGGCGATAGGCGAGATCCACCGTCAGCGGGCCGAAGGCCAGCGCCGCTTGTTGCGCCTCTCCGACCGGGGCCTGGCGCAACAATGCACGGACCCGAGCGAGAAACTCCTGAATGCCAAACGGTTTGGTCACGTAGTCATTGGCGCCGCCATCCAGCGCCTGGACTTTCTGTCCTTCGCTGGCGCGCACCGACAGGACCAGCACCGGCGCCGTGGCCCACTCGCGAAACTCGCGCAGCACTTGCTGGCCATCCATGTCCGGCAGGCCGAGGTCGAGCACCAGCAGATCGGGTTTGTTCAGCGCCGCCTGGGCCAGGCCCTCGGCCCCGGTGCCAGCCTCCAGCACTTTGTAGCCTTGTGAGGCGAGGCTGATACGCAGGAATTTGCGGATCTGCGGTTCATCGTCGATAACCAAAATGGTCGCGGTCTGGCTCATGGGTTCACATCAATACAAAAGATTGGCAAGAGAGTAGCGCAGGCGGATTCAGGCTTCACCGTCCATCCCCGGTTGCGTCTGCAAGGGCAGGTGCAGAGTGATGCAGGTGCCGCGTCCGTCGATGCCGTCACCGACACTGATCCGCCCGCCATGGGCGCCGACCATGCCCTGACAGATTGCCAGCCCCAGGCCCGTGCCCTGCCCGCCCCGATCACCCCGGGCGGCGGTGTAGAACATGTCGAAAATCTTCGCCCGCTCATCGACCGGAATCCCCGGCCCTTCATCGCTGACCGAGAAAAACACCTCGCAGTCATCCGCCCCGGCACGCAATTGCAGACGGCCATGGGACGGCGAAAACCGCGCGGCGTTTTCCAGCACGTTCACCAATGCCTGCTCGATCAACGCCGCATGGACAAACAGCAGCGGCAACTCGGCCGGCACATCGGTGCTGACTTGCAACGACGACAGCACGGCGCGCAGACGATTGAGCGCACTGCCGACGATGTCCGCCGGCGATACCCAGTCCCGCGCCAGTTTCAGGGCGCCGTGGCCGAGTCGGGTCATGTCCAGCAGGTTCTGGATGTAACGGTCCAGACGCTCGGCCTCGTCGCGAGTGCCTTCGAGCAATTCACGACGATCCTCCAGCGGGATCGCTTCGCCGAGTGCCAGCAGGCTGTCGATGCTGCCGCGCATCGAGGTCAGCGGCGTGCGCAGATCGTGAGACACCGAGGCCAGCAAGGCGCTGCGCAGTTGCTCGGTTTCGCCATGCAGACGTGCGGCCTCCAGGTCATCGGCCAGTTGCGCACGGGCCAGTGCCTGCGCCAGCGGCTGGCTCAGTGCGGTCAGCAAGCGACGACGCTGGCCGCTCAATGTCTGACCTTCTTTGGCACACACCCCAAGCAGTGCCAACGGCCCGTCTTCCACCGACAGCGGCCACCACCACCAGCGCCCGAATGGCAACGTGCCGGTCCCCATGCCCGCCGGTTGGTCGTGTTGCCAGGCCCAGTCGGCAGCGGCGCGTTCGGATTCAGTGAACTGCAACGGCCCGCCGGTTTCGACTTTCCAGCCGCCCTGCCCATCACGATTGAGCAGGCACAATTGCAGATCGCTCCAGCCATTGAGGTGCTGCGCGGCGGCACTGACCACGGCCTGACGGTCGGTGGCTGCAGTGAGTTTGCGCGACAGGTCGAGCAACTCGGTGGTCTCTTCCTGGGTATCGCGCAACGCCTGCAATTGCCGCCGCTGACGCGCCGCCAGATTGCCGGTGAGCGCTGCCATCAACAGGAAGAACAGCAAAGTCAGTACGTCTTCTTCACGCTGGATGGCGAAGGAAAAATTCGGCGGGATGAACAGAAAGTCGTAAGTCAGGAACGACAGCGCCGCACAGGCCAGCGCAGGTCCCAGGCTGCTGCGCACCGCCACCAGCAACACCGCCGCGAGGAACACCAGCGAAATGTTCGGCAGCGGCAATACGCTGGACACCGCCCACGCCAGCGCACTGGCCAACACCGTGGCCACCAGCGCCAGTGCATAGTCGAACCACACCAGCGTTGGCGCCGTCCGCAGGCGCGGTGGATGCTGTTCGTGATCGCTGTCCAGCACGTTGATTTCCAGTCCGTGGGACTGACGCAGCAAACGCGCCGCCAGACCACCACCGAACAGGCGCCGTCGCAGACTCGGGCGCGACTGGCCGACCAGCACCAGACTGGCCCGGCGCTCGGTGGCATGCTGGATCAGGGTCTTGGCCACTTCGCCGGCCCGCAACAGCACCACTTCCCCGCCAAGCCGTTCGGCCAGTTGCTGGGCGCTTTGCAGGCGCAGCCGCGATTGCTCATCGCGCACACTGCCGTTGTCGACGTGCACCAGGCTCCACGGCAAATGCCGACGCTGGGCGACACGGCTGGCGTGACGCACCAGACGTTCGGCATCGGCATTGCCATCGACGCCGACCAGCAAGCGTCCGCGTACTGCCGGCGCAGCTTGACCGAGCTTGCGGTAGCCCTGTGCCAGATCGTTGTCGACCTGCGCCGCCGCAGTCTGCATCGCCAGTTCCCGCAACGCGGTGAGATTGGTCTGGGTGAAAAACGCATCGATCGCGGCCCGGGCCTGCTCCGGCACGTAGACCTTGCCTTCGCGCAAGCGCTCGAGCAATTCCCGGGGCGGCAGGTCGATCAGCAGCAGTTCGTAGGCTTCCTGCAACACCCAGTCCGGCAGGGTTTCGCGCACCTGCACACCGGTGATGCCGCGTACCTGATCGTTGAGACTTTCCAGGTGCTGGACGTTGACCGTGGTGTAGACGTCGATGCCGGCGGCGAGCAGTTCCTGAATATCCTGCCAGCGTTTGGCATGGCGACTGCCGGGGGCGTTGCTGTGGGCGAGTTCATCCACCAGCACAAGCTTCGGTTTGGCGGCGAGAAGGCCGTCGAGGTCCATTTCTTCGAGCGTCACGCCACGGTATTCCGATCGCACCAGCGGCAGTTGCGGCAAGCCGCCGAGCAGCGCTTCGGTTTCGGCGCGGCCGTGGGTTTCGACCACGCCTGCAATGACTTTCACGCCCTGACGCAGTTGGCTGTGAGCTGCCTGCAACATCGCGTAGGTCTTGCCCACGCCCGGCGCCGCGCCAAGAAAAACCTTGAGCCGGCCGCGTCCGTCGCGGGGCAGTTCTGCTAACAGCGCGTCGGCGCGGCCGGAGTCACTCATGCTTGAAGCTCTCTCTTCCTGATGTCATCGCGATTTACAGCTTTTCCAGCGCCATGTTCAACGCCAGCACATTTACCACCGGCGGGCCCACCAGTGGCTGTTCGATATGCGCGTCGAGCAACTGCTGCAAGGTCGCCACCGGCACATTACGCGCTGCCGCGACACGCGCCAGTTGATAGGCAATCGCGGCCGGTGGCAAGTGCGGATCGAGACCGCTGCCGGACGTAGTCAGCAGCGCCAGCGGCACGGGCCCCTGCCCGGGCACCAGCAGCTTGTTGGCGTCATCGATCACTCGAGTGGCCAGCGCCGGATTGCTCGGCGCCAGGTTGCTCGCGCTGCTCGAAACGGTGGCAAAGGCACCGGCTGAAGGACGTGGATGGAACCAGGCATCGCCGACAAAATCCTGCGCGATCAGCGACGAGCCGCGCACCTTGCCTTCGGCATCGCGCACCAGGCTGCCGTTGGCCTGCTCGGGGAAGGCGACCTGTGCGACGCCGGTGACGACCAGTGGATAGGCAACGCCGGTGACCAGGGTCATCAACACCAGCAGGCTCAGGGCCGGACGTAACATTGTGGACATTTCAAAATCCTCGAATTCATTGGGCTTACAGACTTGGGGTGTCAGGGACATCTTTCCCCTCACCCCAGCCCTCTCCCGTAGGGAGAGGGAGCCGATCTCTATGCTTTTCAAAACCGGAGTCCGACTCGATATCTCAGGTCGATGTATCTCCAGAAAACACCTCGGTCAGTCCCCTCTCCCTCCGGGCGGTCCGACGTTTCGGGAGGGTTAGGGTGAGGGGCTGCGATATCAGCCTCACACCAGATGCAACGCCGTCAGCAACATGTCGATTGCCTTGATCCCCACAAACGGCACCAGAATCCCGCCCAGGCCATAGATCAGCAGATTGCGACGCAGCAACGCCGCCGCACTCGCGGCCTGCACCCGCACGCCGCGCAGGGCCAGCGGGATCAGCACGACGATGATCAAGGCGTTGAAGACGATGGCCGACAGGATCGCGCTCTGCGGACTGCTCAAGTGCATGATGTTCAGCACGCCCAGCTGCGGGTAGATCGCGGCGAACAGTGCCGGCAGGATCGCGAAGTACTTGGCCACGTCGTTGGCGATGGAAAAGGTCGTCAGCGCGCCACGAGTCACCAGCAATTCCTTGCCGATCTGCACCACATCCAGCAGCTTGGTCGGGTCGCTGTCGAGGTCGACCATGTTGGCCGCTTCACGCGCTGCCTGAGTGCCGTCGTTCATTGCCATGCCGACGTCAGCCTGAGCCAGCGCCGGAGCATCGTTGGCACCGTCACCGCACATGGCGACCAGGCGACCGTCGTTCTGCTCGTGACGGATGCGCGCCAGTTTTTTCTCCGGTGTGGCTTCGGCCAGCACATCGTCGACGCCTGCTTCAGCGGCAATCGCGGCAGCGGTCAGCGGGTTGTCGCCGGTGACCATCACGGTGCGAATCCCCAGTTTGCGCAGCTCGGCGAAACGCTCGCGGATGCCCGGCTTGACCACGTCCTTCAGGTGGATCACACCGAGCAGTTTGCCGTCGGCGCAGACCAGCAATGGCGTACCACCGCTCTGGGCGATCTTGTCGATTTCCCGGGAGAGCGCCGGGGCCAGATCCTTGCGTTGTTGACCGAGAAACGCCAGCAACGAATCCACCGCGCCCTTGCGGAACACACGGCCCTGATAGTCGACACCGGACAAGCGGGTTTCGGCACTGAACGGCACAGCGATCAGGGTTTCCGGCGAAGGTTCCGGCTGCGGATTGGAACCGCGCAGGTACTCGACGATGGATTTGCCTTCGGCAGTTTCATCGGCCAGCGAAGCGAACAGCGCACCTTCGGCCAGTTCACGGGCGTTCACACCCGGCGCCGCATACACGGCGCTGCAACGACGGTTACCGAAGGTGATGGTGCCGGTCTTGTCCAGCAGCAACACATGCACGTCACCCGCTGCTTCCACCGCACGACCGGACTTGGCGATCACGTTCAGGCGCACCAGACGATCCATCCCGGCGATACCGATGGCCGACAGCAGACCGCCGATGGTGGTCGGAATCAGCGTGACCAATAACGCCACCAGGAACACCAGCGGCAGGCTGCCGTTAGCGAAGTGGGCGAACGGCTGCAGCGTCACGACCACCAGCAGGAAGATCAGGGTCAGACCGATCAGCAGAATATCCAGCGCCACTTCGTTCGGGGTCTTCTGGCGTTTGGCGCCTTCGACCAGCGCGATCATGCGGTCAAGAGTCGATTCACCGGGGTTGGCGGTGATTTTCACCAGCAGCCAGTCGGACACCAGTCGCGTATTACCGGTAACGGCGGAACGGTCGCCGCCGGATTCACGGATTACCGGAGCGGACTCACCGGTAATTGCCGCTTCGTTAACGGCCGCGATGCCTTCGATGACTTCGCCGTCGCCAGGGATCATTTCCCCGGCTTCGACCCGCACCACGTCACCCTTGCGCAGGCTGGCGGCGGGCACCACCTGAAAGCTGCCGTTGGCCAGTTTGCGTCGGGCGCTGAGGCCTTCGCTGCCGGCCTTGAGGCTGTCGGCGCGGGCCTTGCCGCGACCTTCGGCCAGCGCCTCGGCGAAGTTGGCGAACAGCACGGTGAACCACAGCCACAGCGCGATTTGCGCCGCGACGAAGGTCGGCACGATGTTGTCCGGAATGAAGCACAGCACGGTGGTGAAAATCGCGGTCAGTTCGACCACCAGCATTACCGGTGAGCGCACCAGCTGACGAGGGTCAAGCTTGACGAACGCTTGCACCAGCGCCGGACGCCACAGAGCGCTGATCGTGGTTTTCGCGTGTTCCGGCGCCTTGGCGACGACGGGTTTGATTGCGGGCATATTCATCATCAGCTCCTTAGAAACCCATGCTCAAATGTTCGGCGATCGGGCCGAGCGCCAGGGTTGGCAAGAAGGTCAGGCCGCCTACCAGCAAAATGGTCACGGTCAACAGGGTCACGAACAGCGGGCCGTGGGTCGGGAAGCTGTTCTGGCCGATCGGTGCGGTTTTCTTCATCGCCAGGCTGCCGGCCAGGGCCAGTACCGGGAGGATGTAACCGAAGCGACCGATCAACATGCCCAGGCCGAGCATCAGGTTGTGGAACGGGGTGTTGGCACTCAGGCCACCAAATGCCGAACCGTTGTTGGCACTGGCCGAGGTGTAGGCGTACAGCAACTGGCTGAAACCATGGGGACCGGGGTTGCTGATGGTCGCCGCCGGGCCTGGCAGGGCAGCGGCAATCGCGCCCAGCACCAGCACGCCGACCGGCATCACCAGCAGGGTCACGACCAGCAGTTGCACTTCGCGGGCCTGGAGTTTCTTGCCGAGGTATTCCGGTGTACGACCGATCATCAGGCCGGCGAGGAACACCGCAATCAGCACGTTCAGCAACATGCCGTAGAGCCCGGCACCGACGCCGCCGAAGATCACTTCGCCGACCATCATGTTGACCAGCGCCACCATGCCGCTGAGCGGGTTGAGGCTGTCATGCATGCCGTTGACCGAACCGTTCGACGCCGCCGTGGTGGTCACCGACCAGAGCACGGTGGCAGTGGTACCAAAGCGCGACTCCTTGCCTTCCAGCGGCGCGGTCTGTTCGACGGCCACGTTGTTCAGCGCAGGGTTCGGTTGATACTCGGCCCACATCGAAGTAGCACCGCCGATCAGGAACAGCGCGAGCATGCAGCCGATGATGGCGCGGCTCTGACGCAGGTCCTTCACGTAGTGCCCAAAAGTGAACACCAGCGCCACCGGGATCAGGATGATCGACGACACTTCGAACAGATTGCTCCACGCGGTCGGGTTCTCGAACGGATGCGCCGAGTTGACCCCGAAGAAGCCGCCGCCGTTGGTGCCCAGTTGCTTGATCGCAATCTGGCTGGCCGCAGGACCGAGCGGAATCACCTGGTCGACGCCTTGCAGGGTCACCGCATTCACGTATTGCGCGAAGGTCTGCGGCACGCCCTGCCACACCAGGTACAGCGCCAGCAGCAGGCACAGCGGCAGCAGACCGTAGAGGGTGGCACGGGTCATGTCGGCCCAGAAGTTGCCCAAGGTCTTGGTGGATTTGCGACCGATACCACGGCACAACGCGACCAGCACGGCGAGGCCGGTGGCGGCGCTGACGAAGTTCTGCACGGTCAGGCCGACCATCTGGCTCAGGTAACTGAGGGTCGCTTCACCGCTGTAGGACTGCCAGTTGGTGTTGGTCATGAAACTGACCGCAGTGTTGAACGCTTGCGTCCATTCCTGGCCCGGCAGGTTTTGCGGGTTCAGCGGCAGGTGGTCCTGGAACAACAGGATCGCGAACAGCAACAGGAAACCTGCGAGGTTGAACGCCAACAGCGCCAGCGTGTACTTCTGCCAGCTCTGTTCGTCCTGCGGATTGACCCCCGCGAGGCGGTAACAGCCGCGCTCGACCGGGCCGAGAATAGGCGTCAGCCAGGTGCGCTGACCTTCCATCACCTTGTAGTAGAAGCGCCCGAGGAACGGCGCCGGCAGCAACACCAACGCGAAAAACGCGAAGATCTGCCAATAGTCATAACTGTGCATAGCCGCTCCTAGTTCCGGTCCGCGCGCAACAGCGCAACCAACAGATAAATGAACAGCCCCACTGCCAGCAGCAGGGACACCCCGTCCAGAACGCTCATGGAAGATCTCCGTGTTACGGCGTATTGCCGCGTGTGGAGGCATTGTCGGAAAGGTGGCTGTAAAGGAACGAGAGCGAGGGTGCGGGCGGGGCATAAAGAAAGCGTAAAGAGTGGGTTTACGCGGGCGTTACAGCAGAGTTTCGCGTTGCCTGGGCGGGCCTCTTCGTCGGATCGCCGCCCGGACCAAGCCCGCTCCCACAGAATCTGTGTCGATCACCGCTGAACCTGAGGGAGCGGGATTGCCCGCGAAGACGGCTGCACAGACAACATCGCACCCGACTGGCGCACAACTTTGTGGGCATTGCGTCGCGAACATCCCCGATACGACGCATTTCAGCCTATTACGACTCGCCAATACAAAATGGCACGCCCACTGCACACGCCCTCCCCGGGCTTTCCAAACCGTTCAGGGAGCAAACGCATGAACACACAACTCAAACCCACGCTGGGCACGTTGCACCTGTGGGGCATCGCGGTGGGGCTGGTGATTTCCGGGGAGTATTTCGGCTGGAGTTACGGCTGGGGCGTCGCGGGAACCCTGGGCTTTCTGGTGACCTCATTCATGGTCGCGACCATGTACACCTGCTTCATTTTCAGCTTTACCGAACTGACCACGGCGATCCCGCACGCGGGCGGGCCGTTTGCCTACAGTCGTCGAGCGTTCGGTGAAAAAGGCGGATTGATCGCAGGACTGGCAACACTGATCGAGTTTGTCTTTGCCCCGCCGGCGATTGCGCTGGCGATTGGCGCCTATCTGAACGTGCAGTTTCCTGCCCTCGATCCGAAACACGCAGCAGTCGGTGCGTACATCGTCTTCATGGGGCTGAACATCCTCGGCGTGAAACTGGCGGCGACCTTCGAACTGATCGTCTGCGTGCTGGCCGTCGCCGAGCTGTTGGTGTTCATGGGGGTGGTCGCCCCGGCCTTCAGTTTCAGCAACTTCGCGCTCAATGGCTGGGCCGGCGCGGACGTATTTGGCGAACCGGCGATTGCCGGGATGTTCGCGGCGATTCCGTTTGCGATCTGGTTCTTCCTCGCCATCGAAGGCGCGGCCATGGCGGCCGAAGAGGCCAAGGATCCGAAACGCACGATTCCCAAGGCTTACATCAGCGGCATCCTGACCCTGGTGCTGCTGGCGATGGGCGTGATGTTCTTTGCGGGAGGCGTCGGCGACTGGCGCACCCTGTCGAACATCAACGATCCGTTGCCACAGGCAATGAAAGCGGTGGTCGGCGACAATTCCGGCTGGTTGCACATGCTGGTGTGGATCGGTCTTTTCGGTCTGGTGGCGAGTTTTCACGGGATCATTCTCGGCTACTCGCGCCAATTCTTCGCCCTCGCCCGCGCCGGTTACCTGCCCGCCTCGCTGGCGAAGCTGTCGCGCTTCCAGACCCCGCACCGGGCGATCATCGCCGGCGGCATCATCGGCATTGCCGCCATTTACAGCGACGGACTGATCAATCTCGGCGGCATGACGCTCACGGCCGCAATGATCACCATGGCCGTGTTCGGCGCCATCGTGATGTACATCATGAGCATGCTCAGTCTGTTCAAGCTGCGCAAAAGCGAGCCGAATCTGGAGCGGACTTTCCGCGCGCCGTGCTACCCATTGATCCCGTTCATTGCGCTGGTGCTGGCGATCGTCTGCCTGGTGGCGATGGCCTGGTTCAATGCGCTGATCGGCCTGATTTTCCTGGGTTTCATGGCTGTCGGCTTCGGCTACTTTTTGCTCACCGGGCAATTGCGCGCGAATGCTCCGGCGGACGCCATGCTGACCGGGCTTTAACCGCATCGGGCATAAGCGGCCTAGAATGGAACCACTGCGATTTCCCATCGCTCAAACGTGGTAAGCAGCATCGCCGGCGAAATCCTCGCCCGGCGACCTGCCATTAAGGAGAGCCGCTATGCCCTGGTATGCCTGGTTGATTCTGGTCGTTGCAATCGGCTCGATCGTGGGGGGTCTGATGATGCTGCGCGACACCGCCAACAAGGTCGAACTGACCGAAGAACAACGTCAACGCGTTGCCGAGCGCAATGCCGAAGCGGACATCAAGGACGCTCAGGATCGTTGAACGAAAAACCCCGCCTGAATCGGCGGGGTTTGCTTTAGACGGCGGTTATTTTTCCCACTCGGCCTTGGCGATGTGCAAACCATGCAGGCCTTTGTACGCGGCGCGTTCCGGCGAACTCCAGCCTTCGAGTAGCGATTCGTCCAGCCGATAGATTTCCACCCCCAGCGGACGGCACACACTCAGCGGATCCTGCGCATCCGGCCCCCACATCGCCAACGACAGATCACCGCCGGGGCACGTCGACAACGCACACAGCAAGTCGATTTCCGCGAAGAATTCCAGATAATCGCCCTTCTGCGCCGGGCAGGCCTTCATGAAATACAAGTCATCGTGATTCAGGCCCGTGCACTGAAAGATATTCAGCACGTCGTGCACGTCGAATTCGGTCAGACCATGGGGCAGCACAGCGCGGGTCAGGTTGGAATGGCAATGATGATGAAAGTCTTCGCCGGTGAGCATCTTGTTCACATAGGGATCACAGCGCGTACCGAGCAAATCATGCAGGCGACCGCCGTGCTCGTCGATGCCGTAACCGGCCAGGCTGTCATCAGTGATGGTGATCAGCGGCCGCAGAAAAGGCAAGTTCGACCAGAGGCGATCATGTGTGCTGACATGGGCGCCCTGAAGTTGCCGGGTCCGGGCCGCCCACATCCGCTCGCGTGGATCGTGGGCATTCCACACATTGAAATCGCCCACCTGCGGCCCCACCGGTGTGGTGACACGAAACACATGTCCCGCCGGAACATGCCAGGCGCGGCCAGTGCGGATCGGCACTTCGAATTGCTCGATCAGGGTTCGCGCGCCCTTTTCGTCGCGAATCCGCTCGTAGAACGGTGCATTGACCTGCAAGGCCGAGCCTTTACTGACTTGATAGGCGGCCGGATAGTCTTTGTACATGGTTCTCCTGCTCCTTGGGTGATGGCAACTTTGTGAGCTGCAACCACTATCCGTGCCAACCGACATCCGCTGACAGGATCATCTTGGATTCACACGCAGGCTTTTTAGAAGTAGAAGTACAGTCACCATTCAATTTTCATTGGTTAAGATGGTGGTCACGTTGCGGAGAGTTTAAATGCGTTACTCGCAAGATCATAAAGCCCAGACCCATCAGCGCATCATCAAGGAGGCGTCCGAACGGTTTCGCAAGGACGGCATTGGTGCGACCGGCCTGCAGCCTTTGATGAAGGCACTGGGACTGACCCACGGCGGCTTTTATTCGCATTTCAAATCCAAGGACGACCTGGTCGAAAAAGCCCTGCAAGCTGCCGGCGATCAGGTGGCAGGCCTGTGCGAAGAACTGTTCGCCCAGGAAAAACCGCTGGAAGCCTTCGTCGATACGTACCTCTCCGAATGGCATCAGACCTCTCCACATGAAGGCTGCCCGCTGTTGACCATCTCTTCTGAACTGGGATTGCGCGGCCAGCCGAGTCCGACCAGCGATCTCGTGCTCAAGGCTCGCCTGGATCAGATCCAGAACACCCTCGAAGGCGAAAACGCGGCCGAGCGCAGTATCGTCATCATGGCGACACTGGCCGGCGCGCTCCTGCTCTCACGCAGCGTCGCGGATGCCGGGTTGGCGCAGCAGATCCTCGACGTCACCCGCGAACACCTCAAGCGTTCCGAAGACTAATCCTGCCAACGCTTGAACAGCACACTGGCATTGACCCCACCGAATCCGAATCCGTTGGACAGCGCGTACTCGATCGGCATAGACCGCGCCGGACCGTGGACAATGTCCACGCCTTCGCTGGCCGGATCGGGATTGTCCAGATTGAGAGTGGGCGGAACGACCTGATCGCGGATCGCCAACAGCGTGAAGATCGCTTCAAGACCGCCGGCAGCGCCCAACAAATGCCCGGTGGCAGATTTGGTCGAAGTCACGGCGATCTTGTTCTGCGTCCCGAACACCGACTTGATGGCCGCCAGTTCGCCAAGATCACCTACCGGCGTCGAGGTTGCGTGTGCATTGAGATGCTGTACCTGATCCGGCGCGATACCCGCCTGAGCCAGCGCCAGCGTCATGGCTCGCCGGGCACCGCTGCCGTCTTCCGGCCCGGCAGTCAGGTGATAAGCGTCGGCGCTGGTGCCGTAGCCGACCAGTTCGACCAACGGTTGTGCACCGCGCGCCAGCGCATGCTCCAAAGATTCGATCACCAGCAGCCCGGCGCCCTCGCCCATCACAAACCCGTCCCTGCCACTGTCAAACGGCCGCGAAGCGCGTTCGGGCGTGTCGTTGTAGCCGCTGGATAAAGCACGCGCTGCCGCAAAACCGGCAAGGCTGACGCGGTCGATGCAGGCTTCCGCACCGCCGCACAACGCGATGTCGGCCTCGCCGGCGCGAATCAGCCGAGCGGCGTCACCGATCGCCTGCACGCCGGCCGCACACGCGGTGACTGGCGCACCAAGCGGTCCCTTGAGCCCGTGCTGGATCGAGACATTACCCGCCGCGAGATTGACCAGAAACGATGGGATGGTGAAGGGCGACAAGCGACGCGGACCACGGCTGTCGGTGGTGCGCACGGCTTCGGCGATTGCACCGAACCCGCCGACACCCGAACCGATAATGGTCGCAGTGCGCTCCTGAGCGTGAGAGTCGGACGGATGCCAACCGGCCTGCTCAAGCGCCTGACGGGCAGCCTCCATGGCGAACAGAATGAAACGATCCATTTTCTTCTGCTCCTTCGGCGGCGTCGCCCGATCCGGATCGAAACCGGCTTCGGCATCCTCTTCCATCGTCGGCACTACACCGCCGACCCGCGTCGGCAGATCGGCAATGACCGCTTCCGGCAGGTTTCGCAATCCCGAACGCCCGGCCAACAAACGCTGCCAGACGACTTCGACATCACTGCCCAAGGGCGACACCAGGCCCATACCCGTGACAACTATTCGACGCTGATCCATATCGGGTTGACCTCTCACGACTCAGAAGTTTTTTATTTGTATCGGCTGGCCGCCGAACTGTGGGACAGGTTGGGAGCCATCACGTGACGCGCAGCCACGAAGGCTTGCCATTCCCCGGCGTCGGGCAGCGAAGGAATCGTGACGAGCTCGCCCTGATCCAGACCGGACAGCGCTGCATCGACCATCTCACCCGCCTCCATGACCATTTCCGCCGGAATACCGCTGGCGTCAAAGCCTGAACGCTCCCAGATCTCGGTACGGGTCACTCCAGGCAACACCGCTTGCACCTTGACCCCGGTGCCTTCCAGTTCCGTATTGAGCGACTGAGTGAGACTCAAAACATAAGCCTTGCTGGCACTGTAGGTCGCATTGAAACGTTCCGGGAACAAGGCGACGACCGACGCGATATTGATGATCGTGCCGCGCCCGGCCTTGGTGAACGCGGCTGCGGCTGCCGAGGCCAGCCGGGTAAGGGTCGTGACGTTCAGTTGAATCAGGTTTTCCAGTTGGTCCGGGTCGGCATTGGCCAGCAATCCGTTCACTGCAACCCCGGCATTGTTGACCAACAGATTGATGCTGGAGTCGCTGCGCAGGCGTTGCTCGAGTTTGAGCACTTCAGCCTTTTGCGTGAGATCGGCCTTCAGCACGTCGACCCGGACACCATGAGCGTCCCGCAACTTGCTGGCCGCCGATTCCAGGCGCTCCTGATCTCGGGCGATCAGCAACAGATCAAAACCACGCGCAGCCAATCGCTCCGCATACACGGCACCGATGCCTGAGGACGCACCGGTGACAAGCGCGGTGCCCTGGGATTTCGAGGAATTCATGGCAATACTCCTGAAGCAAATGGGAAGGGTCGCATCTGAAGGCGAGCCTGTGCCTCAGTGTCGACGAATATATTATAGGCATAATCTAAAGCTTATATGATAGCCATAATTTTCTACCGCCCGACAGGAGGGCTACGACCATCCACCGCACTTCATCTTTCGGCCGAAAATGAAAAGGGCCGGTCAATGACCGGCCCCTTGGCGTCTAACAATCAGCTTAGTTCACTTCCAGCTTGTCGCGATTGCGATCCAGGATCGCTTTGCCGATGCCCTTCACTTCCAGCAATTCTTCTACCGAGGCAAATGGCCCATTAGCATCACGGTAGGCAACAATCGCCTTGGCTTTCGCTTCCCCTACACCGGATAACTGCTTTTGCAAGGTAGCGGCATCGGCGCCGTTGAGATCGACCTTTTCAGTCGACGCCAACCTGTCGGTCACTTCCGCGACCACTGTCGTCTTCTCCGTTTGAGAGACGGCAAGAGGGGCAGCAACAGTGGCTATTGAGGCGCTGGCAAGCAGTGCAAAAAACAGAGAGTAGAAAAAACCGTTACGCATAAATGACGCTCCATGACATCGATTGAGAGAGCAGCTTTTCCCAAGCTGCCTCCCAAACTTAGGTCATGTCTGGCGAGAGTCAAAAGTGTGTCTATTACAGGATATGAAACAATCAGGGTTCAAGCCTGCGCTGCTGATAAATCCAGTCGACGATCTCGCCGTCAGGTGCGTAGCCGCTCACGGTTTCGCGCAGTAATTGACGAACCCGGGAATAATCATCGCGATCAAGGGCTGCAAGCAATTCAGTCAATCGTGACTTCAATAGGTCCCACGGCAAATGATCTTCATTGGCGGTCATGATCATCGGATGCGGCGTGGCAGCTACGTTGTCGCCTATCAAAAGCTCTTCATAGAGTTTTTCACCAGGGCGCAGTCCAGTGAATTCAATCGAAATGTCACCCTGCGGATTGCGCTCGGAGCGAATGCTCAGACCGGAGAGATGAATCATTTTCTCGGCGAGTTCGACGATTCTGACCGGCTCCCCCATATCGAGTACGAATACATCGCCACCTTGTCCCATCGACCCCGCCTGAATGACGAGTTGTGCGGCCTCAGGGATGGTCATGAAATAGCGGGTTATTTTCGGATGAGTGACAGTCAGCGGACCGCCCGATTTGATCTGGCTGTGAAACAGTGGAATCACTGAGCCGGAGGAGCCCAGCACATTGCCGAAGCGCACCATGGTAAAGCGGGTTTTATTGACCCGGGATACGTTGGCGTTGTCTCCGAACAATACCGGCGCGGTCTCGCGGCTCAAAGCCTGCAGCGTCAGCTCCGCAAGACGCTTTGTACTGCCCATGATGTTGGTGGGGCGCACCGCCTTGTCAGTGGAAATAAGCACAAAATTCGAGACGCCGGACTGAAGTGCAGCCTGTGCCGTGTTGAGTGTGCCGATCACATTGTTGAGCACACCCTCCGCGATATTGTGCTCAACCATTGGCACATGCTTGTAGGCTGCCGCGTGATAGACGGTGTCCACCTTCCAGGTTTTCATCACATCGAGCAGCTTGTCCTCGTTACGGATGGAGCCGAGGATCGGCAACAGGCGAACGGGTGTCGACTCCCTGCAACCACGATGTTCGAGTTCCGAGAGAATGCTGTACAGGTTGAACTCGCTGTGTTCGTAGAGCACCAGGGTCGTCGGACCCAGGGTGAAAATCTGCCGGCACAGTTCGGCACCGATAGAGCCACCAGCTCCCGTGACCATCACAACCTTGCCATTGATGCAACGCGCCAGCAGATCCGGCTGAGCCGGTACCGAGTCCCTGCCCAGCAAGTCGGCAATATCGACTTCCTGAATGTCTTCTACCTTGACCCGGCCGCTGGCCAGATCCGTGAAGTTCGGGACACTGCGCACGTGAAGAGGAAAACCTTCCAGCAGATTGAGAATCTCCCGACGCCGGGCTCGGGTCGAAGACGGCAATGCCAGGAGCATTTCCTGAGCGCCGGTCACGTCGATCATCTGTTGAATGTTTCTGGGCTTGTAAACCTGGAGCCCTGAAATCGAGCGATCCGAGATGTCGGGATCATCATCAATGAAGGCCACCGGACGCATGACCCGACCCATTCGAAGGGCAGCGACAAGTTGATTGCCAGCAACACCCGCCCCGTAAACCGCTACCTTGATCAATCCATCATCACGACTGGTGAACGGCACATGTTGAGCGGCGGTGAACCAGTCCCCCATGAAAAACTGACGCATGCAAAGTCGCAAGCCGCCAATGATCATCATGCTTAACCACCAGTAGTTGAAGATGATCGAGCGCGGAACCACGGATTCGTGATTGCTGTACCAGTAAACGACCACCGCCAGAATCAGCGAGGACAGACTGACTGCCTTGACGATGGCAATCAGCGCGTCATTGCCGAAGTAACGCATGACCGCTCGATACATGCCGAAGCGTATGAACAGCGGAATGGCGATAACGGGAGCGCAGGCGAAGAGCCAGATGTGTGCCTTGAACGGGTTATACATATCATCGATACCCAGACGCACGATGAACGACAACCACAGGGCGACCCATACCAGAACAATGTCGGTAGCCACCTGAAGCAAACGTTTCTGTTTGCGAGGCAAACCCAACAGAACAGTACGCACTTTATCCATTCACTCGTTCGAGCACTTGGCTCCCTCCTTCGACAGTCGACGACCCGCATTGTAACCTCAATGCAGGAGGCACTATCTGAATATTGACCGGCTACAGCCCGTGAATTGGTACGGCATTTCGACATCAGCATTTCGAACGGTTCAAGCGCTTTACAGTCGACAAAAAGCGGATTTGATCCCCCAAAAGCGAGCCCGTGAATTGTACTGTCGGCATGATTCGACAAGAGTCCCGGATCAATGACTTCAGACAGTCACCTCCAGACATCGACAGCCTGCTCAAGGTGCTCGCTGAGCAGACTTGTGACTCAACTAGGCGCACATGCCCTGACCCTATAGAATTTCGCTCTGGTCAATGCACCACCTCAAATCACTGAATCAGGAAGCTCTCAGACAATGACCCCTGTACTAGTACTCGGCGACTCTCACGCGTCAGTTTTCAGTTCGGATGAAATGAGAACGCTGCTGTCCGAGTATTCGTTCGAGGTCATTTCCGTCGGAGGAGCAACTGTATCGGGATTGAAAAATCCAAATGCCGTCACTCAGGCGATGCCACAATTCACGGCCGCACTGGATGCGACGCACGCCAAGACAGTCATCGTCATGCTCGGCGAGGTCGATACCGGATTTGTGATTTGGTATAGAGCACAGAAACACGATAGCTCAGTTGAGCAAATGCTGCAGTTGGCCCTTGATAACTATCAAAAGCTTCTGAAAGACATTGCTCGGACGCATCAAGTAATCGCCCTCAGTACGCCCTTGCCGACGATTCAGGATGAAATGGAATGGGGTGAAGTTGCAAACCTGCGAAAAGAAGTAAAAGCGTCACTGGCTGACAGAACTCGATTGACCATTGAGTTCAACAACCGCATGGAAGAGTTCTGTCGCCGTGAACGCTTCAGTTACTTGAATCTCGACAGTCACTCGATAGATGCATCCGGACGCCTCAAGGAATCCTTGCGCAACCCTGATCCCAGTGACCATCACTATGACCCATCGGCCCACGCTCTCATGATCGCGCCCTGCTTGGCGCCCCTGCTTGAACACTGCCGGCGCATGGAGCACGAAGGCATTGACAGCCTGGACGCCAATGCCGCCGATAGACCTGACCGTTGTAATCTCCTCAGTAGACTGTGGCGAGCAATGTCGAGTAAAAAATAAGTCAGCGGCTACCCACACCTGTCCCAAACGCCTCGAGGGCTTCCCGCACGAAGGTAGTCGGCAAAGGGATCGGATCCGGCGACCGCCAGACCGCGTTCGGACACGTAGGCGTCAGGCTGAAAACCCGCAACGAGTGGCGGAACACTCATACCCCGCGCCCTTCCCCGTATATTGCTCAAGACATCTTGAACGACGGTTGCTCCATTGCCTCCGACCAACAGGCCCGACTCGACGATGGTATCGACATCCTGCTTTTCCTGTCGGGTTCGTCTGGATGCACTTACACCCAACGCTTCGATTTTTCTGACATAGGAATCCATGTCGAAATAGGTCGCCGCCGCGTCATAACTCAGATTGACTGCTTGCTCATACAACGAACTCGAATCAGCCAGCGCGAATATCTTCTCGGCGGCACTGGTGACATCCAGATAATTGGCAACACACACATCCCGCAATCCGCAGGACGAAAGAAAATCTGAAATCCCGCTCGCCTTGTCGAAACAGACTACCGGCAGCCGCTCCGCAATGGCATCAATGGCGACGTTAGGCAATGGATCCAGCCTTGAGGAAATGAACAGTACATCCGCTTCTTCATATGCGGTGCTGATTGCGGAGGTCTCCCCCAGTATCACAAACCGGTCTCGCAAACCCGATCGTTTGATCTGATCAGCGAGATAGACCGAATACCCATCTTCGGCACCCTGCATGTAGCCCTGACCAATCCAGACGAAACGAAACCGCTCTCCCCCGGGGCTATTCATGGCCTTGATCGCACATTGGATAAAAAGATCTACGCCCTTACGAAAATTGACATACCCGGCGCCAAATACAACAAACTTTCTGTCAGTGTCACTTTTCGGTCGAATTTGTTCCCGAAGCTTATCCGCCTCCATCCGTGCTTGATCTTCACTGCCTTTTTGCTCGGTAAGAACGCACCGCCCTTGTGGAAGGATGTGCGTGGGGAAGTGCTTAAATGCCGGAAATGAATCCTGTGCGTTCTCCTGCGTCAACCCCGCAGAAAACACAACTTCACTACTCCACAATAATGTATCCGACAACAAAGCCTGTGAATTGGGGTAGGCAGAGGCAAACTCATGAATCAGATAAACAGATGGAATAAAGTTCCTGGCAAGCGGTTCGAGAACGAGATTGCACTCCATACTATTGACCAGTGCAAACTGAAAACGGAACTCGACACTCAACTGTTGTATTGCAAGTTGCACATACTCAGCATTATGTCTGAGTGCGGGACTGCTCACGGTTGCAACAGCGGCATCCTTAAACGCCCCCAGGAGCGGGCCATTTCCAAGCAGTAATACAACCACGTTATATCGAACCGACAAGCGCTCGACGAGATTGAGCGCCAGAATGGGGGCTCCCGAACGCGATGCCTCATGACTGACAACCAGGATGGTGTCCAGCTCAGGATTAAAGGCATGCGTCTCGGAACGATGCACTAGCGGCAACGTCACGACCCGCCAGGCATCATGCCGACCGTGGTTCAAGTAATGATGGACAGGGTCAACGGCGCCCAGGTCAGGGTTCATTCGTAAATAGAATGCCGGATCAAAATTCTCAGGAAGCAGGCTCGCATCGTGAGTTTCTCCGATGCCAGCCGGTGACAGCACCCCCGCAGCCAACGGCGAATTATTCTTTTGCAGCTTCGGAGGAAGATTGGGATTCGCCAGCCTTAACCGTGCAGCATTCACAAACCCTAGAAGTTTTGACAGGAAGATACTGCGAGACAAAATCTGCTCCTCTCCGATCGCTTTATTCCAAGAACAAAGCATCATTAGAAATACTGTTATACACCTGATGAGTCAAATCACTTACCGGACAAAGCCAGCTCCAGTGTTGATTCCGACCCGACGTAGACACCAAACGTTCCATCGACGAATTCAGTATTAATTTCGAGGACTTCAGGCCTCGAGGCGGCATTGCGGTTGCCGTTGTACGCGCAGGGATACACACTTTTTACAATTTACGGATCAGTCTTGGCCATAGGCACTCGCTTTTCTGCGGTGACAGAGCGTATTGGCGTTTCAGATCGCAATGAGGATGTTGCGTGCAACTCGTCCCACCTGCCCCGCTCTGGCAGGTGGGACGCACGCCTGCACAGCAAATGCCATGCGCACCAAGGTTGCTCAACTGGTTTCCAGCTGGCCTGCTTGATACTTTACCGCCAGCCAAACAAGAGGCACGTATGCCATCACCAACGCGAGTACGCCATCAACCTTGAAGCAGACGACACAGAGTGCAATCGGCAGCAACCACAGGAGATTGATCAGTCCGACCACGGAAGTCACCGGCAAATGACTGCCGACCCGACGGGACGCAAACTGATAGGCGTGACTGCGATGCGCCTCGTAGACCTTATCCCCGCGCAACAACCGACGTAACAGGGTAAATGTCGCATCGACAATGAACACACCTAACAATATCAGCCAGGCCCACAGCAATCCTGGCTCCACCCAGGCAGCCTGGAGTGACAGGACACCCAGGATGATTCCCAGAAATCCGCTGCCCGCATCCCCCATGAAAATTTTTGCCGGCGGGAAGTTCCAGCACAGAAAACCACCTGCGCAAATTGCGAGCAAGATGGGTGGCCACGCCAGTTCGGGCAAGCCGATCACCCAATACAACAACCCCGCACCCAAGCCGATCGTAACGGCTTCGACACCGGCAATACCGTCAATGCCGTCCATGAAGTTGTACAGATTAAGCATCCAGACCAGGTAGATGACTGCCACAAGATGCCCCAACCAGCCCAGTTGAATACTGAAGCCGCCGATCATCACGGGTGGCAGCCCACCAATCCAGTAAACACCCCATGCTGCTGCAAAAAAATGAGCCAGAAGGCGCCAGCGCGCAGCGACATGACCATGGTCGTCCAAAAAACCTACAACAGCGGTGATACCGCCTGCCCCCATTAATGCAATCAATGCTCCTTGGCCAATAAGCCCGACCTGGAACAGCACCAACAATGCAAGGATGAACACTAGGACGATGGCGACCCCTCCTCCTCGCGGAGTGGGAACCGAATGGGAACTGCGCTGATTGGGTATATCCATCAGACTTCGCGACAGCGCGTAACGGCGCAGACAGGCGGTCAGGACGAAAGATAGCCCGGCCACCGCCGGGATGAGCCACCAATGATTCATGGTTTTCGGGCTTCCAGAAATGGTTTCACGGTGGCGGCCAGACCCTGCTCAAAGCTGAATGGCGGAACCCAACCCAGCAAACGCTGGTTCTTACCGATATCAACCTGGAGCGAACCGAAAACTCGCTGGGCAACCGCACCTCGCCCCACCAGTCTTGCCATGGCACTCACCAGACTGACTGGCAATGGGAGCAGTACAGCGCGCTTTTTCAGGGCGGCGGCGATACTACGCAACAACTCCGTGGTTGATACATCATGCCCGTCACTGGCCAAAAAGACCTGACCAGCCGCAGCGGGGTGTACAAAGCACGTCACGATCAGATCAATCAGGTTATCAAGGCTTACCAGGCTTCGTCGGTTGTGTACCGCGCCCAATGGCAGAGGAATTCCGCGCTGCAACCAGCGGATCATACTCAAGAAATTGGCTTTTACACCCGCCCCATAAACCAGAACGGGCCGGATGATCACAACTTCCATTTCAGTGGTTGTTGAGAGTTGTTTCAATCCAATTTCTGCTTCGAGCTTGGAGATACCGTAAGGATCGACGGGAGCCGGTGTGTCATCGGCAGTAAATACGCTACCCGGCTCGGTGAACTCACCATTTACCTTGATTGAGCTGATGAAGATAAAACGTTTCACACCGGCGTTTGCTGCCTGTCGGGCGAGATTCAGAGTGGCATCGACATTCACCCGCCGAAACTCCGCCAGCGGATCCGTTGCCGTCTCATCCATGACGTGCACTCGCGCACCGCAATGCACTACGACATCAATCCCGGTTAACGCATCTCGCCAATCAGCATTGGCCGTCATGTCTGCAAGCATGAAACGACGAATTTCCCGAGGCAGATCGAGACACTCCCGTCTCAACGCGGCAACCGGCAGATAACTTTTGGAAGTTGCCAGATGTCGCAGCAAGGCCCCACCCAGAAATCCCGACCCGCCCGTCACAAGCACGGATTGAACACTCATTGAAAAGGCTCAACCCGAGGACGCCGAACCTTTGAAATCAAACGACAGGTGAACGGGGACGAATAACTCACGACAACGTCATCGAGACCAGACCTGCTAACCGGCACCATTTATTATTCACTCAGGCGTTGTTGATTGTTTGATCACTGTCCAAAAACGAAAGAAGTCGCCCGACCTGAAGAGCGGGCGAATGCTCCCACTACCGACTGATGCTTGTAGCGACTCGCAAGGCCAGATCCTTCGCATATTTTCTCAATTCCGGGACGGCAGTGGCCTCCCAGAATTGCGCCTTGAGCATCGGGCCAACATAACTCAACCAAGGCACCGTGTTGCCGTGCGCATCCAATACGCAAAGCGATTCATCAACACGGATACCCAATCCCAGGCTGTCCAGCTTTATCAGACCTGCCTGACGCAACTGAACGATCAGACGATCATCGACGCGGGCAAGGTTTGAGTTCGGTCCGGTGCAATTGATGATATGCGAAACGTCAACGGTCTCGACCGTGGACTTTCCTCGCTGCTCAACATGAACACGCAAGCCTTTTGCCAACCGCTCGATACTCTGGATTCTTCCTGCCATTGGCCGAAGTCGGCCCTGTTCGATCTGCGCTGAAAAGGCTTTGAAAGACTCAGGTGCGACTCTGTGGCGATGAGCATCCCAGTAGACTTGCAGATGACGCAGAAAACGCCGCCGCTCCACTTCATTCAAGCGGCCCCACAAGTGCGCTGTAATCGGTCGCAAAGCGCCGACAATATCGCGCCAGTCGATTTCTCTCTCGGCCGCCAGGCGAACCAGCTCGCGTATGCGGCGAAGGTAACCCAAAGCAGTCGGAGAAGCGGACTGAAGGCTCTGAACGACCTCGCCTGCAATGGACTCGACATGGCGAGAGGCACGGTGTGGCAATGGCCGGACACCACGCCGGGAGAGCATGTACACCACCCCCCGATGCCCCTGTTGATCCAAAGTCAACGCCACATCCAACGCAGTCAATCCGGCTCCTAACAGCAGAATCGGAGCTTGCGGATCGATCGGTTCTTCGATGGCCCCCGACCAGGGATCAGCCAGATAACGACCTGCGTCTCGGGCAACCGAGGTGATGGATGGGTTGAACGGTGAAAAATTTCCGAATGCCAGGATCACATGATCGGCAATCAGATTGCGGCCATCAACCAAGCTGATCCGGGCCTTTCCATCTTGATACTCAAGACTGTTGGCCTCGCAAGTGATCCGCTCGAAAGTCACCCCCTCTCGACAATTGTGCCCGGCATCGGCCAATAACCATGAGAGGTAGTCGCCATAGAGCTTTCGCGGCACAAAAGTAGATGACGTCGTACCCGGCAGGCGACCTTCGCAAAAGTGCAAAAAGTGATCTGGCTGATCGACCAATGCCGACATGTTGCCGGCCGGCACATTCAGCAAATGCCTTGAACTACTGGTGCCATACGCCAAACCTCGAGCCATTTCACCGGACCGGTTGAGCAGCACCACATGTGTACCAGGCTCGCAGACTTGCAAGAACTGCACGGCCGTCACCGCACCACTGAATCCCGCACCGATAATGACCAGGGTCTTCAATGATCCTTCCGCCCTTCCATAAATTGCATGATTTTTCTTACAGCCTCTGGCACATCATCCTTGAGTGTATTGATGTGAACATCCGGCGCTTCCGGCGGCTCATAGGAAGAATCGATACCGGTGAAGTTTTTCAGCTCGCCCGAGCGCGCCTTGGCGTAGAGCCCCTTTGTATCGCGGCGCTCGCACTCTTCCAAGGATGTGTCGATATGGACTTCAATAAAAAAAGCATCACCGATCACCTGCCGAGCCAATGCCCGGTCACGCCGAAACGGCGAGATGAACGCACTCACCACAATCAGCCCGGCATCGACGAACAACTTGGCAACTTCTGCAACTCGCCGGATATTTTCCGTACGGTCCTGATCGCTAAATTTCAGATCACGACACAGACCGAGACGAATGTTGTCTCCATCCAGCAGGTAGGTGTGACGATGTTCCTCCAGTAACGCCTGCTCAAGAGCGTTGGCAATCGTCGACTTACCGGCACCGCTTAGCCCGGTAAACCACAAAACCACAGGTCGTTGAGACTTGAGAGCACTACGCTGCTCCCGATCGACGACCATTTTATGAGCGACAAGATTTTCCGCCATCGCAAACACACCGCTGATATATATACATTGACTTGAATCAGGTATTTAACGCTTGAAGATGATTAATCTCTGACGTAAAAGCCCAAGTCCTGAAATAAGCGTGAAGGATAGACCGGGCCATTGCCCGCGCCAAGAAAAACCTCTACGAGCCGAAAAGAACCGACTATTCCTACATGGATGAGTTCCAAATCTGAAACAACTCATCCACATAGACAGAAACAGATTTTGGAGGCATGGAATTCGCAGACAACTCCTCCAGCAACCTCTCTTCGCCGATCAGGCGTGCGAGAGCGTGTTGGAGCCCAATAACGCTGCCTGGCGCAAATAGCAATCCGTTGACATCATGAGTAACCGCCTCGGCGATTCCGGGTACATCGGACGCCACAACGGGACAACCGGCAGCCTGAGCCGAGTAGACAACAAGCGGAGTATTTTCATTCCAGACAGATGGCACTACCAGTGCATCCAGGCCACCCAACACGTTGAAAATGTCATCATTCGAAAATGTGCCGCAGAACGTCACCGACTCATTCCCATCCGACAGACGATGCAGTTTGGCTACATATTCCGGAAATTCGGTTTGTTTGCCGTATATCTTGAGATGCACCTCGCGGGAAGAGAACTGCTGCAGCGCCTCCAGCAACACATGGCAGCCTTTATGCGAGGCGAGCGTACCGATGAAACCCAATACCAGCGGCCTATCATGCAACCTCCGCTCGCGCACCACGACAGGCTGGGCCAGGTTGATGCCATACGACGACCTGACCATTATTTCGGATCGCACGCCGTTACGCAGAAGCAGTGACTCAATCATCCGATTGGGCGCAATGACAGCCTGCAGAAGATTCAACCGACGAATGTTGCGGTCAAGACGCTTATCGAGAGCACGCACCTCACCCACGAACGAAACCGTTGGAATCCGAGGAGAACGAGCCAGACGCACCAAACTATCGCTGACACTGTCGGGAATTGCACTGACCAGAGTCGCGATTCGACCGGGCAGCAGATTGGCCGCGAAATGCACCGCACAATTTCCCGCGTCCGGACTCGGCCCGGCACAGGTCTGCCCGCCGCAGCGCAGCAACTGCCCAGTGGGACAAATACTCCAGAAGTCGGTCGGCGTGTAATAAGCAGGCACACCTGCCATCACGGCCTTTTCAATCAGTCCGGTGCCGAGGCGGTTAAGGTGAAAGAAGTGCACAACGTCCGGCTGGAACTCTTTCAGCAATTGCTGAAAAAAGTCCGCAGCCAGATGGTTATCATAGCCAATTTCGATTTTCGACGTCTGATCACCCATCGGCACATATGCGTGCCGAAATCGGTCCACCAGAAGCCCGTCGTAATGATATTGGTCGAATCGCTCTTGATCCGTCAGCGCTTCAGTGGCCGGAAAACCTGTGAAGATCCTTACCTCATGCCCCCGCCCCTTCAGCTCGCGAGCGACGGACAGAGTCAGAACTTCGGTGCCTGCAGAAAATTCCGGAAAAAACTGATGTACGGTGAGCAGTACCTTCATTCGAGGTTGCAGCCAGCATTGCTGGAGAGCAAAAGGCAGCTCACCCGATAACCCTCACTTCTGCGATTCTTTCTTGGCCCATTCAAACGTTCTGAAGATACCGTCTTTCATGGAAATCCTGGGCGACCATCCGAGATCATCCTGCGCCAATTTATTGCACAACACACTCACGGGTACATCGAAAGAACGCCCAGGCTTGTAGTTTCTGGCAACCGGGGCGCCGCTGACCTCTTCGATCATCGACATGAGGCTGTTCAAACTTGTACCGATACCCGAACTGATATTGAAAACACTGGTTTCGCCGGTGTAGGTCACCGCTTTTGCAAATGCCTCCGCCACGTCGCTGACATGAAGAAAATCGCGCTGGACGTTGCCGTCTCCCCAGATTTCTATCGGCGTGCCCTTCAATACATTATGAATGAACACACCCACAGCACCTTGGGCTGTTTCCACGCGCTGGCGCTCGCCATACGGATTGGCAACCCGCAGAGACACTTGTTTAATGCCATGAAGGTGGCTGTATAGATGCAAATATTTCTCGATGGCCAACTTGGTTATGCCATAAGAAACCTCTGGATCAGTCGGATGTTTCTCATCAATAGGAATGTACTTCGGAGCGCCGTAAACAGTCCCGCCCGACGAAATGAAAACAATTCGACCAACCTTTTTTTCAACCATGGCATCAAGCAATTGCAAAGTTGCAATTACGTTGCTTTGCACATCATAGATCGGGTTTTCATTCGAGCTTTTTGGCAAGGTCGTCGAAACAAGATGCAAAACAACATCAACGCCGTCGATTGCCTCTTTGATACTACTGATATCCGACAGATCGCCCGTCATCCACTCGACTTGCTCATCAGGCAGAAACGCACGATAGGCAGGCACTCTCGGGCGTTCGAAAACGCGGATCGAATGCTTATCCTGTAACAAACGATCAACGATAGTCGATCCGATAAAGCCGCCGCCGCCAAACACTGTGATTTTCATAAAAACTCTCGACTAACATCGAAACTGTCGAAAAAACATTGACGTTAATCTGCAATAAAAAAGACGAAAAACCTACCACACAAGCAGAAACGCGTCAAGAAACAGACACTTTCAACCTTCGCGCAACCCTCCTGATTAAAGGCCTGTTGAAAATGAACTTGGCCCAGCGATTTCGACGCACCTTCGCTATCAGGAAAGCAAGAATACCTTGATTGAATGGAGCAGCGGTCTGTGCTTCATTCGTCAGACAGTGCGTTGAGTACAGATGATCGAGATAGGAAGTGACTCGTCTGTTTTCCAACGCATTCGTCGCTATTTCTCTGGCCAACCCCAGCGGCAAAAATGGTTGAGACGAATGCTTTCTGTTGGCTCGTGCCTCATCCATGATTTCCAGCCACTGACGACTGGTTGCAGCGGCAGTATAGTTCGCCTCAATCAACTGCCGACAGGCCAGCGCCTTGCGACGACGTGTCTCGGCGTCCGCCGCCAACTCTTGAAGCACCTGCACATAACGAGCGACTTCATCCTCGCCATGCTGGACCAGGTATCCGGTTTCCGCACCCACCAACTCGTCCTGGCCACCCACATCAGCCACAACCGGAACCACACCCGCCGCCATGGATTCGATAAGCGCAACCGAAATGCCTTCATATTCGGATGGCATCAACAAGACGTCGGACACTGCCAGCAGGGAAAGCCAGTCAGCATGAGCCTTCGCCCCCAGCACCCGTACCTCTGTGCCCAGGTCATACTGCGCGATCAGACTTTCAAACGCAGGGCGCAACTCCCCCTCGCCAATGACCAAGGCATTGAAGCGAACCCCCTTCTGCTTCGCCACGCTTAAAATCTCGGCAAGCTTCAGCGGCCGCTTCTGATCGCACATACGACCGGCAAAAATAATGGTGAGAGCCTGCTCATCCAAAGCAAAACCGCGCAATACCGCACCGCGCTCGCCTTCGGACAGGGACACCGGATGAGATTTGATTCCCGTATACATCACTCGAATCTTTTCCGGATCGGCGCCGAGCCTCTCCATCCAATCGGACAAGTGACGCGTGCTCACCACATTCAGATCAAGCGCGTCCTGGTAACCAACCGCGAATCGCGGGTGCCCACCATTGAGCCAATGCATCTCTTCGGTATGGCACAAATCCACAAACGCCGTTTCAGGCGCCATGGTGCGCAAGTAAGGCAAAAGCTGATAGCCCAATGTACTGCCGGCGATCAGTACCGTGTCGATGCTCCGGGATTCAATCAGATACAAAATAAAGCGTGGAAAATCCGACAAAGACAGAAAATTCGGCAGCACGAAAACATCACGAGTCAATTCGGCAAACTTTCCGAGCCAGCGATGATCTGCTTCCAGGGTCGCGCACACAGTGACATCAGCGCCACCAGCAACCAGGCCTTCGATAAGGTCAATATTGACCCGATCAGCCCCCCCTTCAACCATCCACGGCAAGAGAAACATGACCCGCCGGCCACTTGCATTGCGCTTGAGCGGGTTGCGGAAAGGAAACGCAACCGGCAACGTTTCATAGGCTGAAGGAAAACGCCGATTGACCTGTGGAATTGCCTTACCGGCCTTTATCTGGTCAGAATCAACATCATGCCCCACCTCCGAGAAAGCGCACCACTGCAGATACTCGGGAATCGTGTATCCCCAATACCCCTTGTCAGCCAGGCAAGAAAGCATCGCGAGCGGATCTCGACCGTCAGACAAAATCGCGATATCGGAGAAAGTCTCCAACAACACCGAACTGCGGAATACCGCCGCTCTGACCCTCAATTGAGCACTGGCAAGGTAATGTTTACCCTCACTCAAATGATGGTTGATCAACCACCTATGCTCGCCCGGAATCATTCCCAAGGAGTTGCAAAAAGCAAATTCCGGATTCGATACCAAGGACCAGATGGCCTTTTCGATAAACGTTGATTTCAGTTGAGTTTTGGCATCCACCAGCACCACGTAATCAAATGCAGACCAAACCGCACTTGTGGATGCACACTCGGCACGTGGGCGTAAAAGAACGCGCTCATCTTTCGCAACTTCAGCAATAAACGCCGCACTCAACTGTTCATCCGAGTTGCCGTCGTAACAAACTAGCCACTGCCAACTTTGAAAGGTCTGCACCCGCAGTGACTTGTAAACACCTGACAAATCACATGCGCGCTCACTTGCCAAACTGACAACAAGAACAGGCGCAGCCTGCCCCCCTTCGGCTTGAGCAGCTACGTAATCATTAGCCAGTGCGACCGTACCACAATAGCTGGAGAAATCCGGCGGTGTTGAGTTTTGCATAACAAGACCTACTTCCCTGCGCCAAGACGCTGGAGGCTCTTCAGAAATTTTACGAATGAAAACCCATCGACATCTCGAAGCTTCAGGAACGGCTTCTCAACCAAGCGATAAGTCAAATAAGCGAGCAGGTAAACACACAGAGTGAATATTGGATAAACGATCCAGGGATTATTATATATAGCCTCATGCAACCCAAATCTGTTCAACACCGAAATCACCAGGGTAAAGGCAAAAATATGCCCAAGGTAGATCGAGTAGGAGACCAGGCTCGTAAACTTGACAAAACGGTTGAGTAATTGCGAACGCGAAGGACGCAAATGGAAGAATGCGGGAATCAGAGCAGCAAAAAAAATCGCGGAACAGGAGAAAAACACTGACTGCAAAACTTTGTCATTTAACGTCCAAGGCACTCCCTGCTTTGTCAGAACAATGATGCCGACTACAAATGCCAAAGGGATATACCAAAAGCGGATAATCCGATCAAACAACGGTTTATGCCACGTATAGAGATAAGCCACCAGCACACCGAACCCAATGGCATCCAGACGATAGAGAACCACATAGCGGGCATCGTCATACCTGACCGGCTGGATTGGCATGCCAACACGGGCAAGAAACGGAACCACGATAAAAACCGCGATCGTTATCATCGCCGCCCGTTTTACGCTGGCGCCAAAACCGATCATCAGCAATATGAGCAAAGGGAACGTATAGTAAAACCATTCTTCTACAGCCAAGCTCCACGACAATCGATAAAAGTCTGTCATGGTCCAGGCGAAATTCTGAGCAAACACCAAGTATCGAAATTGCTCGCCGAAGGTCGTTGCACCTTGCCAGTCAAACTTCAACGAAACAAAGAAAAAGAACACGTAAAGCGGCAATGTTCTCATCCATCGGCGATACCAGAAGTTCGTGAGCCCTGCCGTTTTCGTTTCACCCCAACGCGCGGCCTCTTTAAGCAGAATTCGACCGATCAGGAAACCACTCAGGCAAAAAAACAAATCCACACCAAAAATGGCCAGAAATGCGAAATTTGACAGAATTGGGCTGGGAAGAGAGTGCCCCAGCATATGCCCGAATACGACAAGCAGGCATGCAAGCGTCCGACAGACATCAAGTCCGAAAGAACGATTGGGATCCGCAACAGCTGTGCTCATATCAATTCACTACCGAAGACTATTTGTTAAAGGAGACCTGCTTGTCCCAGAGGATTTCGCAGCAGTTGCCCTGCGGCGAACGGAACTGGCCAACCGCAACCCGATCAACGGTTGAAAGCCCGTACGCAACCTCATAGCGACAGTAAGCAATCCCCGATCGCGTCTCCGTGGACGTAGGCTTGAGGGAATTCAGGTTGAAATCCTTGTTGATAAAGCCTTCTGCCCCCGCCTTTGAAGTGTCTCGTGGATAAATATGGAGAAAAAAGTTATCCGGAACCTGAGCAACATCGCAGCCTTTGAGCTCCAGCTTGAGGGCATTGCTGACGACATCCAGCGTCACGTGATCCGAAACCGCTATCGACGCAGCACGTTCAACAGGCGCCTCGGTATCTCCCCAACGGGTAAAATACAAAACGCCGGCCGCCAAACAGATAAAAAAAGAAACAGAACTCAGAATCTTCAGGTCAATTTTCACTCAGTGCCTCTACTTCACAAACAATAAAACCAGCGACACCCTCGGTTCCATATCAAAGAGAGTCACTGGTTACGGCGCCGCAGCGCTGGAAAATTCGGTGCACCGCGTCAGACGGCGCCTAGCTTACGAAGAAACTTACCCACCAGAGCTCGCCATCCAGTAGCAACAGCAACCGCAGGCTGCTCGGTGATCACTGCCGGGCTAAAAAAATCTTCTTTACCCGTAAGCCCGATGAAGTCCAGGTAATTGAAGCCATGCAGCGCTTCAATCTGCACCTGGGATTCGGCGTCCGTCATCAATCGATAAAGCAATTCGATACCGAAGAGCCTCGTACCTGAACAGGTGCCTGCATGAATTGCAACCATTGCCAACAGAAACTGGGTATTTGCACCCTGAGGCGTTACCCATTGCGCAGCTTCCGGAAAGATCTCAAGAATATCCGCTTGTGGCAAATCGACATAGTGTTGTTTCTGCAGATGCCATTCCAGCTTCAAGCGGGCTCGTCTATCCGGACGATCACCACTGGCATTGGACTGATCAGAGAAGATCCGGTGCAATGTCAGCTTTTCCTGAACGACATGGATATCGGACACCTTCAACAAACGGGTCCAAAGCTCCGCGTCATCGATCTGAGCATGCGCACACTTGTACAGTTCGCTTTGCTCGTAGGCACTGCGCCTGACCAGAGCACTCGGATGGCACAATCTGTTCTCGTTGAAAAACAGCGCACGCAACCAGGCCGCTCGTGACTTGTTTGGCTGATTGAACCAATCGATAGACAATGGTTGATTGTTTTCGTCAATACATTGCACATGGGAGAACACAGCACCGATGTGCGGATTGGCATCCAGCACAGCGACTTGCTTCTCTAACTTGTCCAGCGCCCAGGCATCATCCGAATGATGAATAGCTATGTAGTCACCGGTGCTCTGCGATTGGATAGCGCGATTAATATTGTAAATATAACGGCGAGTTCGATCATTTCGAACCTTGATAATCCGCGGATCATCATAGCGCTCGATAACTTCCCAGGAAGCATCTGGCGAAACATCATCAACGACAATCAGTTCCCAGTCACTATAGGTTTGATTGAGAACAGTATCAATCGCCTGCCCAATATACTTATCGTGATTATAGGAAGTCAGTACAACCGAAACCTTTGCCACCTTAATCTCCCTTGCGCCTTTTCATAATATGCACCGTCCTGCGCAATCGAGCGACGATTTTTGCATCAATATATTTGTAGGAGGTTAGATAGCGCTTGTGCTTAAGAGCAAACGCTTCACGCTCAGAAACAAGTGAGGCCACCTCCAACCGCGACCGCTCAAGATCAGCCCTCAACTGTGCTGACTCGGCCTTAGTCTGCTCGTGTGCAACTTTCGTCCGCTCGTGCTCGCCCTTCGTGTGTCCATGGTCGACCTGAGACTGATCGAGGAGTGATTTCAACTGACTAAAATCAGTCCTCAATTGTGCCAGCTCGCCTCTTGTCTGCTCGTGCGCAACTTTAGTCTGCTCGTGCTCGGCTTTCGTCTGTTCGTGGTCGACCTGCGCCTGTTCGTGCAGTAACTTCAACTGAAGAAAATCAGTTCTCAAATTTTCCAGTTCGGCTTTTGCCTGCTCGCACACAACTTTCGTCCGTTCGTGCTCGGCTCTTGCCTGCTCGTACTCAACTTTCGTCCGTTCGTGCTCGACTCTTGCCTGCTCGTACTCTGCTTTCGTCCGTTCGCGCTCGTCCCTCGCCTGCTCAATTACGAATTTCAACTCGTCAAGTTCAATCCTGGACTGATCGAGTTCCTTTTTTGAGAACTCAGTCTCTGCCTTCGAGCGCTCCAGCTCTATCCTGAGTTGCTGGCTTCGATCCGCCTCGACCTGCCCTGCCTGTTCGCTAAAGGCAGCCTGGAGCGCAAATAGCTGATCTTCCTTGCTCTTGCCGAAATCCATCCATGTCAGACGCTGCTCTGCGAGCCACTCCTTATCTTTCAACAACCCGGAAATTTGCTCAATGAAATACCGGCGCATTTCTCCAATGCGCTGATGCCGCCCACGCAGCAATTCAATCCCCTTGAGCGCTACCGTCAACTGCTCTTGCGAGAACGCTTCTTTCGCAGGAGGGATGGAAGTTGAGTAGTTATAGAATTCGAAGTCTTTCGCATAGAGCTCATCGATCACTGCCTTGGATCGCGGACTGATGAACTGCGGAAGATAAGGGATCAGGCTTTCGTTTGCTCTGGCCTTACTGAACGGACTGATGTACCCGTCACCGAGATGGCTGCGCAGCGCAGCATTGAGCGCTGCGGTGTCCTCGATTTTGGAAACGGCACTGTAGGAAAATATATCCGGCTGTAGCAAATCATATTGCGGTGTCCAGTGGGCGTCCTTGAAGTCGTTTCGTTCATTGGCGAACAGAAACTCAAGAAAACACTCGAAAGACGCGGTCACATCCGACATGGTCTCGACCGGAAAATCCACAAACGCCTGGCCTTCATACGGCTCGACTTGCAAAGGCTCGCGCAAAAGGATCTTCGACTGCCATGCAGAAAATATTCGCTTGTAGGGATTTCTCACCAGGGCAAAACTGAAATATCCCTCTGCCCTGGCACGCTCAAGCTGCTCGGGAGAACGCACGAGCAATTGAGGAGCAACGGCCAGCAACGTGTCATGAATCACCAGTTCGGGATCCGTCTCGGAGCTGATCTTCAATTGCTTGACAGCCTCAGCAACCCCCTCAAGCTCCGCGAACCACCACTTCAACGAGGTGCAGGCCACCTTCGGCGTAGCGATGTAGAGCAACTTGCGCTCATCCGAAACACAGCTATTCCAAGAAAAATAGTCCAGCAAGCGCTGGTGATCACTGCTCGTCATTACCGTCTACTCAGGCTTGTTTTTTTTCTTGGGAATGGAAATTTTAGCGGCATTAATGCACGTTATCTGCGTATCCGCCTGACAACCCTCAAATTCAGGCATGCTGTCAGCTGGCGTTTGAAACAATCCAACATTCCGGGGCTGAGCAAACGCTTTGCCTTCAGAACAGCTCAAGCGCTGGCTCATCGATAGACGCATCCATATAACCGAAAGATCTCGCACCTTGATCCGATACGAGCCGGAACATGATCGCATCCAGAATTCTGTGGCACAACGTGGGCTCAGTCTCCGACCAAACTCCACCACCGACGAAGTATACGCCGGGCAGCATCACCATCTGAAAGCTGAAAGTGATTCTGAATGCCCGCTCGGCACCTTCACATTCAAAATATTTTCCTTCCTCGGGAAAACGCTGACCCGTAATCACCACACCCGACACTGTACGAACATGCATGGCGAAGAAAATCCGTGATACGTTTTCGGTGATGACACCACGCATGACGATATCGTATTCCCCACCAGCCTTAAGCACATTGCAGCGTCGCCCCTGCTTGTCGAAAATTTCGAAGGCGTCGATCCGGGCACCCTGCTCCGGATAAACGGTAGTCGATTCAGGCACCATTCCCGCATCGAAGAACTGATCTTCCGGGGGAGCGTCCTGCGTCACCTCCACCTCCCGGGTCTCGGCGACTATCTTGTCGGAGCCAATCGACTTGAACTCTTCAATCAAGCGCGGCTGCTCTTCGACTGGAGCGTAGATGAGCTTCTGATAAGCCCGTACGACTTCCATCGGCGATCCCGTGCAGATCCGCTCGCCGCGCTCCATCAAGATCGCCCGATCACACAGCTCGACAACTTGAGGCCCCGAGTGGGACACAAACAAAATTGAAGTGCCCTTGGCCTTCAACTCATCGAGTCTCGCAAAGCACTTGCGCTGAAAGCGCTCATCTCCGACAGCCAACGCCTCATCGACAATCAGGATGTCCGGGTCAACCATCGCCTGAACGGCAAATGCCAAGCGTACGATCATGCCACTCGAGTAAGTCTTGACCGGTTGATGAATGAACTCGCCAATGTCGGCAAAAGCGGCAATGTCATCATAGCGCTCATCCACTTCTGCGCGGCTCAATCCGAGAATCGCGGCATTCATGTAGACGTTCTCATGCCCGGTGAACTCCGGATTGAACCCCGACCCAAGCTCAAGCAGGGCACCGATCCGGCCCTGGGTCTGAACATCGCCGACACTCTGGTTCAACGTTCCACAAATGACCTGAAGCAATGTCGACTTGCCGCTTCCGTTACGGCCGACGATACCGACGGTTTCGCCTTTCTTGATATCGAAGGAAACGTTTTTGAGCGCCCAGAACTCACGGTAATACTGCTTGCGCTGACCGGCGAACATTTGCAGGAGCCGATCACGTGGCTTGTCATAAATGTGATAACACTTACTGACATTCTGAAGATTAATCGCAATTTCAGAGGACATCGGCAAACCCCTTTCTGGTCTTCTGGAAGAAGGCGAACCCGAGGTAAGCCACCGCAATAGCCACGCCTGCGTAGATGCCGAGCGCCTGCCAGTCGGGCTCCTGTCCAAAAAACAGAACGGCCCTGACATTTTCGACAACAATGGTCAACGGATTGAGCGCCAGAAGACCTCGATAGTCCTCCGGTACAGCCGTCGCAGGATAAAAGATCGGTGCAAGAAACATCAGGCCGCTTGTCACCAGTGCGATGAAATGCGCGACATCCCGCATGTAAACGCCTATGGAGGCCAATCCCCAGGAAAGTCCAAGGATGATCAACAGCAAAGGCGCAACAACCACTGGCAGGTAAAGAGCCGTAACCGGCGGCAAGCCAAAAAACACCGCATAGGCAAGCAGCCAGACTATCAAGCTGACGAACGCGTGAAACACGGAGGATCCTGCAATCACGCAGGGCAATATTTCCAATGGAAACACTACCTTTTTTACGTAATTGGCATTCGAAATGATCAGGTTTGGCGCTCTGGTCACGCACTCGGAAAACAGGTTGAAAACCATCAAACCCGCAAACAGTATTAGAGCGAATTCCGCTTTTGAACCACTAGCACCGGCCCAGCGAGAATTGAAAACGTAGCTGAATACGAACGTATAGATGGCAAGCATCACGATCGGATTGAAGAACGACCAGAGAATGCCCATGAAGGAGCCTCGATAACGACCGATGACCTCCCGCTTGATAAGCGCAACAATAAGTGCGCGATTTTGCCAGACGCCGGTAAACATGGCGCCAGGTGCCGCCGAAAATTTCTGCATTAACCCGCGACCTCAAAAAAACTCATCTTCAACCCCTTTTGAAAGCACTCATTCTCAAATTCCTTTGAAAATGGTTGCCACTATCAGTCCCAGATTACCGAGGAGCGTCTGTCGATAAACGCCCGAGCGCCACATCTTGATCAAACGACCAGGCATGCTTTGACTACGAGCCGCCTTGAATCGACGAAGCACCTCGCGATTTTTTTCTGTAAGAAGAAATTCGACAGCATCCAGAGCGCAGATGTTCTGATCGATCCAGCCTCTGAGACGCCCTTGAAACAGCTTGTGAATGCGCATCAATGCCGCCATGAAACCAGCATTGGCACCAATAGAGTTTGACTGATGCTGACGGTAGAAAAGACGCGGAACCTGATCGAAATAGAACCGCCCCCCCGCTCCAGTCACAAGCAGATAGGCCCACCAGTCATGAGCCACAATGCCCTGAGACGGTCCAGCCTTCAGCAGCTCATGCGTCGCCCGGTTGAAGACCATGGTATTTCCGGCAGCGACGTTCTGCACAAGCGCATTGGGAAAGCCGAAAGCGCGGGAGAACGCTGGCGTACTGCCAACATCCGCACCGGACTCATTGACCACCGTTGTCCGAGAGGCGTACAGCGCAGGCACCTCAACCGGCACCTGGCGCAACCACGCCAAAGCGGAACTCAGCTTGTCGCGAGACCAGATATCATCCTGATCCGACCAGGCGTAGAAATCAGCACTGACCGTTTCCAGACAGGTGACCGACATGAAATTATCGGCGAACCCTGTTTGAGGCCCGGAAAGCAAAGAGACTTTTTCTTTTCCATGGCGCGCCTGAAAAGCCTTGAGAACATCCAGTGTCGAATCGGTCGAACCGTCATCGGAAACAAACAAGTGCCACCGCGTGTGATCCTGATGCTCAATAGACGCCAATTGCTCAGCAAGGAATCGATCACCATTGTAAGAGCACATCAGGATCGCGACAGATTCATCCTTCGATGGCACTTCGACTGCGCCAAAATCCGGACTGGAATTCGCCGCATCCGCTGATATTGGGCTTGACACTGTATGCTCCATTTCAATTAAACGCCGGCCACGGGCCCCGAATCATCTCCAGTGCCTCACGCCACACCTGCTCCATTCGATCCTTTCACGAAGCGCGCGATTATAGAGAACTTTCATCATCGATTGTTAGGCTTCAAGCACGCCCGTTAAAAACACAAAAGGCATTCAAGGCCCGATCAGGATTTCGTACCGATCACAGCCGTAAGACAGCACACAAAAAAGAATAAAACCTTGTCCCGAAACCGGCGCCGGCACTGCCCTCCCCGGACCGAAAGCAATAGCAGATCGCGCCGCCTCAACTTCAACCAGCTTCTGACAAATGGCGCATTACCTACTCCGACAAGCTGCGCGATTGTTCTGACCTGCTTGAACCACCACCCTTCATGAATAGTGACATAGCGCTGAAACAACGATGCCAACCCCGTATTGGCCCCGACCTGATTATTCTCGTGCTGCCGATAAAGCATGCTGGAGTGGGAATCGATAAACCATTCGAACCCATGACTTCGGGCAAACGCATAGCTGTACCAGTCATGCAGCGTGACCTGCTGCAACGACTCCCAGTCGCAAACGACCTGCTGGCGCAGCGAACCCGCGAGCGCCGGGCTGAACACGTAGGTACAGCCCGGCCCCGCTGCCTCGAACAGAAAATCCCAGGCAACTTGCGGCTGGCTCTTGTCAAGAAGGACCGTTTTTCCATCCGGCCAGAAGGCCGTGACATTGCTTGAATAAGCATCGACACCGCGAGAAGCGATCTGCTGAGTCGCACGCAAAAGCTTGTCGGGTTGCCAGATATCATCCTGATCGGCAAAGGCTACCGCATCGTAACCGTGCGGATCGACATCGCGAATCAAGCGAAAAAAGTTGCGTGCAGCCCCACCAAAACGACCGGCGGGCGGCAAGAGAATCACGCGACAGTCGAGAGCTGCGAATGCCTCGCACCACGCTTCGGTACCGTCATCGGACAAGTCAACACTGATATATACAGTGACATCGACGCCAGACTGGTCAAGGATCGAGGCCAACTGCTCCTCGATCCACTGCATACCATTATAGGCTGCCAGCAAAACCGCGATCTTCGGATGTTTTACTGGCATGCCATTCCTGCTTGCAGCATTTGTACGCATCGATTGAAAGCTCTTCGCTTTCAAATCAGCGAGAAGGCGAGTCCAGCAGTTTCTGCAAATACTGGCCGTAACCTGTTTTCTTCAGTGCATCCGCCTGAGCCTTCAACTGCTCGGCAGTGATCCATTTGTTGTTGTAGGCAATCTCTTCCAGGCACGCCACTTTCAAGCCCTGACGCTGCTCGATGGTATGCACGAAGTGACTGGCTTCCAGCAACGAGTCGTGAGTACCGGTATCAAGCCAGGCGAATCCACGACCAAGCATCTCGACGTTGAGCGACTTCTGATTGAGATAGGCGCTGTTCACATCGGTAATTTCCAGCTCGCCACGCTCGGACGGCTTGATATTCTTGGCGATCTCGACAACCTGATTGTCGTAGAAATACAGCCCCGTCACCGCGTAGTTGGACTTCGGCTTCAACGGTTTCTCTTCAATGCTCAGCGCCCGACCCGTTTCATCGAATTCGACCACACCGAAGCGCTCTGGATCGGATACGTGGTAACCGAACACGGTAGCACCGGACTGCTGCGAACTGGCAGAGCGCAGGTTGTCCGAGAAATGCTGGCCGTAGAAGATGTTGTCACCCAGAATCAGGCAGCAAGGGTCCTTGCCGATGAACTCTTCGCCGATGATGAACGCTTGCGCCAGACCATCCGGGCTAGGTTGTTCCGCATAGGTCAGCTTGATGCCGTACAAGCTGCCGTCACCGAGCAGCTTTTTGAAGTTCGGCAGATCTTCCGGAGTGGAAATGATCAGGATTTCGCGCATGCCCGCAAGCATCAGCACCGACAGCGGATAGAAGATCATCGGCTTGTCGTAAATCGGCAGCATCTGCTTGGACACACCCAGAGTAAGCGGGTGCAGGCGAGTGCCCGATCCGCCAGCGAGGATGATGCCTTTACGATTTGTCGTTATCATTTGTTTAGAACTTCCCTAAGCATTCGAGTTACACCACTTTGCCAGTCCGGCAAGTGTAGAGAAAAATTGGTGCGCAGTTTCTGAGTATTCAATCGCGAATTCAGCGGACGACGAGCGGGAGTCGGGTAGGCGACGGCATCGATCGGATTGATCATCTGAACAGCCAGCTCTTCACCGCTGGCCTTGGCAAAATCAAGCACATGCCGGGCGTAACCGTGCCAGGAAACCTCCCCTGCGGCGGCCAGATGATACAAACCCGCCAGCTCAGGCCGGGTCAACGCTTGCTGCAGCGCAAGGGCGGTGACATCAGCGATCAGTTCAGCACCGGTCGGCGCCCCCACCTGGTCATTGATGACATTCAGCTCTTGACGCTCCCTTGCCAGACGCAACATGGTCTTGGCAAAGTTCTGGCCTCGCGCTGCAAAAACCCAACTGGTGCGAAAAATCAGGTGCTTGCACCCCGACGCCTGGATCGCCATCTCTCCAGCAAGCTTGCTTTCGCCATAGCGATTCAACGGCGCGGGAACATCGCTTTCCTGCCATGGCGTCTGACCCTTGCCGTCAAACACATAGTCCGTGGAATAGTGAACGAGCCAGGCTCCCAGGCGCACAGCCTCTTCGGCCATCACCTGGATCGCCTGACCGTTGACCCGCAGAGCCAGCTCGGATTCCGACTCCGCCTTGTCAACCGCATTGTAGGCGGCTGCATTGACGATCACATCCGGCCGGACCTGATCGATGGAGTCACGCAAGGCCGACAGATTTGCCAGATCACCGCACAAGCCGTCAATCGTCTGCCGATCCAGCGCAATCAGCTCGCCAAGCGGAGCAAGTGAGCGTTGCAGCTCCCACCCCACCTGCCCATTCTTACCCAGCAGAAGAATCTTCATGCCTGATTCGAGCGATCCGCATAATTCTGATCGATCCACTGCTGATAGCTGCCGCTCTTGACGTGCTCCACCCACTCAGAGTTGTTCAAGTACCACTCAACGGTCTTGCGGATGCCGGAATCAAAGGTTTCTTCCGGGGTCCAGCCCAGCTCCCGCTGGATTTTGCTCGCATCGATCGCGTAGCGCTGGTCATGGCCCGGACGATCCTGAACGTAAGTGATCAGCTTGGCATGTGGGCGATGCAGGGAATCAGGACGCAACTCGTCGAGCAGAGCACACAAAGTGTTCACCACTTCGATGTTTTGCTTTTCGTTATGACCGCCGATGTTATAGGTCTCGCCGATAACGCCTTCAGTCACGACCTTGTACAGGGCGCGGGCATGATCCTCGACATACAGCCAGTCTCGAACCTGATTACCCTTGCCATAAACCGGCAAAGGCTTGCCTTCCAGCGCATTGAGAATGATCAGCGGGATCAGTTTCTCCGGGAAGTGGCAAGGGCCATAGTTGTTCGAGCAGTTGGTAACCAGGGTCGGCAGACCGTACGTACGGGCCCAGGCACGAACCAGGTGATCGGAGCTGGCCTTGCTGGCCGAGTACGGCGAACTTGGCTGATACGGGGTAGTTTCGGTAAAGAGATCCTCTGGACCTTCCAGGTCGCCGTAAACCTCATCCGTAGAAATATGATGAAAACGGAAAGCAGCCTTGCGCGCATCATCCAACGCTGCCCAATAGTGGCGCGCAGCCTCAAGCAACGTGTAAGTACCGATGATATTGGTCTGGATGAACTCCGAAGGGCCGGAAATCGAGCGATCAACGTGGGACTCGGCCGCGAGATGCATGATGGCATCCGGCTGATGCTCACGCAGAACACGGTCGATCTGCTCGCGATCGCAGATATCGACGCGCTCAAACGCATAACGCGAGTTCTGACTCACCTCGGCCAGCGACTCCAGGTTACCGGCGTAAGTCAGCTTATCGACGTTGACGACAGCGTCGTTAGTGTTGGAAATGATGTGACGGATGACAGCCGAGCCGATAAACCCGGCGCCGCCGGTAACTAGAATTTTCACGCGAAACCATACCCTTGAGCTGCGGACTGCGCTCCCAAACGAGCGCTGTCTAATCCATGAATGCAAAAGCCGTCAAAGATACGGCCTCTGTCAAAGTCAGTCTGAATCGATGCGGGGTCAAGCCACTATCGAACAAGGGATGCATTTTACAGCTTAATTAACGTTTTACTAATGGATAAAGCCATGCGACGGAGCAATTCGACAAACGCCCCGCTGCAATCAGCTCTATACCAGACGCTTTCTCAGAATTCTGGACGAACGTCCAAGAAGCCACCCCAGGATCGGCCCGATCAGCATACCGACGAGCAACGCCGTGACGACTATCAAGGACACTGGAAGTGCAGGCCCCGACCACCCGAGAAACAACAAGGAAACCGATTGCTGATTCTCAAGGACAAAAGCCAGAATCACCAACACAAGTAAAAGAATGAAAATACCCAGAAACAGGCGCTTGAAGTTACGCATAAGCAACTCCCGGCTTGATAGCGGCCGTCAAACCCCCTCCTCCTCTTCGTCATTCACTCGATCACGCAGCTCTTTTCCAGGCTTGAAATGCGGAACGAACTTTCCGTCGAGACTGACAGACTGACCGGTCTTTGGATTACGCCCCACGCGCGGTGCGCGATAGTGCAGGGAAAAGCTGCCAAAACCACGGATCTCGATGCGATCGCCAGTGGCCAGACATTGGGACATTTGCTCAAGCATAGTCTTGATGGCCAACTCCACATCCTTCGATGAGAGCAGCCCTTGATGGGTGACAATTCGTTCGATCAACTCCGACTTCGTCATATTTTTCCCTTCTTTTTCAAGCAGCTAGATCAGCGCTTGAAAGGTTTTAGCACGCCCGGAAGAATTTGAACAGCCCAGGGGTTGACATATCTTTCACCGCATCGAAAGGCCTGTTTTCCGGACACCCAACCACTCCGGACAGATCAGCCCGAACCTAACGACAAATCACCAGCATGGTTCGAGTCACGAACCCTGCAGGATTGAAGCCGAACGGAAACCCATCCTCATCCTTCGCATCATCGGATCGAGTAACAACCTTATAGCCCGCCCCCTTACACTCCTTTGCCGCGCGCTTTTGACACTTCTCCCAGCCAGACCCCAGACCGGAGCAATCAACTTCGATACCGCTGACTCCACGCGCCACGTGAGTCTTTGCATTTGTGACGCAACCGGCCAATGCCAGTGCACCCATCAAGACAATCAGCTTGTTCATTCATTTCCTTATGCCAGGCCGGCAGCCCGACTACTGCGATCTCAAACCAAGCCTAGCTGCTAACAGGCGATTGATCCCAATAAAGAAACAGACCACTTAGAAACTCGATTGGTTTCGCTGGCGCACCACACCCCTGACCGACCACTGAATCGCAGGCACAAAAAAGGGCGACCGAAGTCGCCCTTTTTAATGATCAGACAGAACTCAGTTCTGTTTGGCCATTGCTTGACGCAGCAGTGCCGCCATGGTGGTGTCAGCTGCTTCACCTTCCGGAGCTGCTTTCAGGCTCTGGATGGCTTCTTTCTCTTCAGCATCATCTTTCGACTTGATCGAGAGCTGGATTACGCGGCTCTTGCGATCAACGCTGATGATCTTGGCTTCTACTTGCTGGCCTTCTTTCAGAACGTTGCGCGCGTCTTCAACGCGGTCACGGCTGATTTCGGAGGCTTTCAGAGTCGCTTCGATATCGTCGGCCAGAACGATGATGGCGCCTTTGGCGTCAACTTCTTTCACGGTGCCAGTAACGATTGCGCCTTTGTCGTTAACCGAGACGTACTCGGAGAACGGATCGCTTTCCAGCTGCTTGATACCCAGGGAGATACGCTCACGCTCCGGGTCAACCGACAGGATAACGGTGTCCAGCTCGTCGCCCTTCTTGAAACGACGTACGGCTTCTTCGCCCACTTCGTTCCAGGAGATGTCGGACAGGTGAACCAGACCGTCGATGCCGCCGTCCAGACCAATGAAGATACCGAAATCGGTGATCGACTTGATGGTGCCGGAGATCTTGTCGCCCTTGTTGAACTGGCCAGAGAAGTCTTCCCATGGGTTCGACTTGCACTGCTTGATGCCCAGGGAGATACGACGACGCTCTTCGTCGATGTCCAGAACCATAACTTCCACTTCGTCGCCGACTTGTACGACTTTCGAAGGGTGGATGTTCTTGTTGGTCCAGTCCATTTCCGAAACGTGTACCAGACCTTCAACGCCTTCTTCCAGCTCAGCGAAGCAGCCGTAGTCGGTCAGGTTGGTTACACGAGCGGTAACGCGAGTGCTTTCTGGGTAACGGGCTTTGATAGCAACCCATGGATCTTCGCCCAGTTGCTTCAGGCCCAGGGAAACACGATTGCGCTCGCGATCGTACTTCAGAACCTTGACGTCGATCTCGTCGCCAACATTGACGATTTCGGAAGGGTGCTTGATACGCTTCCACGCCATGTCGGTGATGTGCAGCAGGCCGTCCACGCCACCCAGATCGACGAATGCGCCGTAATCGGTGAGGTTTTTGACGATACCTTTGACTTGCTGGCCTTCCTGCAGGGATTCCAGCAGAGCTTCACGCTCGGCGGAGTTCTCGGCTTCCAGGACGCTGCGACGGGAAACGACAACGTTGTTGCGCTTCTGGTCCAGCTTGATGACCTTGAATTCCAGCTCTTTGCCTTCCAGGTGCGTGGTGTCGCGCACTGGACGGACGTCAACCAGGGAACCTGGCAGGAACGCACGGATGCCGTTAACGTCGACAGTGAAGCCGCCTTTAACCTTACCGTTGATAACGCCCTTGACCACTTCCTCAGCTGCGAAGGCTGCTTCCAGAACGATCCAGCATTCAGCGCGCTTGGCTTTTTCACGGGACAGCTTGGTTTCACCGAAACCGTCTTCAACCGAGTCCAGAGCAACGTGAACTTCGTCACCGACGTTGATGTTCAGTTCGCCAGCGTCGTTGTAGAACTGCTCCAGAGGGATCAGTGCTTCGGACTTCAAGCCAGCGTGAACGGTTACCCAGCGAGCCTGGTAATCGATATCAACGATAACACCGGTGATGATGGAGCCTGCCTGAAGGTTCAGGGTCTTTAGGCTTTCTTCAAAGAGTTCCGCAAAGCTTTCGCTCATTTTAATTCCTGTTGATTAGGGCGAAAAAGTACGCCCATCTCCACATCCCAGACAATGTGGGTTAGTTTCATTAAAAAGAAGCACCGCAGGACTATGACTGGTCCCCTGTGGCCTTCTTGGTCACCCGGCGATATCGCGAATGGCGATCTCGCTCATGATGCGTTCAAGCACCTGATCGATGGACAACTCCGTGGAATCCAGCTGTATGGCGTCGGCCGCCGGCTTGAGCGGGGCCACCGCTCGCTGGGTATCACGCTCGTCGCGCGCACGGATCTCATCTAGCAGACTCGACAGACTAACACCCTCGACTTTGCCCTTCAACTGCAAATATCGACGGCGCGCCCGCTCCTCGGCACTGGCGGTCAGGAAAATCTTCAAAGGCGCATTCGGAAACACCACCGTTCCCATGTCGCGACCATCGGCCACCAGACCCGGCGCTTCCTGGAAAGCACGCTGGCGCTGAAGCAGCGCCTCGCGCACGGCCGGCAATGCAGCCACCTGGGAAGCGCCGGAACCGACGCTCTCGGTGCGGATGACATCGCTGACTTCATCACCTTCCAGAATGATGCGCTGCAACTGACCGTCGGTCGCTGCAATAAACTGCACATCCAGATGAGCGGCGAGTTTTTTCAGCAACTCTTCATTGGTCAGGTCGACACCATGGTTGTGCGCAGCAAACGCCAACAGGCGATACAGCGCACCGGAATCCAGCAGATTCCAGCCCAGACGCTTGGCCAAAATCCCGGCTACGGTGCCTTTGCCCGAGCCGCTTGGCCCATCGATGGTGATGACCGGAGCAATGTTGTTCACGACTGAGCCTCTTGCGCCACACGAATGCCGACCTGCGCGCACAGCGCCAGGAAGTTCGGGAACGATGTCGCGACGTTGGCGCAATCATGGATGCGGATCGGTGCAGAGGCGCGCAACGAGGCCACGCTGAAAGCCATCGCGATACGGTGATCGCCATGACCGTGCACTTCGCCGCCGCCGATCTGGCCGCCGTCGATAATGATGCCGTCCGGGGTCGGTTCGCACTTGACGCCCAGCGCCAGCAAACCGTCCGCCATGACCTGGATACGATCCGATTCCTTGACCCGCAGCTCTTCGGCGCCAGTCAGCACGGTGCGCCCTTCGGCACAGGCTGCAGCCACGAACAGTACCGGGAATTCGTCGATGGCCAGTGGAACCAGCGCTTCCGGAATCTCGATACCCTTGAGTTTAGCTGCTCGCACGCGAAGATCCGCTACTGGCTCGCCGCCCACTTCACGCTGGTTTTCCAGGGTGATATCGGCGCCCATCAGACGCAGGATGTCGATCACACCGGTGCGGGTCGGGTTGATGCCGACGTGCTCGAGCACCAGCTCGGAACCTTCGGCGATCGACGCCGCCACCAGGAAGAACGCCGACGACGAGATGTCGCCTGGCACTTCGATGTGGGTCGCAGTCAGCTTGCCGCCGGACTCGACCGATGCCGTCGCACCGTCGACGCTCACCGAATAGCCGAAGCCGCGCAACATGCGCTCGGTATGATCACGGGTAGGTGCCGGCTCGGTAACAGTGGTCTTGCCTTCGGCGTACAGCCCCGCCAGCAGCAGGCAGGATTTCACCTGAGCACTGGCCATCGGCATGGTGTAGGTCAGGCCTTTGAGCTTGTGACCGCCGCGAATGGTCATCGGCGGACGACCGTCGGCAGCGGTTTCGATCACGGCGCCCATTTCCCGCAGCGGGTTGGCCACGCGATTCATCGGACGCTTGGACAGCGAAGCATCACCGGTCAGGGTGCTGTCGAAGTCCTGCGCGGCCAGCAGGCCGGACAGCAGGCGCATCGAAGTGCCGGAGTTGCCCAGATAGATCGGGCCCGGCGCAGGTTTCAGGCCGTGCAGGCCGACACCGTGGATGGTCACGCGACCATGATGCGGGCCTTCGATGACCACACCCATATCGCGAAACGCCTGCAAGGTCGCCAGGGCATCTTCGCCCTCCAGGAAGCCTTCGACTTCGGTGACGCCATCAGCCAGGGAGCCGAGCATGATCGAACGGTGGGAAATCGATTTGTCACCCGGTACGCGAATCCGACCGGACAGGCGGCCACCAGGTTGAGCCAGGAAAATCAGATCGTTGGAATTCATAGCGTCCACATAGGCCCTGCGGGCCAGGATTTTACTGAAATGCTCGCGGGCAACCCGGGCGCGCGTGAAGACGCCCAACAATTGGTGCCCATCCCCTGCATCGACCGCGTCGCGCAAGGCGTCGAGGTCGCTGCGAAATGTATCGAGTGTGCGCAGGACAGCCTCGCGGTTGGCGAGAAAGATGTCATGCCACATGACCGGGTCGCTTCCGGCGATTCTTGTGAAATCGCGAAAACCACCCGCAGCGTAACGGAAGATCTCAAGGTTTTCATTGCGCTTGGCCAGTGAATCGACCAGACCGAAGGCCAGCAGGTGCGGCAGATGACTGGTCGCGGCCAGCACTTCATCGTGACGCTCGACCTGCATGTGCTCGACGTCGGCACCCAGCTCGCGCCACAGGCGATCAACCACCGCCAGGGCAGCCGGATCGGTCTGCTCCAGCGGGGTCAGAATCACCTTGTGACGACGAAACAGCTCCGAGTTGGAGGCTTCCACCCCACTCTGCTCGGAACCGGCAATCGGATGGCCCGGCACAAAACTCGCCGGCATGCCGCCGAACGCTTCGGTCGCCGCGCGCACCACATTGCCCTTGGCGCTGCCGACATCCGTGAGGATCGCCTGACCCAGATCCATGCCGGCCAGGCGGGCCAGCACTTTTTCCATGGCCAGGATCGGCACCGCCAACTGAATCACGTCCGCGCCCTGACAAGCCGCCACCAGGTCATCTTCGCAACGATCCACCACGCCCAACTCGACCGCCAGCTTGCGCGATTGCGGGTCGAGATCGACCCCGACCACTTCGCGGCACACGCCGCTTTCACGCAAGCCCTTGGCAAACGAACCACCGATCAACCCCAGACCGACCACCACCAGGCGCCCGATCATAGGTGCAGCAGATTGCAGCGCAGTGACATCACCCACGAGCCAGAACCTTGCGCAGCGCTTCGAGGAAGCGGCTGTTTTCCGCCGGCAGACCGATGGTCACCCGCAGATGGTTCGGCATGCCGTAGTTGGCCACCGGACGCACGATCACGCCTTCGCGCAACAGGCCCTGGAACACCGGAGCCGCCACCTGACCGAGATCGATGCAGATGAAGTTGCCCTTGGACGGAATCCAGCTCAGGCCCAACTCGCGCAAACCCGCTTCCAGCTGCTGCATGCCGGATTCGTTGAGTTGACGGCTCTGCGCCAGGTATTCCTCGTCCTTCAGTGCCGCACAGGCCGCAGCCAAGGCCAGGCTGTTGACGTTGAACGGCTGGCGTACACGATTCAGCACGTCTGCCACCACCGGGGTGGACAGACCATAGCCAACGCGCAGTGCCGCCAGGCCATAAGCCTTGGAGAAGGTGCGCGAGACCAGCAGGTTCGGATAAGCCGCGAGGAAATCCAGGCCATCCGGCAGATCGCTGCCTTCGGCGTATTCGATGTAGGCCTCGTCCAGCACCACCAGCACGTGCTCCGGTACGTCCTGCAGGAAATCGTCCAGCGCCTCGGCGCCGAACCAGGTACCGGTTGGATTGTTCGGGTTGGCAATGAACACCACGCGCGTGTTGGCATCGATGGCGGCCAGCATCGCCGGCAAGTCATGGCCCCAGTCCTTGGCCGGCACGACCTTGGCCTGAGCACCGACTGCCTGGGTCGCAATCGGATAGACCGCGAACGCGTGCTCGCTGAACACCGCATTCAGGCCCGGCGCCAGATAGGCACGCGCTACCAGTTCGAGAATGTCGTTGGAGCCGTTGCCCAGAGTCACCTGGTTCAGCTCGACGCGGCACTGCTCGGCCAGCAGGGATTTGAGCGCGAAACCGTTGCCGTCCGGATAGCGGGTCAGTTCGTCCAGCGCTTCGCGGATGGCGGCCAGCGCTTTCGGGCTGGCGCCCAACGGGTTTTCGTTGCTCGCCAGCTTGACGATGCTCGCCGGATCCAGATCCAGCTCGCGTGCCAGTTCGTCCACGGGCTTGCCCGGCACGTATGGCGAAAGTTGTTGCACGCCCGGCTGTGCCAGAGCGAGGAAGTTGCCACTCATTTGCTACCGCCCCTTAAAGAACTGCTTTCGGGTAGGAACCCAGCACCTTGAGTGCTACTGCTTCCTGACTGATCTTTTCCAGTACACCCTTGATCAGCGGATCACGGTGATGGCCAACGAAGTCGATGAAGAACACGTAGGTCCATTTGCCACTGCGCGACGGACGGGTTTCGATCCGGGTCAGGTCAATCCCGTTGTCATGGAACGGCACCAGCAGCTCGTGGAGCGCGCCGGGCTTGTTGCTCATGGACACGATGATCGAGGTCTTGTCGTCGCCGGTCGGCGGCACTTCCTGGTTACCGATCATCAGGAAGCGCGTGGAGTTGTCCGGGCGATCCTCGATCTTCTCCGCCAGACGGGTCAGGCCATACAGCCCGGCCGCCATGTCACCGGCGATCGCCGCCGAATTCCATTCGCCCTTGACCCGCTTGGCCGCTTCGGCGTTGCTGGCAACCGCCACGCGCTCGACATTCGGGTAATGGGCGTCCAGCCACTTGCGGCACTGGGCCAGCGACTGGGCGTGGGAATAGATACGGCTGATGCTGTCAGTCTTGGTGTTTTCACCGACCAACAGGTGGTGGTGAATCCGCAGTTCCACTTCGCCGCAGATCACCATGTCGTGCTCAAGGAAGCTGTCGAGGGTATGGTTGACCGCGCCTTCGGTGGAGTTCTCCACCGGCACCACGCCAAAATTCACCGCACCGGCCGCCACTTCACGGAACACTTCGTCGATCGCGGCCATCGGCTTGCTGATCACCGCGTGACCGAAGTGCTTCATGGCCGCCGCTTGGGTAAAGGTGCCTTCCGGACCGAGATAGGCCACTTTCAGCGGATTCTCCAGGGCCAGGCACGAGGACATGATTTCGCGGAACAGCCGCGCCATCTCTTCGTTGCCCAGCGGCCCCTTGTTGCGTTCCATCACGCGCTTGAGGACTTGCGCCTCGCGCTCGGGACGATAGAACACCGGCTGCTCGCCTTCGGCCAGACTGGCCATCTTGACCCGGGCAACCTCCTCGGCGCAGCGAGCGCGATCGCTGATCAGCTGGAGGATCTTCTCATCGAGGCTGTCGATGCGAACGCGCAGCGCCTTGAGTTCCTGCTCGGACATCAGGAATGCTCCTTCTCGAATTCAGCCATGTAACCGACCAGAGCCTCGACGGCGTCCAGACCCAGGGCGTTGTAGATCGAGGCACGCATGCCGCCGACCGAGCGATGCCCCTTGAGATTGAGCAGGCCGCGGGCGTCAGCGCCGGCCAGGAACGCCTTGTCCAGACGCTCATCTGCCAGACGGAACGGTACGTTCATCCAGGAACGGGCATTGGTGCTGATCGGGTTGGTATAGAAGTCGCTGTTGTCGATGAAGCCGTACAGGCGATCTTTCTTCGCCTTGTTGCGCTGCTCCATCGCGGCGACGCCGCCCTGCTCCTTCAGCCACTCGAAGACCAGGCCCGAGAGGTACCAGGAATAGGTGGCCGGCGTGTTGTACATCGAACCGTTGTCGGCCGAGATCTTGTAATCGAGCATGGTCGGGCACGAACTGCGGGCGCGGCCCAGCAGGTCTTCACGGACGATCACCACCACCAGACCGCTCGGGCCGATGTTCTTCTGCGCACCGGCGTAGATCAGGCCGTACTGCGACACATCGATCGGACGCGAGAGGATATCGGAGGACATGTCGACCACCAGCGGAACGTCACCGGCCTCGGGAACCCAGTCGAACTGCAGGCCGCCGATGGTTTCGTTGGACGCATAGTGCAGATAGGACGCACCCGGGGTCAGTTTCCACTCGTTCTGACCGGGAATGGCCAGGTAGTCATAAGGCTTGGCGCTGGCGGCAACGTTGATATTGCCGAAGCGACGTGCTTCTTCGATGGCTTTCTTCGACCAGATGCCGGTTTCGACATAGTCGGCAGTGCCGTTCTCGGGCAGCAGGTTCAGCGGAATCTCGGCGAACTGCTGGCTCGCGCCGCCCTGCAGGAACAGCACTTTGTAGTTGGAGGGGATGGACAGCAGGTCGCGCAGGTCCTGCTCGGCTTTCTCGGCAATGGCCACATAGTCGTCGCTACGATGGCTCATTTCCATGACCGACAGACCCTTGCCGTGCCAGTCGAGCATCTCGGACTGGGCACGCAACAGGACAGCTTCAGGCAGCGCAGCGGGACCTGCGCAGAAGTTAAAGGCTCGTTTGCTCACATCCACTCTCGCTATGCAATCACGGTAGCGGACAGAGCAAACACTCTGCCCTGCTACGATTTGGTTAGTCTTGCGACTCTTCTTCGTCTGCGGCATCCGCCTGCAGGTTGTCGACCGCATCGTCCGGTTCGGCGCCGATCACGCCCTCTTCCAGTTCGACACCTTCTTCACCTTTAAGCTCTTCACCCTCGACTTCCGACGGCTCCTGAACCCGCTCCAGACCGACCAGGGTTTCATCCTTGGCCAGCTTGATCAGGGTCACGCCCTGGGTGTTACGACCCAGACTGGAGACTTCGTCGACACGGGTACGCACCAGCGTGCCCTGGTCGGAAATCAGCATGATTTCTTCGCCATCCTGCACCTGAACCGCGCCGACCAGACGGCCGTTACGCTCGTTGCTGACCATGGCGATAACGCCCTGACCGCCACGCTTGTATTCAGGGAACTCGGTGATTGCCGTGCGCTTGCCGTAGCCACGCTCGGAAGCCGTCAGGATCTGGCTGCCCTCTTCCGGGATCAGCATCGAAATCAGTTTCTGCCCTTCCGGCAGACGCATGCCACGCACACCGCGAGCGGTACGGCCCATGGCGCGGACTTCGGATTCCTTGAAGCGTGTCACCTTGCCACCGTCGGAGAACAGCATGATTTCCTGCTCGCCATCGGTGATGGCAGCGGAGATCAGGATGTCGCCTTCGTCCAGCTCCAGCGCGATCAGACCGACGCTGCGCTGACGGCTGAAGGCCACCAGCGGGGTCTTCTTGACGGTACCATTGGCGGTCGACATGAAGATGAACGGTGCCTTCTTGCGGTCGGCAGCCTTGATGCGCGCGCGGCGCTCCTCTTCGGTCTCGTTGCTGTTTTCGATGTCTTCTACATCGGTCTCGGCGCCTTCGGCTTCTTCCTCATCAGCCTGACGCTTCATGGCTTCGAGATCGACCGGCAGCATGGTGGTGATGTATTCACCGTCATCGAGCGGCAGCAGGTTGACCAGTGGACGGCCACGGGCAGCGCGGGACGCTTCCGGAATCTCGTAGGTCTTGAGCCAGTACACCTTGCCCTTGCTGGAGAACAGCAGCAGCGTGGTGTGACTGTTGGCGACCAGCAGGTGAGCGATGTAGTCCTCATCCTTCACGCCGGTAGCCGATTTGCCTTTACCGCCACGACGCTGAGCCTGGTACGCAGCCAGTGGCTGGGTCTTGGCATAGCCACCGTGGGAGATGGTCACGACGCGCTCTTCTTCCGGGATCATGTCACCCAGAGTCAGGTCGAGACGGGCATCGAGGATCTCGGTGCGGCGCACGTCGCCGTATTCGGCGCGAATCACTTCCAGCTCTTCGCGGATCACTTCCATCAGGCGCGTGGCGCTGTTGAGGATGCGGATCAGCTCGCCGATCTGGTTGAGGATCTCTTGATACTCGGCCAGCAGTTTCTCGTGTTCCAGACCGGTCAGACGGTGCAGACGCAGCTCCAGAATGGCTTGCGCCTGTTCCGGCGAGAGGAAGTACTTGCCTTCACGCAGACCGTATTGCGGATCAAGGTTTTCCGGACGGCACGAATCGGCACCGGCACGCTCCACCATCGCGACCACAGCCGACGATTCCCACGGCGTGCTGACCAGCGCTTCCTTGGCTTCCGACGGCGTCGGCGAAGCCTTGATCAGGGCAATCACCGGGTCGATGTTCGACAGGGCTACCGCCTGACCTTCGAGGATGTGGCCACGCTCACGAGCCTTGCGCAGTTCGAACACGGTACGGCGGGTAACGACTTCGCGACGGTGACGGACGAAGGCTTCCAGCAGATCCTTGAGGTTGAGGATCCGCGGACGGCCGTCGATCAGCGCAACGATGTTGATGCCGAATACCGATTGCAGCTGGGTCTGGGCATAGAGGTTGTTGAGGATCACCTCAGGCACTTCGCCGCGACGCAGTTCGATCACGACGCGCATACCGTCCTTGTCGGACTCGTCGCGCAGTTCGGTGATGCCTTCGAGTTTCTTCTCTTTTACCAGCTCGGCGATCTTCTCGATCAGACGCGCCTTGTTCAGCTGGTAAGGCAGCTCGGTGATGACGATCTGCTGACGGCCACCGACCTTGTCGATGTCTTCGATGATCGAACGGGCGCGCATGTAAATGCGGCCACGGCCGGTGCGGTAGGCTTCAATGATGCCGGCGCGACCGTTGATGATCGCGGCGGTCGGGAAGTCCGGACCGGGGATGTATTGCATCAGCTCATCGACGGTCAGTTCGGGATTGTCGATGAGGGCCAGGCAACCGTCGATGACTTCACCGAGGTTGTGCGGCGGAATGTTGGTCGCCATGCCCACGGCAATACCGCTGGAACCGTTGACCAGCAGGTTCGGAACGCGGGTCGGCATGACCGCCGGGATCAGTTCGGTGCCGTCGTAGTTCGGCACCCAGTCCACGGTTTCCTTGTGCAGGTCGGCCAGCAGCTCGTGCGCCAGCTTGGTCATGCGCACTTCGGTGTATCGCATGGCCGCGGCGTTGTCGCCGTCCACCGAACCGAAGTTGCCCTGGCCGTCGACCAGCAGGTAACGGAGGGAGAAAGGCTGCGCCATGCGGACGATGGTGTCGTACACCGCGGTATCACCGTGCGGGTGATACTTACCGATCACGTCACCGACGACACGGGCAGATTTCTTGTACGGCTTGTTGAAGTCGTTGCCCAGCTCGCTCATCGCGAACAGCACGCGACGGTGCACGGGCTTCAAGCCATCGCGCGCATCCGGCAGTGCACGGCCGACGATCACGCTCATCGCGTAGTCGAGATAGGACTGTTTCAGCTCGTCTTCGATATTGACCGGGAGGATTTCTTTGGCCAGTTCGCCCATGAGAAGCCTGATTCCTTTTTCTGGTGAAACTTCGCCATATCCATAGGGGACGCACGAAGCTCGTCGATGCAGGCCGAGTGCCATGCGCCGACTTACGACAAATCGACAAGTTGACCCTGGATTTGCGCAGTGAAGACAACCCCGTGGGACTGCCTCGGAAAACGCCGGATGTTATCACAAGAGCCGCCACGCACCTATCCCCCAGATGCGCATGGAGCATAGTTAGATGACCGATGACAGGCTTAAAGGGGACGAGAGAGGCTCAGAGCTTCCCTGAATGCAAATTTCGGGACGAAATTGCGGATGTTTATTGACTTTCAAGGCACCATCGCGAGCAGGCTCGCTCCCACAAGGTTCTGTGGCGATCACAAAACCTGTGGGAGCGAGCCTGCTCGCGAAGAGGACAACGCAAACATCAAGCCAATCAATGCAAGCGCTTGCGGCACATCAACTGCGCCATTTTCGCGGTATCGGGACGTTCGACGATGCCTTTCTCGGTAACGATCGCATCAATCAGGTCCGCCGGCGTCACGTCGAACACCGGATTGAACGCCTCGACATCCGCCCCGACACGCTTGCCGCCAACTTCCAGCAACTCGGCGCCGTCGCGCTCCTCGATCGGAATGTCATCACCGCTGGCCAGGTTCATGTCGATGGTCGAACTCGGCGCCACGACCATGAAACGCACGCCGTGGTGCATGGCGTTGACCGCCAGTTGGTAGGTGCCGATCTTGTTCGCCACGTCGCCGTTGGCGGTGATCCGGTCGGCGCCGACGATCACCCAGGTCACACCTTTGGTTTTCATGATGTGCGCGGCGGCGGAGTCGGCATTGAGGGTTACCGGAATGCCTTCATTGGCCAGTTCCCACGCGGTCAGGCGCGAGCCTTGCAGCCAGGGACGGGTTTCGTCGGCGTAGACGCGCTCCACCATGCCCTCGATGAACGCTGCGCGAATCACCCCGAGCGCGGTACCAAAACCGCCGGTGGCCAGGGCGCCGGTGTTGCAGTGGGTCAGGATCGCCTGGGCGTTGCCCTGATGCTTGCGGATCAGGTCGACGCCGAGCTGGGCCATGGTCAGGTTGGCTTCGCGATCGCTTTCATGAATGGCAATGGCCTCGGCTTCGAGCGCCTCCAGCGGATCGGCGTTGTCCTTCAGGCGATCCAGCCGGTCATGCATGCGGTTCAGTGCCCAGAACAGGTTGACCGCCGTTGGACGGGAATCGGCCAGCAGCATGAAATCCTCTTCCAGCGCGGCATACCAATCGCCACCCTCGGCAATTCGGGCACGGGCGGCCAACACGATGCCGTACGCGGCACTGATGCCGATGGCCGGCGCACCGCGCACCACCATCGAGCGAATCGCCTCTGCCACGCCGGCAGCGCTGGTGTAGGCGATCCAGTTTTCCTCGAACGGCAAAACGCGCTGATCCAGCAGGTGGAGCGCGCCATCACGCCAATCGATGGCCTTCACTTTCTCCGCAGCCAACAGTCGATCGCGCATCCCTCACCCCGCACTCATGAACAAAAGCCGCCGATTATAGCGATCCCCCCGTGAAGACGCTCGGGTATACTTCGCCATCCTTTACAAAAGCACTGGAACCGACCCTCGATGCCGAAACCTGCCATTGCGCTCGACTTATTATTGCTGCCGACCTGGCTGGTACCCGTCGAACCCGCAGGCGTTGTGCTCAAGGAGCATGGCCTGGGCATCCGCGACGGTCGCATCGTTTTCATCGGCCCGCGCGCCGAAGCCTTGAAGTGTAACGCCGCTGAAGTCCGCGAATTGCCGGACGTTCTGCTCGCCCCCGGCCTGATCAATGCTCATGGCCATGCCGCCATGACCCTGTTCCGCGGCCTCGCCGACGATCTGCCGTTGATGACCTGGCTGGAAAACCATATCTGGCCGGCCGAGGGCAAGTGGGTCGATGAAGATTTCGTGCGTGACGGCACCGACCTGGCCATCGCCGAGCAGATAAAAGGCGGCATCACCTGTTTCTCGGACATGTACTTCTTCCCGAAGGTTGCCAGTGAGCGCGTACACAACAGCGGAATTCGCGCGCAGATCGCGATTCCGATCCTCGACTTCCCGATTCCGGGCGCCGCCAGCGCCGATGAAGCCATTCGTCAGGGTGTCGAATTGTTCGGCGACCTGAAGCATCACGAGCGCATCAAGATTACCTTCGGACCTCATGCACCCTACACCGTTGGTGACGAGAACCTGGAAAAAATCCGCGTGATCGCCGAAGAACTGGATGCTTCGGTTCACATGCACGTCCACGAAACCGCCTTCGAAGTGCAGCAAGCGGTCGAACAACGCGGTGAACGCCCATTGGCCCGCCTCGGCCGACTGGGCCTGCTCGGACCGCGCTTCCAGGCCGTGCACATGACCCAGATCAGCGATGACGACCTGGCGTTGCTGGTAGAAAGCAACACCAGCGTGATCCATTGCCCGGAGTCGAACCTGAAACTGGCCAGCGGCTTCTGCCCGGTAGAGCGTCTGTGGCAGGCCGGGGTCAACGTCGCGGTCGGCACCGATGGCGCGGCGAGCAACAATGATCTGGACCTGCTGGGTGAAACCCGCACCGCCGCCCTGCTGGCCAAAGCCGTCGCCGGCTCGGCCACCGCACTGGACGCCCACCGGGCGCTGCGCATGGCCACGTTGAACGGCGCGCGCGCCCTGGGAATCGAAGCCGAGACTGGCTCGCTGGAGCTCGGCAAGGCTGCGGACATTGTCGCTTTCGACCTGTCCAGCCTTGCGCAACAACCGGTCTATGACCCGGTTTCGCAACTCATTTACGCCACCGGCCGCGACTGCGTAAAACACCTGTGGGTCGCCGGCAAGCAGTTGCTCGACGACCGCCGCCTGACGCGCCTGGACGAACAGCAGCTCGGCGAAACCGCCCGGGCCTGGGGCCGACGCATCAGCGGCCACACCGAATCGTAAACACCCCGGAGCAGACTTCGGGGCTACAGCCCTTTTTCAAGTTTTAGAGGATTGAATCATGAGCAACGTCGACCACGCCGAAATCGCCAAATTCGAAGCCCTGGCCCATCGCTGGTGGGACCGCGAAAGCGAGTTCAAACCGCTGCACGACATCAACCCGCTGCGGGTCAACTGGATTGACGAGCGCGTCAACCTGGCCGGCAAGAAGGTGCTCGACGTCGGCTGCGGCGGCGGCATCCTCAGCGAAGCCATGGCCCAGCGCGGCGCGACCGTGACCGGCATCGACATGGGTGAAGCGCCGCTGGCGGTTGCACAGCTGCATCAGCTGGAATCCGGCGTGAACGTCGAATACCGCCAGATCACCGCCGAAGCCCTGGCCGAAGAAATGCCCGAGCAGTTCGATGTCGTCACCTGCCTGGAAATGCTCGAGCACGTGCCGGACCCCTCCTCGGTGATCCGCGCCTGTTTCCGCATGGTCAAGCCCGGTGGCCAGGTGTTCTTCTCCACCATCAACCGCAACCCGAAGGCGTACCTGTTCGCCATCGTCGGCGCCGAATACATCATGAAACTGCTGCCGCGCGGCACCCACGACTTCAAGAAATTCATCCGCCCCTCCGAGCTGGGCGCCTGGAGCCGCATGGCCGGCCTGACCGTCAAGGACATCATCGGCCTGACCTACAACCCGCTGACCAAGCACTACAAGCTGGCGGCGGACGTTGACGTCAACTACATGATCCAGACCCTGCGCGAGGAATAAGCCGATGGCCATCAGAGCAGTCCTTTTCGACATGGACGGCACGCTGCTCGACACCGCGCCGGACTTCATTGCCATCTGCCAGGCGATGCGCGCGGATCGTGGCTTGCCGCCGATGAACGACAAGCACATCCGCGACGAAATCTCCGGCGGCGCCAAGGCCATGGTCGCGGTGACATTCTCGATGGATCCGGAGTCGCCGGGCTTCGAGGAACTGCGCCTGGAGTTCCTCGAGCGCTACCTCGCCGGTTGCGCCGTGCACAGCAAGCTGTTCGACGGCATGGGCGAATTGCTGGCCGACATCGAAAAAGCCAATCTGGTCTGGGGCGTGGTCACCAACAAGCCGCTGCGCTTCGCCGAGCCGATCATGCAGCAGCTGGGGCTGGCCGAGCGCTCGGCGTTGCTGATCTGCCCGGATCACGTCAAGAACAGCAAACCGGATCCCGAGATGCTGATCCTTGCCTGCAAGATGCTTGACCTGGATCCGTCGAGCGTTCTGTTTATCGGCGATGATTTGCGTGACATCGAATCCGGCCGCGATGCCGGCACCAGGACCGCCGCCGTGACCTATGGCTACATTCACCCGGACGACAACCCTCGGCATTGGGGCGCGGATGTCGTGGTGGATCACCCGCTGGAGTTGCGCAAGGTGCTCGACAACGCACTCTGCAGTTGCTGAGACCTGACGCTGAGCGTCATTGGCTGCATTCCCACGCGGTCGCGTTCGACGCCTCGACGTGGGAACGATCTGACTCTTGATGAGGTTTTTTATGTTTGATTACACCGCTCGCCCCGAATTGCTCAAGGATCGGGTCATTCTGGTCACCGGTGCCGGTCGCGGCATCGGCGCCGCTGCCGCGAAAACCTACGCAGCCCACGGTGCCACCGTTCTGCTGCTGGGCAAGACGGAAGCCAATCTGACCCAGGTCTATGACGAGATCGAGGCGGCCGGGCATCCTCAGCCGGCCGTGATCCCTTTCAACCTCGAAACCGCCCTGCCCCATCAATACGATGAGCTGGCGGCGATGATCGAGACCGAATTCGGTCACCTCGACGGCTTGCTGCACAACGCCTCGATCATTGGCCCGCGCACGCCGATCGAGCAGTTGTCCGGTGAAAACTTCATGCGCGTCATGCAGGTCAACGTCAACGCGATGTTCATGCTGACCAGCACCTTGTTGCCACTGCTCAAACTGTCCCGGGACGCCTCGGTGGTGTTCACTTCCAGCAGTGTCGGACGCAAGGGCCGCGCTTACTGGGGTGCCTATGGCGTGTCCAAGTTCGCCACCGAAGGTCTGATGCAGACCCTGGCCGACGAGGTCGACGGCGTGGCCCCGGTGCGTTCCAACAGCATCAATCCGGGCGGCACCCGCACCAGCATGCGCGCCCAGGCGTACCCGGGGGAAAACCCGCTGAACAACCCGACGCCGGAAGAGATCATGCCGGTCTATCTGTACCTGATGGGCCCGGACAGCACGGGCATCAATGGCCAGGCATTCAACGCCCAGTAATGCCATACGTCGCATTTGTGGCCGTGGCGGTTTCCCGTCATGGCATACATTTGCCGCTTTGCGCAGACCCGTTTCAGTCAAATAACCACCACCCCGCTCAACGTTAAAAATTCAAATCGTTGATTCATAACGGTTTTAATAAAACCTGAACTGAATGGCACGACTTTCGCTCTACATTTCCTCAAAGCACGCCGAGTGAAGGCAGTCGGGCAAGGCCTGATTCGATAGCTGACTAATCGTCATCGGGCAGACTAAACTTACGCCAAACGTCCTACGGGACTGATGGATCAGTATGACGCGCAGCCCATAGCCGCTCTCACCCAGCCTGTAAGACAGACTTACTGCTTAGGGGCTCACGCCGTATGAAATCACCCTCCCAGACCACTGCAATTGACTTCGACAGTGCCAAATTGCAACGCCTGGGCTTTGGTCAGCTGCCTCCGCTTCTGCAGCGACCTGTCAGCGCGGCGCAATTGCGCCAGCAACTGAGCCTGCAACTGCAAACCAGCCTTGAGCCCCAGCGCATCCTCGGCCTGTTTTTCCGCGAAGTTCAACGCCTGGTGCCCCTGGACGCCATGACCTATGTGCACAGCGGCAGCGATTTACGCCTGGAGTTCGGCGCCCGCGGCCACCACTCGGTCAGCTACAGCCTCAGCCACGAAGGCGAGCACATGGGTGAACTGGTATTGCGCCGCAATCAGCGGTTCAGCGAAGTCGAGTTGGGCAACTTCGAGTCGCTCCTGTCTTCGCTGCTGTACCCGATGCGCAACGCGCTGCTCTATCGCGTCGCCACGCAAACAGCCCTGCGCGATCCGCTGACCGGCACCGGCAATCGCATCGCCATGGAGCAGACCCTGCAGCGGGAGATCGAGATGTCCCGGCGGCACTTGCAACCCTTGTCGCTGCTGATGCTGGACATCGACCACTTCAAACAGGTCAATGACAGTCATGGTCACAGTGCTGGCGATGAAGTGCTCAAAGCCGTGGCGGCGTCGATCAAGAATCAGTTGCGCAATGTCGACATGGTTTTTCGTTATGGCGGGGAAGAGTTTCTGATTCTGCTGTCCAACACCAGTCGCGAAGCCGCCGCAATGGTCGGTGAACGTCTGCGCCATGCAACGCAAGCCCAGGACTACTATGCCGATGGCCAGTTGATCGAGCTGACCGTGAGCCTTGGCTGCGCCACCCTGCTGCCCGGCGAATCGTCCGACAGCCTGCTGCGCCGCGCCGACAGCGCGCTCTATGTGGCCAAGCGCGAGGGACGCAATCGCCTGACGATGGCCGGCTAGACAGCTGCCGGCAATAAAAAACAGGAGCCTGTGGCGGGCCGTGTGAAAACACAGCCTGCCAAGGCCCGGTTTTCACCTTGGATATAGCGCATAAGAAAAATGCCCGTATCTTGCGATACGGGCATTTTCTTTAACCGGCCAGCAGATTGCCAGGTTTTCACACGGTCTGTGTGGGCTCCCGTTTTTATGGGCGCTGTCGGAACTAGCTCTCGACCAGTGCCCGTCGCTCGCGACCGACCAGCACCCGCTCCGTCAACTCCAGCTGCATGCAGCGCTCGAGGAACAGATACATATAGTCATAACTCTTGCACACGGCCTGGCGCAGCTCCGTTTGCAACGCACGACTCGGATTTGTCCCGGCCAGGGTGCAGATGATTTCCAGCGCCTCCCAGGGGTGAGCGTCATCGTACTGGGCGTGCATCTTCAGCCACTTCATTGCCCGTTTGCGATCCTCTTCAGGGAATGCGGCGGCATACACACCGGTCGAGCAAACCAGCGCCGACCACTCCCCGGTCGCGCCTTCGATCGCATAGTTGGTGGCGGCAATGGCCACGATCAGCGAATCCGCCGAACTGGTGTGCCAGCACCAGTGACTCAGGGCGTGCAACTCCGGCGGCACTTGCTGCGCCTGCAAGTCTTCCAGACTTACACCGTGGGCCCGACTCCAGCTCAACCAGTAATCGGCGTGATTGAGTTCGACGCGGATGTTGCGCATCAGCCAGCGCCGCGCCATGTCTTCCCCGGGGTGACGGGCAAATTTGGTTTTGGTGAGATTCTGCGCCATGTACAACGCGAACTGCTCAACGACGGGCCAGCCCCCGATCAGGTACTGGCGCATGGTCTTGGCGCTGAGCTTGTTATCACGCATGCGCAGATAAAGTTCATGTTCGACAACCCGGCGTTTGCTCTCGCTGCAATCCTGGATCAACTGTTGCGCCCAGGCGGGATAACTTGCAGCTTCCATGAGTGGTCCGGTTCGGTTGAATGTGTCGATCACTGTTCGGCTCCTTTTGATTTGTGATTGTAAGGATCGGCAAGAGTCTTCAACGGAACGTGCCAGGCGCTTTGAATAACAGCGGCTGCGGTCTGGCGGGCCGGCTTTGCAAACTGTCGCAGGTAAACAATTGCGGGCGCTCGACTACATAACCCTGAGCGTAATCCACACCAATTTCAAGCAACGCCTGCTCGATTTGCACTGTTTCAACAAACTCGGCAATTGTCTGCTTACCCATGACATGCCCGATGTGGTTGATCACTTCGACCATAGCGCGGTTAATCGGGTCGTCCAGCATATCCTTTACGAAACTCCCGTCGATCTTCAGGAAGTCTACAGGCAAATGTTTCAGATAAGCGAATGAAGACATTCCGGCACAAAAATCATCAAGGGAGAAGTAACAACCTAAGCCTTTGAGTTCATTAATAAATCTGATTGCACTGCCGAGATTTGCAATAGCACTGGTTTCCGTAATTTCAAAACAAATCATTTCAGGCGGTACGCAATAGATATCAAACTGTTCCCGTAGAAAGTGCAAGAAAGCGTCATCTCCGATAGTAATGCCTGAAAGATTAATCGCACACATTGCCAGAGGGCCTTCGCACTCTTCGTTAATACATTGGGCGATAACCTTAAATACATTCTCCACAACCCAGCGATCCAGCGAGGTCATCAAACCGTAACGTTCCGCTGCCGGTATGAAACTGTCCGGCAGGATCATCCGGCCTGCCTCGTCATGCAGGCGCAACAGAATCTCGATGTGCCCGCGGTCGCCAGCAGCGACCGAACCCAACGGGGCGATTTCCTGGGCGTAGAGACAAAAACGGTTTTCCTCCAGGGCCATGTGCAGGCGTTGCACCCACGCCATCTCGCCAAAACGCAGGGACAATTCCGAGTCGTCGGCATGGTAGACCTGCACCCGGTTGCGGCCCTTTTCCTTGGCCATGTAGCAGGCCATGTCGGCGGCCCGCAACGAGGTCTCGAGGGTGGTCGGAGTCTGGGAAACATGCACCAGGCCGATGCTGACAGTGGTCAGGAACGGGCGCCCCTTCCAGACGAAATGCAGATTCTGCACGGTCTGACGCAAGCTTTCGGCGATCTTCTCGGCCGCCTCCGGCGCGCAGTTCTCCAGCAGGATGCCGAACTCATCGCCGCCCAGCCGAGCCAGGGTGTCGCCCTCGCGCAGACCTGACTGCAGCAACGCGCAGATATGCCGCAGCAACTCGTCGCCGGCCGCGTGACCGCAGGTGTCGTTGACCAGTTTGAATTGATCGAGATCGAGGAACATCAATGCATGCCGCCCCGGCTGCCGGGTCAGGTTGTGCAGGGCCTGTTCGAGGCGGTATTCGAACTCGCGACGGTTGGCCAGGCCGGTCAGTGCATCGTGGGTGGCCTGCCACGACAGATTGGCGATGTATTGCCGCTCCTGGGTCATGTCATGCAGCACCAGCACCGTGCCGCTGACCTTGCCGGCGTTGCGGATCGGCGCGCCGACCAGGGTCACCGACACGGTGCTGCCGTCCAGTCGCTGGATCAGCTTCGAGTGTTCACTGCCGCCGGTGAGCTGGCCGCTGAGAATGTGCTCGATCAGGGTCAGCCCTTCGGTCTGGGCGTTGTCATCCAGCAGATTGAACAACGCCGCCAGCGGCAGACCGGAAGCCTGTTCAGCCTTCCAGTGAGTCAATGCTTCGGCGGCCGGGTTCATGTAGTCGATCGCCCCGCTCACATCGGTAGTGATCACCCCGTCGCCAATGGAATGCAGGGTGACATGAGCCCGATCCTTTTCCATCTGCAGCGCTTCGGCAAAGGCATGCCGCTGCTTGAGCAATTTGTGGGTGCGCAGCAGCGCCAGCACGATCAGGCCCAGCGCGGTGGCGAGGTTGGTGAACAGCAGCAGGCGCATGATCATCCGCGAGCCTTCACCCAAGGCATCGCTGAACGCCTTGGCGGCAGGCGTCACGCCGTCGTTGATCGCAAAAATCCGGTCCTTCCAGCGGTGGATATCGGCCTCGGTGGCGGCATTGGCAGTGATGCGCTGATGCATCTCTCGCGCCACGCCGTCGAGCTCCACCAGGTAGGCGTCCCCCAACGTCCAGCGGTCGATGGCGGTTTCCAGATAGCTGAAGTGACGGAAATTCAGGTACAGCCAGATCAGGCTGGAGACATCGTCAGGGTGGTTACCCCCCTTGAGAATGCCCTCGCGCGCCGATTGCAGGTCGGGCGGTTGCCTGTCCAGTGCCAGGCGCAACTGGTGGCCGCCCTGGGGCACGGCGATTGCGCTCTGGTATTTGAGGTAAATCGCCTCGTCACGGCTGTCGGCATAGAGGTTGAGGTAATAGATGGCGTCTTTCTGGCCCTTGGACCACAGGCTCTCGCCCGCGACATAGCCGCGAACGGCCGACAGGACGTAAAGACTCACGCCCCCCAGCAATGCCTGAAACAACACGACGGCGATGAATGGCCAGACGATGCCCAGCAACCGAGGCGTTCCGAGAGTCCGCTTTTGCTTCATGGTATTCCTTGCATGAGCACTGCCTGATCGTCCTGCGAACATCCCCCCAAGACTAGGAGGCCTTCACGGTTCCGGCAAGCGGCGGATCAGCCTCAGTTCAGGACAGAAGCTCGATAGACATATGTACGGCCACCATTGTGGGCGGGACCGATTAACTGTGCGCTCCAGGCATCCCCCTCTGTGGCGGGAATGCTTTCACAAGGAGTGTGATATGTCCTCGACGTCTCCAGCTTCAATCGATCCATCGGCAACCGCAGAATCGAACGCTCGCAAGACTCTGGGTCTGGATGCCAGCCCGGATATCGAATCCCTGGTTCCCCGGCCGACCGCCAGGGACCGCAAAAGGTTCAAGGCCGCGCAGCTTGCGACACCGCCCCTTGCGCCCTCCATGACCCTTGAGCAGTACAAGGCGAAACGCATCAATGAGCAAATAATCGAAACGGTCAGATCCTTTCTGATCGGCAAGCCCTCGCTGATCCGTCATTTGAGCGGCAGTATATTGCGCCTCTCGGACCCGGAAGAACTGCGCGCGACACCTTCGGTTTTCCTCCAGCGAATACTGGATACCCCCGAATCACTGGATCTGACAGAACGGCTGCTGAAAAAGCTCAAATGGTACGGCGCATCCCCCGGCGAACAGACGCCGGCATCGGTGCGTTATCAATTGATCTGCAAAGCCATCTGCCTCTATCTGCACGCCCCCTCAGCTGACGAGCCGCAAGAGCTCGCCGGTTTCCACTGGCAGGACCCGACTCACCGGGGCAAGAGCTACCAAACCTTGCGCCACGATTTCGAACAGCATTTGCTGCGCACCGGCCGGGTGGCCAATACCAAAGAGGCGATCCTGCTGGCTCAGGTATTCCAGACCCGCCTTTCGAAAGACTTCAGCGTACGCGATGTACCACCGGAGCTACGTTACAAGACCTCGGTGGTATGGGTGAACTTCATGCACGGCGTATTGCTGGCCGAGGATCTTGGCCTGGATCCGTCGCAGCCATTGTCCTTCCAGCAACTTGTCGATCTGCCTCTGGAGCGCAGCACCGGCGCATCGGCCGAACAACTTGAGGCGATTGCACGATTGCGTACAGGCCCTGCCCTGGAATGGGCCGTCTGCACCGGCGCCATTGCGCAGCGAACGACAACCGATTACGACCCGGAAGATATCAGGCGCGCGCTGACAGCACTGGAAGAACAAACCGAGCGCCTGAACAAAGCCGTGACGACACTGGACTTGCGTCCTCCTGAACGATTGCAGATGGCCAGGCAGGTCATGACTGAATTGTTCAGAGGCGTCACGTTCGAACGGGACGGGCGCAAATTGATGTCTGCGGATCCGAGTCATAGTCATTCCAGAGCACCACTGGACCTGAATAAACAGCAAGGCCACGACTTTCTGGATGTCTATGCAGACGGTCAGCTTGATGGCGGGAAGCGATGGATCGTCTCCATGCCCGATGGCACCACGCGCTCGACGACAGCACTAAGGCTCGATGGACAGCGAATGCTCTATGCCGAGCGGGAAAACCGGCGTGGCGGTTATGACCGGGTGGACGACGATGTCTACAGTTGGGCAGGCTATTTTTTGCCTGACATCAACGCCCGGTTCGAAACCGCCTTCAACGACTACCTGACAACCATCAGACAGGCATATCAATCGCTGATTGCCAGTTTACTGACATCACTGCCAACGGCTGATCGCCGGGCGCTGGTTCAAGGTGAAGTCCAGGTGCTGAGCCTGCGGCAGAAACCCGGGCCGAATGCCAATTCGGAGCAGGTCCGCGCAAGGAAGGGTTTTGTTCTGAAAGTGATCCACGGCACAGACATCACCTACTACGAGCTCATTCCGAGTGCGGGCGTCATTCGTCAGCGGACCGGTTTGAGGTTTTCCACCATCAATGGCGTTCGCACCGAGTTTCCACTGCATGCCTCGATTCCGGGACAAAGCTATTCCCCCGAGCGCAATCTGAGTACTTCCCTTCTGCTCGACTGGTCCGCCCACCTGCACGGCAGAGCGCCGGCAGAGCGAGCATCGTGTCCTGGATTCCTCGATATCATGGGGTTCCTGCCGGCAGCGGTATCGCCCGTTCAAACCGTTACCGAGGAGGAAACCAGCCTGACGGCATCCCGACTGAATGAGGTGGCTCGCTATATTTCAACGAACTTCCTCTTCGTCGATGAGCAGCATTTGCGCCAGCAGGCCCGAGGCATCACGACCTTCGACACCGCTCGGGCGAAAACCGAGAAGCGACTGGAGACGTTCCTGTCCATCGTCAAAGGATTTGTGCCTTTCTGGGGCAGCATCGATGATCTTCTGTCGGACAGCACCACCAGCAAAGTCCTGGGCGGGGTCGGACTCCTGTTTGACCTGGCGTCATTCCTTCTCCCTATCGGCAAATTTATCTCGGGCTCGGTGCGCCTGCTCCGTGCCTCTGCCGGCACTACTCGCATGGCCGTCAAAGCGAGTCTTCCGCCCTTCTCGACGCTGACTCGCAAGCTTCTGACCGCTTCACTGGCAAACCTCAATCCGCTGGACGGTATCCCCTCACTACTCAGAGGTCTGGGGAGCGGTGCCGGCAGAGGACTGCTCTTCATCGGTCGGGCGAGTATCGGCGGCATCAGAAGACTCACGGGACATGCAGACAGCTACCGACTGGTTCAAAACCTGCCGCAGGCCATCGATCCCGGGAGCTGGAAGCCGCTGACCAATACCGACGAGCTGGCAACGGTCAACGGCATCGATGACATCATTGTGCGTCACACCAATGCGTTGGATCTGAAACAACTGCACCTGGTCGACCCGGTCACATCCCTGCCTTACGGTCCGCGCCTGCACAACAACACCAGGAATCTCATCCAGGGCAGGTCCACTTTCAAGAAATTGCCGCCAACCGAATCCCATGCCCTGTCCGAACTCCCGGAACACGCCCATGTACGAGAAATCCTGGAGGTTGATGGTCGAACCACGATGTTGATTGATGACATCCCCTATCGTCTGGACGGCGATCAATTGCGTCGCGCCGATCTGATCGATGATGCATCGCTTTTAAAAACGCTGCCCTGTCGGGTACGGCGCAAGGGTCCCATAGCCTGCAAGACACGTTTAGTCACCGGTGATCTCGCCCCGCACCCGGATATCGGCAGTTTCGACGAAAGCAAAGGCTGGGCCCCCTGGTTCGGAGACAGCATCTATACGCCAGCAGTTGAAGGGCGAGCGAAGCTGTTCAAACACCTGAAAAGGAAGAACCGGCTCGACGCGACGATGGAATTTCAGAAAGGGATATACGGCAGAATCAACGTAAAAACGCCCTATGGAACCCGAGGTGAATTCGACACCTTCCAGGCCGGTGCCATCATCGTTCCCGCCATGGACGAATCGAAGCGCTATGTGTTTACCCGGCTGGATGCCGGAGCCTTCTACGTTGCCGAACTCCCCAAGGGGCAAAACATTTCCGGCCCCCTGAAACTGCGCCAGGCCAAAACCCTGCCCAACAATTTGCGAAAAGAACTGATGACTGTTTATACCGGCTCACTCAACGCCAACAACACGGCGAGGATCTATGGTGTGCCGGCGGTGGAGCGCGCTCTGAAAACCATGGAGGAGATTGCCATTCCGATTGGTGGCCACAATCATCCACCCAATACCCTCAATCTGCTCAAGGTCGACACAAGTCCCGGCGAGGCGGTGCTGTTCGACCACTCCACGCGGATGATTGTCAGCCAACTCCAGACCGGAGCAGCGTCCTGGTCTCGCAGCGGCACCGCACCAGCCGCCCTGCGCCAAAGGGCTGCGGACATATTCGACACACTGTTTGTCAAGAAAACCATCAATGTCGTGGCAGGCGCCGACTTGCGGATCAATAAAACGATGAAAAAATTCCAGAAGCTGCTCCCGAGCCACCTGCAAACCGAGAACGCGAGAAACATCGCTTACGCCGACATCGTAACCTCGGCCGGCAAGCGGGAGGTTTACGTCAGTATCTCCGGCGCAAAGGGACTTACAGGGGAACTGCCACTGTTCAAACATCCATTCGCCCCGGACAAGGTCATCGTAGGCGATACGACTTACTTCAACATCGACTACGGCCAGACATTTGCCAGAACTTCTTTGAACGTCTCCCCCGAGGGGAAAATATTGGCTATTCCCCATACGATCAAGGACGTACACAACTACAAACCGGAGATGACCAGTCGACCGACCTCACTGGACAGTGAATCCAAGCTGATCAGTGTGCTTCGGCAAAAGTACCCGGACAACTCGATGATCACATCGGTGGATGTGGCGACCACCATGCCTCCATGCACCAGCTGTTCAGTCGTCATGAAGGCGTTCGGCCACAACGCTGGAGCGGATGCACTGAAGGTCTTGTGGAGCTGACCTACAAGCGCTGCAAATGCCCATAAAGCTTGGCGTACAACCCACCATCGGCAATCAGTTGCTGATGGTCGCCATCCTCGGCCACTTGTCCGCCGTCGAACACCAGCACCCGGTCTGCCTGCTTAACCGCCGACAGACGGTGAGCGATGATCAGCGTGGTGCGGCCATGGAGGAACCGCGCCATGGCCTGGTGCAGGTTGTATTCGGTGGCGGCGTCAAGGGCTGATGTGGCTTCGTCGAGGATCACCACTTTGGGTTCGGCGAGGATCATCCGGGCGATGGCCAGACGTTGCCGCTGACCACCGGACAGGCGCACGCCGGAGCGGCCGACGATGCTGTCCAAGCCATCCGGCAAGGCGCGGATGGCGGGTTCGAGCTGGGCGATTTCCAGCGCCTGCCAGCAGGCCTCATCGCTGCGGGTGCGGCCCATGGTCAGATTGGCGCGTACGGTGTCGTTGAACAGCGCCGGATGCTGCAGCACCACCGCGACATTGTCCCGAACCGTTTCCAGGCCGATTTCCTGCTGGGACGATCCACCGAAACGGATCGTCCCGGCCAGTGGCGTGTACAGGCCCAGCAGCAATTGCACCAAGGTACTTTTGCCGCCGCCGCTGGCGCCGACAATCGCCACTTTCTCGCCGGGGGCGATGGACAGGTCCAACTGATCCAGCACCAGTTCGTCACCGTAACCGAAGCTCAGACCCTGCACCTGAATCCCGACGGTATCGCGGCCCTTGAACGGATCGACGCCGCCGGGGTATTGCGGCTCGTCGGCGCGGGCCAGCAGTTCGTTGATCCGCGACAGCGCACCGCCCGCCGCGTAATAGGCGTATTGCAGGTTCAGCAATTGTTCGACCGGGCCGATCATGAACCACAGGTAACTGAACACCGCGAGCATCTGGCCAATCGAAAGATCGGAGAACAGCACCGTGAGCATCGCCGCCGCGCGGAAGATGTCGATGCCGAACTGGAACAGCAGGCCACTGGCACGATTCGAAGCGTCGGTCTTCCACTGCGAGTTGACCGCGTAGTTGCGCACTTCCTGAGCCCGTAGACCCAGCCGTCCGAGGAAGAAGCCCTGACGGTTGCCGGCGCGCACTTCCTGGATCGCATCGAGGGTTTCGCTCAGCGCCTGGGTGAAGCGCGAGGTGCTGTCGTTCTCCAGTTTCTTAAGGTGTTTGACCCGTTTGCCCAACTGCACCGTGGCGTAGATCACCAACGGGTTGAACAGCAGAATCAACAGCGCCAGTTTCCAGTGCATCCACATCAGGATGCTGGCGGTGCCGACCAGGGTCAGCATCGCCACGAGGAAACGGCTGAGGGTTTCGCCAACAAACTTGTCGAGGGTGTCGAGGTCGGTGACCAGGTGCGTGGTGACCGTGCCGCTGCCCAGGCTTTCGTATTCGCCGAGGGAGATCCGTTTCAGACGTTCGATCAGGCGCACGCGGATGCGATACACGATGTCCTTGGCCAACCGCGCAAACAGACGGGCCTGCAACACGCCAAAACACAGGGCGCTGCAGCGCAGGGTCAGCGTCACCACCAGCATCAGGCCGATGTAGCCCGCCGCTTGCTGCCACATCGAAGGCAGCACATGGTTCATGACTTTCAGCGCGGCATCGCCGTGGCCGAGCAGGACTTCGTCCACCAGCAACGGCAGCAGCAACGGAATCGGCACGCTGCACAGCGTCGCCAGTACGGCCACGCCGTTGGCGATCCACAGGGATTTTTTGTGATGAAGTGCCAGACGCCGGACTTCAGCCCAGCTCAGCCGGTCGACACGCTTGACGGCTGGCGTGTCATCGGCCGGGTCAGACACAGGCGGCGCGCTCCAGCCATCGGCCGAGCAACGGCGACAGTTCACTGAGCGGCTGGTAGCCGTTGGTCAGCAACGCCAGTTGGCCGTTGCGTTCGGCGAGCAGGGTCGGGAAGCCGGCGATGCCCAGATCCTGCACCCAAGTGAAATCGGCCTGGGTCGCCTTGTGTTGATCGGCATGATCAAACAGGGCAGCAAATTCGATACGGGGGACGCCGGCCTTTTCTGCCAGCTCCACCAGAACGCTGGCCTGGGTGACATCGCGACCTTCTGCGTAAAACGCGTGCTGGATCAACCCCACCAGTTTCCACGCGCAATCCGGCGCCAGGCTGCGCGCAGTGACGATGGCCCGACAAGCTGGCTCGGTGTCGTAGACAAAGCCGTCCGGCAGCGCGCCTTCGAACTTGAACGGCTGGCCGGTGGCCTCGGTGACCGCCTGCCAGTGTTCGAGAATGTAGCGCCGAGTGGTCGGCTCCAGCGCCGCACCGCTGCCGGTGCGCAACCCGCCGACCACCAGGTGCAGTTCCACCCCGGCCGCCTGCGCCTGCTCCACCAATGCCTTGGCCACCGGGGCAAATCCCCAGCACCACGAACACATCGGATCCATCACATAGAGCAGGCGTGCAGACATGATTAAGCCTCGGTGGATGCTTGCTTATAGTTGTAGCCGATCGGGTGCGGCATGTTGCGCGCTTTGGCCAGCTCGATCTGCTTCTGCCGATCGATGGCGCTGCGGCGGGTCTTTTCGCTCAGGCTGTTCCAGCAGTGCGGGCAACTGATGCCGGCCACGTAGTGCTCGGAGGCGCGATCCTCGACGCTGACCGGGGTGCGGCAGGCATGGCACTGATCGTAGTCGCCCTCGCTCAGGTCATGACGCACGGTCACGCGGTTGTCGAAGACGAAGCAGTCGCCCTGCCACTTGGTTTCTTCCTGCGGCACTTCTTCGAGGTACTTCAGGATGCCGCCCTTGAGGTGGTAAACCTCTTCGAAGCCTTCGCCCAGCATGTAGCTCGACGCCTTCTCGCAGCGGATGCCGCCGGTGCAGAACATTGCGACTTTCTTGTGCACGGCCGGGTCGAAGTGCTCTTTGATGTAGTCAGGGAATTCACGAAAACTGGTGGTTTTCGGATCGATGGCGCCTTCGAAAGTGCCGATCGAGACTTCGTAATCGTTGCGGGTGTCGATCAGCAGCACTTCCGGATCGCTGATCAGCGCGTTCCAGTCCTTGGGCTCGACGTAGGTGCCGACCTTCTTGTTCGGGTCGACGCCTTCCACGCCCAGGGTCACGATCTCTTTCTTGAGCTTGACCTTGGTGCGATAGAACGGCTGCTCGTCGCAGTACGATTCCTTGTGATCGATATCGACCATGCGCGGATCGTTGCGCAGCCAGGCCAACAGGCCGTCGATGCCTTCGCGGCTGCCGGAAACCGTGCCGTTGATGCCTTCTTCGGCGATCAGCAGGGTGCCTTTGATGCCGTTGTCGACCATCGCTTGCAGCAGCGGCTCGCGCAGGTTGACGTAATCTTCGAGGGTGACGAACTTGTACAGTGCCGCCACGACAATCGGTTGTGTCATGGGTATTTCTCCAGGTGGCTACCCTCGTAAAGGGTGAACCGGATGCGAAAAAAAACGCGCCGGGTCAGCGGCGCGTTGCGGATTCTAGCAAAAAACCTCAGTTCATTGCTGCAAGGCTCAATGCTTGCTGCCGCCGGCACAGGTCGGCGACGCTGGAGCGACGCCCACTTCTGCCCATTCCTGCGGGGTGTAGGTGTGCAGCGCCAACGCATGGAACTCGCCCATCAGCTCGCCGAGCGTGCCGTAGACTTTCTGGTGGCGCTTGACGCGGTTCAGGCCTTCGAACTGCGCACTGACCACCACTGCCTTGAAGTGGGTCTGCAACCCGCGACTGTGCATGTGGCTTTCGTCCAGCACTTGCAGATGCTCAGGCTGAAGCAGCGCCAGCGTCGATTCGATGCGTTGTTGCATGGTCATCACGAACTCCGCTTACTTCTTCTTGGCCGCAGCCGCGCCTTTGGGTGCCAGCTCGTTGGTCATGTCGTCCAGCAGCTTGTTGACCACAGGAACGGCGGGTTCCAGTTTGGCCTGGGTCATCTGGGCCGATTGCTGGGTCAGCTGCGGCATTTTCTCAAGGACTTTCTTGCCCAGTGGCGACTGGTAGAACGCGACCAGGTCTTTGAGCTCCTGCTCACTGAAGGTGCTGGTGTAGAGCTTGACCATGTCCGGTTTCAGCTTGTTCCAGCCAATGGCCTGATCCAGGGCGGCGTTGGCCTTGGCCTGGTAGGTATCCAGTACGGCTTTCTTGGATTCCGGAGCCTTGGTCTGTTCAAAACGCTGGGCGAACATCTGCTGCACCTGCATGTACACCGGAGTGCCCAGCTTGTCAGCGTGCGCCAGGGTCAGGAAAGCTTCGGCACTGGCGTTGTGGCTGGCGGTATCGGCAAGCACCTGGCCGCTGGCGCAAACCAGGGCAACCGCGGTGCAGATGGCACGAAGACGAGTCATCGAGTTTCCTTTTCAGCTAGGCGAGGTAAAACCCCAAGGGCGACCATTCTGCGCCTGAATAACGCTGCGGCTCAACCCCCGGCCCTTGCCGCGCTTGATTGGCGGGGATTTGCCGGTCAACAATCGGCCGGAGGGAACCACCCGGGCCGACACCGGCCTAAACTGCGCAAACAGACCAACAGGAGTGTGCACGATGAGCCGTATCGAAACCGACAGCCTGGGCCAGATCGAAGTCCCGGACGACGCTTACTGGGGCGCTCAGACGCAACGCTCGCTGATCAACTTCGCCATCGGTCAGGAACGCATGCCATTGCCGGTACTGCACGCGCTGGCCCTGATCAAGAAAGCCGCGGCCCGGGTCAACGACCGCAACGGCGACTTGCCGGCCGACATCGCCCGCCTGATCGAACAGGCCGCCGACGAAGTGCTCGACGGCCAGCACGACGACCAGTTTCCGCTGGTGGTCTGGCAGACCGGCAGCGGCACGCAAAGCAACATGAACGTCAATGAAGTGATTGCCGGTCGCGCCAACGAACTGGCCGGCAACCCACGCGGCGGCAAAACGCCCGTACACCCGAACGATCACGTCAACCGCTCGCAGAGCTCCAACGACTGCTTCCCCACCGCCATGAGCATTGCCACCGCGCAGGCTGTACAAACCCAACTGCTGCCGGCCATCGCCGAGCTGTCGGGGGGCCTGGCCGAGCTGTCGGCGCGGCACATGCAGCTGGTGAAGACCGGTCGCACCCACATGATGGACGCCACGCCGATCACCTTTGGTCAGGAGCTTTCCGGATTCATAGCGCAGCTGGATTACGCCGAACGGGCGATCCGCGCGGCGTTGCCGGCGGTCTGCGAACTGGCGCAGGGCGGCACTGCCGTCGGCACCGGGCTCAATTCGCCCCACGGTTTCGGCGAAGCGATTGCCGCCGAGCTGGCTGCACTTTCCGGTCTGCCGTTCGTCACCGCGCCGAACAAGTTCGCCGCCCTCGCCGGCCATGAGCCACTGACCACCCTCTCCGGCGCCCTGAAAACCCTCGCCGTGGCACTGATGAAGATCGCCAATGACCTGCGTCTGCTGGGCTCCGGCCCTCGTGCAGGTTTTGCCGAAGTACGTCTGCCGGCCAACGAACCGGGCAGCTCGATCATGCCCGGCAAGGTCAACCCGACCCAGTGCGAGGCGCTGTCGATGCTCGCCTGTCAGGTGCTGGGCAACGACGTCGCGATCGGCTTTGCCGCCAGCCAGGGTCACCTGCAACTGAACGTGTTCAAACCGGTGATCATCCACAACCTGCTGCAATCGATTCGCCTGCTGGCCGATGGCTGCAGCAACTTCCAGCAGCACTGCATCGCCGGGCTCGAACCGGATGCCGAAGTCATGGCGAAACATCTGGAACGCGGCCTGATGCTGGTGACGGCGCTGAATCCGCACATCGGCTACGACAAATCGGCGGAAATCGCCAAGAAGGCCTACAGCGAAGGCAAGACTTTGCGCGAAGCGGCGCTGGAGCTGGGCTATCTGACGGATGAAGAGTTCGATGCCTGGGTGCGGCCGGAGAACATGATCGAGGCCGGGGCCAAGGGCTGAGATCATCAGCGTCTGTAAGTCAGTCTTCGCGAGCAAGCCCGCTCCCACATTTGACCGCAATCCCATGTGAGGAATGCGGTTAAAAGTGGGAGCGGGCTTGCTCGCGAAGAACGATGACTCGATTAACCTGCTGCCATACGCATCCGCCGGGCCTTGAGCCCGGCAATCAGCGAAGGCCCCAGCGCTACCAGCGCCGACCCCAGCACCACCAGCACCGCCCCGCCATACCCCAGCAGATTGATTTGCTCGGCATGCACATATTCCGGCCACACCCCGGCTGCCACGGCCACCGCACCGAACGTCACCAACGGCGTGATCGCCAGCGTCGCACTGACCCGCGAAGCTTCCCAATGCGCAAGCGCCTCGGCAAACGCGCCGTAGGCGATCAGGGTGTTCATGCAGCACGCCAGCAGCAGCCAGCCTTGCAACGGGCTCAACGACAGTGCTTCGAGCGGATGCACCCAAGGCGTCAGCAGCAAGGCGCAGAACAGGTAGATCACCATCATCACCTGCAGCGAATTCCACACCGTCAGCAATTGCTTCTGACCCAGTGCATAAAACGTCCAGACCGTCGACGCCAGCAGCACCAGCAACACGCCCGCGGTGTAGTCGGATAACGACGTGAGCAATTCAGCCAGACGCTGATTGAAGAACAACCCAAAGCCGACCAACAGCACCGCCAGCCCAATGCCCTGGCCGATACTGAAGCGTTCCTTGAACACGAACAGGCTGGCGATCAGCAACATGATCGGCCCCATCTGCACCACCAGTTGCGCGGTGCCGGGGCTGAGCAGGTTCAGGCCCATCAGGTACAGCACGTAGTTGCCCACCAGCCCCAGCACCGCCATCAGCACCAGCCAGCCGCCCTTCGGCCCGAGCACCTTGCGGCTCGGCAATCGTTTGGTCGCCGCCAGATAAATGAACAGACAACCGCCGGACACCAGCAGGCGAAACCAGGTCACCGTGACCGGGTCCATCACCACCAGCACCTGCTTGAGCTTGATCGGCAGGATTCCCCACAGAAACGCCGTCAACAACGCCAGGAACATGCCGTACACCCAACGACCCGATGAAACGTGCATGAGAACCCCAAGCGCCAGAGACAGGAGCGCTCATTCTAGGCGCAGAGCCTCGGCCGACACAGGGACAATTGCGCTCCAGCCGCAAATGAAACTGTGCAGGTCGCAGCATTAAATTGACGTGCTGCCGTTGATCGGCTGGCGAACCACTGCAAGTGGTTCAGGCATAAGCTCTTTGGACCCCATCCGCGCAGCGCTCAAGGAGATCGATCATGTTCGGAATGCGTGCCCAGGACACCGCCCCCGCCACGCACTTTCGCAGCGACCGGGTGTGCCGGGTCAACGGCGAACTGTTTTTCAGCACCCGGGAGAACACGCTCGAAGGGCCGTTCGACAGCCCCGAGAAAGCCGAGCAGGAAATCCGCGCGTACATCGCGCGGATGCAATGGATGGATGCCGGCAGTCAGGCCTAGCGCACCGCTTCAAACAAGCCGGTCGCGCCCATCCCGCCGCCCACGCACATGGTCACGATCCCGTAGCGCAGGTTGCGCCGCTGCAACTCGCGCACCAGATGCCCGACCTGCCGTGAACCGGTCATGCCGAATGGATGACCGATGGAAATCGAGCCGCCGTTGACGTTGTACTTCTCGTTATCGATTTCCAGCCGGTCACGGGCGTACAGGCACTGCGAGGCAAACGCTTCGTTCAACTCCCACAGGTCGATGTCCGCTACCTGCAAACCTTTGGCCTTGAGCAGCTTCGGCACCGAGAACACCGGGCCGATGCCCATTTCGTCCGGCTCGCAACCGGCCACGGTGAAACCGCGGAAAAACGCCTTTGGCTTGAGCCCCAGTTGCAGGGCTTTTTCCAGGCTCATCACCAGCGTCATCGAGGCGCCGTCGGACAACTGCGACGAGTTGCCTGCGGTCACCGAACCGTCTTCGGCGAACACCGGTTTCAATCCGGCAAGGCTTTCATAGGTGGTGTCCGGGCGGTTGCAATCATCACGATCGACGACGCCGTCGAGGATCTGCACTTCACCACTGTGCTTGTCTTCGACCCGGTACTTCACCGCCATCGGCACGATCTCATCATTGAACAGGCCGGATGCCTGCGCCTGAGCAGTGCGGATCTGACTTTGCAGCGAGTAGCGATCCTGAGCCTCGCGGCTGACGCCATAACGGCGCGCCACCACCTCGGCGGTCTGGCCCATGGTGTAGTAGATGCCCGGGGTCTGCTGCTTGAGCAACGGGTTGATCAGGTGATCGGTGTTGACGCTTTTGAGGGTCAGGCTGATCGACTCGACACCGCCGGCGACAATGATGTCGCTGCAACCCGAGGCGATCTGGTTGGCGGCAATCGCAATCGCCTGCAAACCCGAAGAGCAGAAACGGTTGAGGGTCATGCCCGCCGTGCCGGTGCCCAGTTGCGAGAGCACCGCCACGTTGCGCCCGATGTTGTAGCCCTGGGCGCCTTCGTTGGAGCCGGCACCGACGATGCAGTCCTCGACGCTGGCGGGATCGACGTCGTTGCGCGACAGCAAGGCGTTGACACAATGAGCCGCCATGTCATCGGGGCGGGTCTGGTTGAACTTGCCGCGAAAGGACTTCGCCAGGCCGGTCCGTACACTGTCGACGATCACCACTTCACGCATGGCATACCTCATTGTTGTAGTCGGTTGAGAGTGAACCGAGCATAAGTCCCCCCCTCACCGACCGCGACAATCATTCACCTCGCGTATGCGTGCCCATCGGTCAGTCCTTGTGCTTCTTTTCCTTCTTGTCGGATTTCTCGAAGGCTTCTTCCAGCGCCCGGTTGATCGTGCGCAGCACCTTGACCCGGGCCCAGCGCTTGTCGTTGGCCTCGACCAGTGTCCACGGTGAAATTTCGGTACTGGTGCGGTCGACCATGTCGCCCACCGCCGCACGATAGGCGTCCCACTTGTCGCGGTTGCGCCAGTCGTCCTCGGTGATCTTGAAACGCTTGAAGGGGATTTCCTCACGGGCCTGGAAACGCTCCATCTGCGTATCCTTGTCGATGGCCAGCCAGAACTTGACCACGATCACCCCGGCATCGGCCAGTTGCTCTTCGAAGTCGTTGATTTCGCCGTAGGCACGCATCCAGTCCGCCGTGCTGCAAAAGCCTTCGATCCGCTCCACCAGCACCCGGCCGTACCACGAACGGTCGAACACGGTGAACTTGCCCCGGGCCGGAATGTGTCGCCAGAAACGCCACAGGTACGGCTGCGCCCGTTCCTCTTCGGTCGGCGCGGCAATCGGCACGATGTTGTACTGACGTGGATCGAGCGCCGCCGCGACCCGCCGGATCGCCCCGCCCTTGCCCGCCGCATCGTTGCCTTCGAAGACCGCCACCAACGCATGACGGCGCATGCGCTTGTCACGCATCAACCCGGACAGACGCGCCTGCTCGGTAATCAATTGCTCTTCGTAATCCTTCTTGTCCAGGCTCTGGCTCAGGTTGAGGCTGTCGAGCAGGTTCAACTGATCCACCGATGTGCCCAGCGGCTGGGCACTGACAACGTTCGAATGCACGTCCGGACGTTTCAGCGCATTTTGCAGGCCTTCGAGCAGGAGCTTGCCCACTGTCAGGCTACGGTAATGCACATCCACCCCTTCGATGACATGCCAGGGTGCGTAGTCGCGACTGGTGCGACGCAGAACCCTCTCGCCATATTTGACGAACTTGTCGTAGGTCTCCGATTGCTGCCAGTCCAGCGGACTGATCCGCCAACTGTGCAACGGATCATCGGCGAGTGCCTTGAGCCGCGCCTTCATCTGCTTCTTGGACAGATGGAACCAGAACTTGAAGATCAGCGCGCCTTCATCGCACAGCATTTTTTCCAGGCGCTCGGCGCCGGCAATGGCCTGGTCCAGTCGTGGATCCTTGAACAACCCGTGCACCCTGCCCTGCAGCATCTGGCTGTACCAGTTGCCGAAGAAGACCCCCATGCGCCCCTTGGCCGGCAGCATCCGCCAGTAACGCCAGGCCGGTGGCCGTGCCAGTTCTTCGTCGGTCTGCTGGTCGAAGGTACGCACTTCGATCAGGCGCGGGTCCATCCATTCGTTGAGCAACTTCACCGTCTCGCCCTTGCCGGCGCCTTCGATGCCGTTGATCAGAATGATCACCGGGAAACGCTTCTGCTGCTGCAACTCGAACTGGGCTTCAAGCAAGGCTTCACGCAGGGCCGGAACGGCAGCTTCGTAGGTGTCTTTGTCGATGGCGTGACCGATTTCAGCGGATTCGAACATAGGGACGGCTCCTTCCAGGATTCAGCAAGACTAGCGGATTGGGCATGGGGGCGGCACAGAAATTCCCGCTGGCGGCGGATTGTCCATGAGTCGTGCGCAACCAGGCTTGCCATGGATCAAGCGCCGCCCGCGTGATCGGCTAGAATGGCCGCCTTGTCGTTGCCGAGCCTGCCATGAAACCTGTAATGCCCCACGCCCAACTCGACTGGGATGACCAGGGACGCCCGCGTTCGCGAGTGTTCGACGATGTGTATTTTTCCGATCAGTCGGGGCTGGATGAAACCCGCTACGTGTTCCTCGAACAGAACGGTCTGGCCGAGCGCTTTGCCGCGCTGTCGTCGGGTGGGCGACTGGTGATCGGCGAAACCGGCTTCGGCACCGGGCTGAATTTTCTCTGCGCCTGGCAGTTGTTCGAACAGCACGCGGTCGCCGGTGCGCGATTGCATTTTGTCAGTGTGGAAAAGTACCCGCTGAGCCCTGCCGACCTGCAACGGGCGTTGGCGTTGTGGCCGGAACTCAAGCCGCTGGCCGATCAATTGCTCACGCATTACGTGGCAATCCATCAAGGCTTCCAGCGCATTGTTCTGGACAACGGTCGAGTCACCCTGACGCTGTTGATCGGTGATGCGCTGGAACAGTTGCCGCAACTCGACGCACAGATCGACGCCTGGTTTCTCGACGGTTTTGCTCCGGCGAAAAACCCCGAAATGTGGACCGCCGAACTGTTCGCCGAACTGGCGCGGCTGGCGGCGCCCGGTTCGACCATCAGCACGTTTACCAGCACCGGCTGGGTACGGCGCCTGCTCAACGCTGCCGGCTTCAAGATGAAGCGCACGCCGGGCATTGGACACAAATGGGAAATCCTGCGCGGCGAATTTCTCGGCTGGCCCGAGGCTGTTGCGCCTCCCGCCGTTGAAAAACCGTGGTTCGCCCGCCCGGCTCCCGTCACCGGAGAGCGACGGGCGCTGGTGATCGGTGCCGGTCTGGCCGGCTGTGCCACGGCGGCCAGCCTCGCGGCGCGAGGCTGGCAGGTCAGTCTGCTGGAACGGCATGACGCGGTTGCACAGGAAGCATCGGGTAACCCACAAGGCGTGCTGTATCTGAAACTGTCCGCCCACGGCACGGCACTGTCGCAGTTGATCGTCAGCGGTTTCGGCTACACCCGACGCCTGCTCGAAAACCTGCAACGCGGCACCGACTGGGATGACTGCGGGGTGCTGCAACTGGCGTTCAATGAAAAGGAACGCGAACGTCAGGCGCAACTGGCAGCCGCGTTCCCCGAAGACCTTGTGCAATGGCTCAATCAACCCGAGGCACAGGCCCGCGCCGGGGTCGGTCTGGAACACGGTGGTTTGTATTATCCCGAGGGCGGCTGGGTGCATCCGCCGGCGTTGTGTCAGGCGCAATCGGCACAACCGGGCGTCACGCTGCTGACTCATCAGCAGGCCCTTGAACTGCGCAAGGTCGACGGTCAGTGGCACGCCTTCGACGGGGAACGGTTGATCGCAACAGCACCCGTCGTGGTGCTGGCCGGTGCCGCTGAAATCAAACGTTTTACCCAGAGCGCCGACCTGCCCCTCAAGCGCATTCGCGGGCAGATCACCCGCCTGGCGCAGACCACACAAAGCCAGGCGCTGACCACCGTCGTGTGCGCCGAAGGTTACGTCGCACCGGCACGCTTGGGCGAGCACACCCTCGGCGCCAGTTTCGATTTCAACAGCGACGACCTGACCCCGACCACCGCCGAACACCTGGGCAATCTGGCGATGCTCGAAGAGATCTCCACGGACCTGGTCGCGCGCCTGCACATCAGTGAACTCGACGCCGACAGCCTTCAGGGCCGTGCAGCCTTCCGTTGTACCAGCCCCGACTACCTGCCGATCGTCGGCCCGCTCGCCGATCGCGAAGCCTTCACCGAGGCCTATCGCGCCTTGAGCAAGGATGCCCGACAGGTGCCGGACATGTCCTGCCCCTGGCTGGACGGTCTGTACGTCAACAGTGGCCACGGTTCCCGGGGGCTGATCACGGCACCACTGTCCGGTGAGCTGCTGGCAGCCTGGCTGGACAACGAACCGCTGCCCCTGCCCAGAGGTGTCGCAGAGGCGTGTCATCCGAACCGGTTTGCCTTGCGGCGGCTGATCCGGGGCAAATGATAATGCTCAGCCACCGGACAGCAGGCAGATATTGCCCTCCACCCGCCGCAGCACCTGCTCGGTCAATTGCTCGAGCAAGGCGCTTTCCGTTTGCTCCTGCCGGGCGGCACACAGGTTCATTTCGCTCAGATAGTCGGCCGAGCTGAGTTCTTCAGCTTTCTCGAATAACGCCAGGGCTTGCTCCTGGTGAAGTGCGCGGGCATCGTCGAACTGCCGGGCAAAACTGCTTTTCACGTATTCGACCCAGAAGGGCTGGCGAACCAGAAACGCCAGCCACTCGGGAGACAGTTCTGCCGTCTGGATTCGATTGATGGCCTCCACCAGATCCGCCCCTGTCACCTTCGCGAGTGAGGCGTAACGCATGTGCGAAGGTTGTCCGGGCAATTCGAGTGCCTGCGCCAGACCCGAGCGGTAGGCAAGAGTCACTTCCAGCGGGTCAGGTGCCGCTTGGGCCTGCGCGTGTTGCGCGGCGATCCGGTCAATCTGCTCAAGCCGGAACAGGCCCCTCGCCAGTTTCAGCAGCGCCTTCGTCGAAGGGCGTTGCCCCTTGCTGGCACGTGTCACATGGTGGACCTGCACTGCAACTTCCAGGTGGCTGAAGTTCAATGCCGCATTGTCCGTGCAATTGATCGGGTTGGCCGCCAGATCGAAAATCTGCTCCCGCAGTTCGGCATCGCTCTGCGTCGCGTCCAGAACCGTCCAGACCCGCCGGTACATATCCTCGCGCACATTGGCGGACTCGGCGGAATTGCCCAGCTCCGCCAGCAGAGCGAACAGACCTTCGGCCCTCGGATCATCCTTGATCGCGTTCCACATCTGCAGATGCCGGGAGCCCTCTTCTCCTCCCGTCTCGGTCAACCAGATCGAACGCGCCTGGTTTTCGTCCAGTCGCGCGATATCGTTATCCAGATAACCCATGCCGATTCCGACCGTCCTGCGGTAGTCATAAAGATAAGTTCTGCTGACATCGGAAATCGGGTTATGGCGCAAATTGATCGTTTCACTGAAGCGTCGGGGCGTTTCAAACAGCCAGGCAGGCAGATCACGGATTTCGTTGTCCCGCAGATCCACCCGATCCAGATTGGGCAGCAATTGCAGCCCCTTCGGAAACTCGGTGGCGCGGGTATTACGCAAGGAGAGGTACGTCAAATCGAACAGATTACCGACATCCACCGTAGCGCCGAGGAAGTTCCCGCTGAGATTCAGGCTTTGCAGGGTGCGTAACCTGGCTAACGTCACCAGCGAGTGCTCGGTCAGTTGAATCCTGTTGTCGGCCAGGCTCAGCCGCTTGAGATTCGGCATATGCGAAATGATCTCGGGCAATCGGGTGATTTGATTGCGATCCAGCTCGAGGGACTCGATTTTCGTGAAGGCTTTGAGGAAATAAACGGCATCGTTGTCCAGCAACATGTCCTGCATGGACAATTGCCTGACATGGTCAAACGTCAAACCCACCGGCAAGGTCGGAAACTTACCGAAGCGCATGCCATCGAGCTTCAGACCGTAGACAAGTCGCCCGGCCTCATCGGGCAGGAAGATCAAACGTCGAAAACAGTCCTCGATTTCGAACGCCACGATTTGCCGGCACTCGTGTATTTCATTCAGATCACCGCCCAGGGCCTTCATGGCAGCTTCATCCTCGACCCAGGTATCCATCACTTCCCGCAGCCGGCTCAAGTCCTCTCGCAACTGACGGACCCTGATCGCCCTGGACAGATGATCACTCCCCGACTGATCCAGAAACTCATTGGCTTGCACGTCGGAAAACAAGGGGTAAAGCTTTTTCACCTGACGCAATAAACGACGCGAATGCGTTTTCGAACCGGCGGGGGAGTCGGCAGACATACACACAGGTTCGGCGATCGCCGCTTGCAACTGCCCCCCCGCCAACACCCGAGCGCACCCCTCGCGCTCATCCAGGGCGCCTTCCAGCAGCATACTGCGCAGGCGTGCGCCATCTTCCGGCTTCGGCTGCGCAAATCCGATGGCCTTGCGCTGCTCCTTTGACAACCCTTTGAGAATCGCGTGATAAAGGTCTTCCGGGCCGGATACGACTTTGCCGAGCGACTTCCTGTCACGGCCAAACACTTCGTAGCCATTGTCGAGTTCGACCAACGTACATGAACTTGAAATAACGAGCGGTTTCTCGCCCAACGTTTCCAGCACATCACCGTTCAGTGTTTTCGCCCGCAGTTCCAGATAGAACTCAGGATCCCAGCCACTTAGCCGGGGTAACAACCGTATAGCCAGTGTCCTGGTATCGGCACTGGCGATATCCGCCAGGTAAAAACCTGCCAATGCCCGATCCACACGCACATCGCTCAAGGCCTGACGGGCCCTCTGTGCCAACCCCATGGGCACTCGCCCGGTCCTGCGCAAACGTGCCCGTTCGACGCTTGGCGTACGCCTGAGCAGCTCCCGAGCATACCTCCTCGGCAAACCGGGAAAAGCGCTGCGCAGCCTGACCGACTCACCGAAGACGCCGCGGTCGAATTGCTGGTAAAGGTGATCGAAGACCGACCTGCAATCGGCCTTGACCGCAGCCCCGATCACTTTCGCCAGCTGCACGCTGGCATCAGCCGGGGCAACGTTCGCCCCCACAAGTGCCTCGACCTCCCAGGGGTACATGCCGTCCAGAACAGTTTGCAGCAGCTCTCCTTTTTCCAGTTGCTCATGACTCACGATAATGCTCACCGTGTCATCGTCAATCGATGCAGGAGGATAGGTCGCGGTGATACGGTCGCTTTCATCCACGACCTTGATGTAGCGATCGGCCGGCCAGTTCGCGAGTTCGGGCAACACGTGCAACTGCTCCTGGACATGACGGGCGTCGGTCGCCTCGCCACGCTCCATGGCGCGAACGAAATCACGCAATCTGCGTTCGATTCCAAATCGCTCGATCATGTCGCGCAACCGTGGGGGCAACGACAGATTGTCATCGCTCAGACGATGCAATTCGTCGAATCGAGTGTCGGTCAATCGCCGGATCATCTCCAGGCGACTGTCCTCGAACCTGCCCAGATTCGGGTCTATGCGTCTGAGGGTGTAGGCGCCGTTCCACTGCTCGCTCGCCTCGCCAGGGTGACGCCAGCCACCATGCCGGTGGGGCTTGAGTGGCGGAGCGTAGGCATCCGGACGGACCGGGTGCCGGATACGCCAGGTGTCGGAAGCCGGCTCCAGCACCACTTCATAGAAATGGTGGTCAATACGGGCAAAGAACCTGCCTTCCCCCCGGTACAAACCCGTCACCTCGGGATCGGGATCGGCCCCCACTGGCAAAGGCTGTTCATAACCGTCCAACTGTGGCTTCCACAAGCGTGGCTGCCCCTTATTGTCCAGAATGGCCGTGAATGCGTGGAAAAAATCAGGATGTTTTCGAACCGTTCTGATCGCCAGGGATTTCAGGCCTTTGACGCCGGCCCCCACGACGGCCATCAGGACAATGTTCTCAGCGACGCTGAGCAGGTGTGAAAACGCTTCCTGACGATCTCCCTGGCTCCAGTCCTCGATCCCTTCATATATCTCTGCGAGCATCTGTCCGATGGCGACCCCCATCATCAACTGCCCCAACACCGGTAAGACAAATCCCGCTGCGTTAGCGACCGTCATACCGGTTTCCAGGTAATGCAGCAGACGCGTCCTGCGCGCCTCCTCATCGACATCCTCGGTCGGCACGGCGAGCACACGGGCATCGAGTTGCAGCTTGCCGACATGACTCTTGAACATGAAGTCGAACAGCGGACCGGGCATTTCCAATTGTCTGACGCGCCCCAGGCTGCCGGTATCGGCGAAGGTCTTGAAAAAGTCGATCTTGTCGCCTTCGCCGATGCAGTGAGTGAAATAGCTTTTGTAGCTGTCCACCCCCAACTTGAATTCAAGATACGTCGTGAACGCCGTGAAACTGGCGTACTCGTACAGGGGTTGATCAGGCTCTCCCGGCATGTACACCAGGCACCATTGATCCGGGTCCGACTCGACCGAACGTTCGGAGAACACCACAACCCCCCAGATACAACTCTCGAGCAATTCGATCCCTTGCATGATCAACGGCCGCCCCTGAAACCGCAGGCTTTGGGTGTCGACAACGCCACCGGCATCAATCAAGCGCTGAACCGTCTGAAAACCCTCCTGAGAGACGTGCTCCCTCACCAGCGCCAGAAGCAGGTCCAGTTGCAGCAGGTGTTTTTTCATGGTGGTGATGTCGAGAACCAGGGGACCGGTGGCTGTCCGGTTTCCATCCACCGTCTTGACACCGAACACCTGCTGGAAATGTTGCTGATACTGCTGCCCCAGGTTCAGCTCACGACAAAAAGCAGCGAACGCTGTGGGCGTCAGACCGGGAACCCCCTCCGGCATGCTGGTTATCCGAACCACACTTCCCTCGGGGAAGTAATCGGGCTGTGCCTCGTCCTCCGTGAAGTTCTGCATGGCAGCCTCGAGCAACGTCGGAGTGGCGAACGGAATAACCGCCGGGCCGCCCCCCGGCGGGACCACTGGCTCGCATCCACAATAGCTCCCGGGCAATTGCAGGTGGTCTTTCTCGACATCGAACACTGCGGACCATCGGGCGCTCAGCATGCGGTTCAACAGATCAATGCAAAAACTGTTCAAAGGTTGCAGCCGGCCAAGATGTGTCTCGACTGTCGACTGAATCGCTTGCAGATCACGCGCAGCCTTGTCCAGCGCTGCCAGTGTGTCGGCAGTGGCGTTAAGCAGCGCCGCAGGCAGGTTCTTCTGCAAGGCCTGGGCCGTGTCCAGATCGCCTGTGGCTTCCAGCAAAAAGCTCAGTTTCTGTTCTTCCGAGAGGGTGACCGGTGTCACGGATACCGGTGGAGTGGACATGGGCAATATTCCTTTATTGCTGTGCAGTCCTCCCACCCTAGCGATCCCGAAAGCGAATAAAAAACACGAATAACTGCCCGTTCGGGCCCGCAAACCAGCAGTAATCCGCATGTTTCGAATACATATCTACCACCCGCGGCATCCTCCGAGATGCTAAAGGCCCATCGGTCAGCTCAGCCCACTTATAACTGATCGTTCTAAAACTCCCACATCCGAGCCGGGTCAGTTTCTGGGTACCGTCCATTTCGGCGCGGTTCAGAAATGCCCTCCCCAACGGAAAAACCGGTAAGGACTTTATGTGCGGATTAGCTGGCGAGTTACGTTTTGATCAACAACCTGCAGACCTTGCAGCCATCGAGCGAATCACCCATCACCTGGCGCCTCGCGGCCCCGACGCCTGGGGCTTTCACGCTCAGGGGCCGATTGCCCTGGGCCATCGACGCCTGAAAATCATGGACCTGTCGGACGGCTCGGCGCAGCCGATGATCGACAGTCGACTGGGCCTGTCCCTGGCCTTCAATGGCGCGATCTACAACTTCCCGGAACTGCGCGCCGAACTTGAAGCGCTCGGTTATGCGTTCTACTCCGGCGGCGACACCGAAGTGCTGCTCAAGGGTTATCACGCCTGGGGCGAAGCGCTGCTGCCGAAACTCAACGGCATGTTTGCCTTCGCCATCTGGGAGCGCGATGCCCAGCGCCTGTTCATCGCCCGCGACCGCCTCGGCGTCAAACCGCTGTACCTGTCGCGCACCGGCCAGCGCCTGCGCTTCGCCTCGGCCCTGCCGGCGTTGCTCAAGGGCGGCGATATCAACCCGATCCTCGATCCGGTGGGGCTCAACCATTACCTGAATTTCCACGCCGTGGTGCCTGCGCCGCGCACCTTGCTGGCAGGCATCGAAAAGCTGCCGCCGGCGAGCTGGATGCGGATTGAGGCAGACGGCACCACTGAGCAGAAAACCTGGTGGACGCTGCCCTACGGCCCACGCGAAGACGAGAAGAACCTGACCCTGGAAGACTGGCGCGACCGCGTGCTCGACAGCACCCGTGAGGCGGTAGCGATCCGCCAACGGGCGGCGGTGGATGTCGGCGTGCTGCTTTCCGGCGGCGTCGATTCAAGCATGCTCGTTGGCCTGCTGCGCGAAGTTGGCGTGGAGAACCTGTCGACCTTTTCCATCGGTTTCCAGGATGCCGGCGGCGAACGCGGCGACGAGTTTCAGTACTCCGACCTGATCGCCAAGCACTACGGCACCCAGCACCATCAACTGCGCATCGACGAAAAAGAGATCATCGAGCAACTGCCCGCCGCGTTCCGCGCCATGAGCGAGCCGATGGTCAGCCACGACTGCATCGCCTTCTATCTGCTGTCTCGGGAAGTGGCCAAGCATTGCAAGGTTGTACAGAGCGGCCAGGGCGCCGACGAGTTGTTCGCCGGTTATCACTGGTATCCGCAAGTGGACGGCGCGGCCGACCCGTATGCGGCCTATCGCGAGGCGTTTTTCGACCGCAGCTACGACGATTACGCCGCCACGGTGCAGCCGAAATGGCTGACCGCCAATGACGCTGCCGGCGACTTCGTGAAGGAGCATTTCGCACAACCCGGCGCCGATGCAGCAGTCGACAAGGCCCTGCGTCTGGACAGCACCGTGATGCTGGTGGACGACCCGGTCAAACGCGTCGACAACATGACCATGGCCTGGGGTCTGGAGGCGCGCACGCCGTTTCTCGACTATCGCCTGGTGGAATTGTCGGCCCGCGTTCCCGGCAAATTCAAACTCCCCGATGGCGGCAAGCAGGTGTTGAAAGAAGCCGCGCGACGGGTCATCCCGAGCGAAGTGATCGACCGCAAAAAAGGTTACTTCCCGGTGCCGGGCCTCAAACATTTGCAAGGCGACACCCTGAACTGGGTGCGCGAACTGCTGCTGGATCCGAGCCAGGATCGCGGCCTCTTCAACCCCGCCATGCTCGACAAGCTGCTGACTGATCCACAAGGCCAATTGACCCCGCTGCGCGGCTCCAAGCTGTGGCAACTGGCGGCTTTGAACCTGTGGCTCAGCGAACAAGGAATCTGATTGATGAAACCTCACGCCACGGCTTACAGCCAACGGCTGCTGCGCGGTCAGACACCCTCCTACGAACGATTGCAGGCGCGCCTGGCCGAAGATGGCAATCAACCGAGCGCCGAGCCGATTGCCGTGCATTGCGGCTGGGGCCGGTTGCTGATCGGCCACACCTTTCCCGACCCGGCAAGCCTCGCCCGGGAATTGCTAAACGAGCATCCGGGTGAGCGCGATATCGCGTTGTACGTGGCTGCGCCACAGCAGGTTCTCGGTCTGGAACCGACTCAACTGTTTCTCGATCCGTCCGATACCTTGCGCCTGTGGTTCAGCGATTACCGTCAGGCAACGCGGGTGTTTCGCGGTTTCCGCATCCGTCGTGCGCAAAGCGAAGAGGACTGGCAGTCGATCAATCAGCTGTATCAGGCACGCGGCATGTTGCCGATCGACGCCTCCCTGCTCACTCCGCATCATCAGGGCGGCCCGGTGTACTGGCTGGCGGAAGACGACGACAGTGGCGCGGTGATCGGCAGTGTCATGGGCCTCAATCACCAGAAGGCTTACAACGACCCGGAAAACGGCAGCAGCCTGTGGTGCCTGGCGGTCGATCCGCAGTGCTCGCGTCCCGGGGTCGGTGAAGTGCTGGTGCGCCATCTGATTGAGCATTTCATGAGTCGGGGTCTGAGCTACCTCGATCTGTCGGTGCTGCATGACAACCGGCAGGCGAAAAACCTCTACGCCAAACTCGGTTTTCGCAACCTGCCGACGTTTGCCATCAAGCGCAAGAACGGCATCAACCAGCCGCTGTTCCTCGGGCCGGGGCCGGAGGCGCAATTCAACCCCTATGCGCGGATCATCGTCGAGGAAGCCCATCGGCGCGGCATCGATGTGCAAGTGGATGACGCCGATGCCGGGCTGTTCACCCTCAGTCATGGCGGGCGCCGGGTGCGTTGCCGCGAATCCCTGAGCGACCTGACCAGCGCCATCAGCATGAACCTGTGCCAGGACAAGAGCCTGACCCACAAAGTGTTGAAAGCCGCCGGGTTGAACGTACCGTCGCAGCAGTTGGCAGGGAACGCGGACGACAACCTGGCCTTCCTCGATGAACACCAGCGAGTGGTGGTCAAACCGCTGGATGGCGAACAGGGCCAAGGCGTGGCGGTGGATCTGCAGACCATCGAGGACGTGCAGACGGCCATCGAAGCGGCCAGGCAGTTCGACACTCGCGTGCTGCTCGAGAGCTTCCACGAAGGCTTCGACCTGCGGATTCTGGTGATCGGTTTCGAGGTCGTGGCCGCAGCGATCCGCCGGCCGGCGGAAGTGGTCGGCGACGGCCATCATTCCATCGGCGCGCTGATCGAAGCGCAGAGTCGGCGACGGCAAGCGGCCACCAGTGGCGAAAGCAAGATCCCGCTGGATCATGAAACCCAGCGCACTCTGCACGCGGCCGGTTACGACTACAGCAGCATTCTGCCGGCGGGTGAGCATCTGTTCGTGCGACGCACGGCGAACCTGCACACCGGTGGCACGCTGGAAGACGTCACCGCGATCCTGCACCCGACCCTGGCCGACGCTGCCGTGCGTGCGGCCCGGGCACTGGAAATCCCCATGGTCGGACTCGACCTGATGGTACCGGCGGCAGATCAACCGGCGTACGTGTTCATCGAAGCCAACGAGCGGGCGGGTCTTGCCAACCATGAGCCTCAACCGACGGCCGAGCGCTTTGTCGATCTGTTGTTTCCGCACAGTCAGCCGGCCACTTGATCCCTCTTCAGCGTCATTCCCGCGTTGAACGCGTGAATGACGCCCCGCAACAGGAGTTTCCATGACCACCCAAATTCCCGAACCGGATCTGAATTACCTGCAGAAAGTCCTGCTGGAAATGCTCGCCATTCCCAGCCCTACCGGGTTCACCGACACCATCGTGCGTTACGTCGCCGAACGTCTGGAGGAACTTGGCATTCCCTTCGAAATGACCCGTCGCGGCACGATTCGCGCCACCCTCAAGGGCAAGAAAAACAGCCCTGACCGCGCGGTCTCGGCGCACCTGGACACCATCGGCGCCGCCGTGCGCGCGGTGAAAGACAACGGCCGTCTCACCCTGGCGCCAGTGGGCTGCTGGTCGAGCCGCTTCGCCGAAGGCAGCCGCGTCAGCCTGTTCACCGACAACGGCGTGATCCGCGGCAGCGTGTTGCCGCTGATGGCGTCCGGGCATGCCTTCAACACGGCCGTGGACGAGATGCCGATCAGCTGGGATCACGTCGAACTGCGGCTGGACGCCTATTGTGCGACCCGCGCCGATTGCGATTCGCTGGGCATCAGCGTCGGCGATGTCGTCGCCTTCGACCCGCTGCCGGAATTCACCGAAAGTGGTCACATCAGCGCTCGTCACCTGGATGACAAGGCCGGCGTCGCCGCACTGCTGGCAGCATTGAAAGCCATTGTCGACAGCGGTCAGGAGTTGATGATCGATTGCCATCCGCTGTTCACCATCACCGAGGAAACCGGCAGCGGTGCAGCCGCGGCGTTGCCGTGGGACGTCAGCGAATTCGTCGGTATCGACATCGCCCCGGTCGCGCCCGGCCAGCACTCCAGCGAACATGCCGTGAGCGTGGCGATGCAGGATTCCGGTGGACCGTACGACTATCACCTGTCGCGGCACTTGTTGCGCCTGGCCGGCGAACACGAACTGCCGGTGCGCCGCGACCTGTTCCGCTATTACTTCAGCGATGCCCACTCGGCGGTCACCGCCGGTCACGACATCCGCACCGCCCTGCTCGCCTTCGGCTGCGACGCAACCCACGGCTACGAACGCACGCACATCGACAGCCTGGCCGCGCTCAGTCGCTTGCTGGGGGCGTACATTCTGAGCCCGCCAGTGTTCGCCAGCGATGCCCAACCGGCCACCGGGTCACTGGACCGATTCAGTCATCAGATCGAACACGAAACGCAGATGGAGAGCGACACCCGTGTGCCATCGGTGGACAGCCTGGTGGGGCAACGCTCGGACAGTTGAGTCTGGCCCTCGGCGATCATTCGCCGTAGCATCCCGAGATTGATTTAGCCGAGGTGCCCATGCTGATTCCCTACGACGCGCTCGAAGTCGACACCCTGACCCGCCTGATCGAGGATTTCGTCACCCGCGACGGCACCGACAACGGTGACGACACACCATTGGAAACCCGCGTTCTGCGGGTTCGCCAGGCCCTGATCAAAGGCCAGGCGCTGATCGTTTTCGATCCGGAAAGCGAGCAATGCCAGTTGATGCTCAAGCACGACGTGCCCAAGCACCTGTTCGACTGAAACGGTCAGCGGCCCTTGCCGCTGGCCTGTTTGCGCTGGATCCGCTCGTAGACCTCGGCGCGGTGCACATTGACCTGCTTTGGCGCCTCGACGCCGAACCGCACGCTGGAGCCGTTGACCGCCAGAACGCGCAAAGTGATGTTGTCGCCGATGGAAATCAGTTCACCGACAACACGGCTGAGTACAAGCATGGGGGGTGTCCTTCAAGGTTTTCGAGCCTTGAAGATGCGCGGCTTTCGAGCACCCTACAATGCGCTGCGGGCAAATCAGTCAAACCCTACAGGCCCGGGCGCCTTGGCCTTCAGATGTTTCCTTCAAGCCGATGCTTCAGGTCGCCGAAAACCGAGGCCCGAACAGAATCACGCTGGCCCCGATTACACACAAGGCGACACCGATCCAGTCCGATCCCAGCGGGCGGATACGCTCGACCACGGCCAGCCAGCCAATCGAGGCAATGATGTAGATGCCGCCGTAAGCAGCGTAGGCGCGACCGGCGTAGGTTGCTTCAACACGCGTCAACAGCAGCGCAAACAGGGTCAGGCTGAGCAGCGCCGGGATCACCCACAAGGCGCTCTTGCCCTGGCGCAGCCACATCCAGAACGCGAAACAGCCGGCGATTTCAAACAGCGCGGCGAGGAAAAACCACAGGTAATTGAGCATGCAAGACATCTCGTCAGGGTGACTGTTGCGGCCACCCTAACGATGCGGCGAACCCCGGGCAAGTCAGCCGTTGTTCTGCTTGGCCTTGGCGCGCATCTTTTCGGCCATCGCGGTCATTTCGTTGTACAGCAGCTGCGGGTTCTTCTGCTTGATCGCCCAGGCCATTCGCCCTTGCTCATGGGGCAGGATCATGAACTCGCCGGCCGCAACCTGCTTGTAGATGTAATCGGCAATATCGGCGGCGGTGATCGGCGAACTCTCCAGCAACTTGCCAACCTGGGCTTTCATGGCCGGTGTCGGACCACGGAACGAGTCCAGCAGATTGGTCTGGAAGAACGACGGGCAGACCACATGGACACCGACTTCCTGCTGGGCCAGTTCGATCAACAGGCTTTCGGACAACGCCACCACGCCGGCCTTGGCGACGTTGTAGTTGCTCATCGCCGGACCTTGCATCAGTGCCGCCATCGAGGCGATGTTGATGATCTTGCCCTTGCTTTGCTCCAGCAACGGCAGGAACGCCTTGCAGCCCTTGACCACGCCCATCAGGTTGATCGCGATCTGCCAGTCCCAGTCTTCCAGCGACAGCTCGCTGAAGAATCCACCCGAGGCCACACCGGCGTTGTTGACGATGATGTCGATACCGCCGAACTTCTCTTCACAGGCCTGAGCGAACGCAGTGAGCTGGCTGTAATCGCGCACATCGCAGCGCTGGATGAAACCGTCGCCACCCGCCTCGCGAACCAGTTTCAGAGTCTCCTGCAAGCCGGGCTCGCTGACATCGGACAACGCCAGTTGCCAGCCTTCACGCGCCCAGCGCAGCGCGATTTCGCGACCCAGGCCGGAGCCCGCGCCAGTGATCATCATGCGATTTTGCATAGCAGACAGCCTTGTTGTTCCGGGGAAGATGCGCGCAGTGTAGCGAAGGAACCGAAGCGACCCACGCTCCATCAGATTGCTGAATGGCATGAGCAAACTGCGGCATCAAACGAAATAAGAGTGTTAGCCAAATACACTGAAAAAACATTGAATTTTCTTTCATGCGCAGCAGTCGGAATTTGTAAGCCGTCTGGATTTAGTTCAACTTCCAGCCGCCCTTGAACACCAAGACTTTTCAGACACTATCAACAAGGAAATCGACATGGGCACAATTCTTATCATTATCCTGATCCTGTTGCTGATCGGTGGTCTGCCGGTCTTCCCGCACTCCAGAAGTTGGGGTTATGGCCCTTCGGGCATTATCGGTGTGGTGCTGGTAGTCCTGTTGGTGCTGCTGTTACTCGGTCGGATATGACTATTTGACCGACAAAAAAAGAGGCCCTTCAAAGGGCCTCTTTTTTATTGCGCCGAATGATCAGTCCGGCTTGCCGTTAATCACACCGGCGGTGTTGTCGATCAGGCTCTTGGTGGCCGTCTGCAGGAACGCTTCGAGCTTGAGTTTCAGTTCGGCGGTACGCGGTGCGTCCGGAATGATTTCGGCAGAAGGGTTCGCGCCCAGTTGGTACTGGTAGATCTTCGGCGCCATTTCCTTTTCCTTTGGCAGAACCAGGATCTGGTCAGCGGTCACGATCGCCGTGGTCTGCTCGCTGCCAGACGGCTTGATCACACCGAAACCGGTGTCGCCTGCCGGCAGGTTGAGCAGGTCACGACCCCAGCACTGATGGCGCACTTCGCCGCCCAGACGACCCATGATGGTCGGCACGATGTCGATCTGCGTCCCTACGGTGTGGTCACGGGTACCGAATTTTTCCTGGATGCCCGGTGCGATCATCAGCATCGGTACGTTGAAGCGGCCCAGGTCCATTTCGGTAATCTGACGCTCGTTGCCAAAACCGTGATCGCCGACGATGACGAACAGGGTTTCCTTGAAGTACGGCTCCTTGCGGGCCTTCTCGAAGAACTGGCCCAGCGCCCAATCCGCATAACGCATGGCGGTCAGGTGTTCGTTGAGCGTGCCACGATCGGTCACGCGCTCGACCGGCAATGGCGTCGGCAAGGCGTACGGCGTGTGGTTGGACAGGGTCTGCAGCAGTGCATAGAACGGCTTGCCGTTTTCCCGCGCCTTGAGCTCCACCAGACCACGGTCGAACATGTCCTGGTCGGACACGCCCCAGGTCGGATCGGAGAACACCGGATTGACGAAGTCGTTGCGGCCAACGAAGTTGGTCATGCCCTGGTTGCTGAAGAAACCGGACTGGTTATCCCAGGCGAAGTCACCGTTGTAGACGTAGACGTCGTCATACTTGCGCGCACTGAGCAGCTGCGGCAGGCCGGACAGTTTGTGGCTGCCTTCCGGGGTCTGCATCAGGTACTCGAAACCCGGCAGGTTCGGGAAGCACGCCATGGTGGCGAACATACCCTGGTGGGTGTGGGTGCCGTTGGAGAAGAAACGGTCGAACAGCAAGCCTTCCTTCGACAGTTTGTCGAGGTACGGCGTGATGTTGCCCGGCGCGCCCAGAGCGCCCACCGAGTGACCGGCCATGCTTTCCATCAGGATCACGACGACATTCTTGATCGGCAGGGTCTTGTCGGCCGGCGGGGTGTAGTCGCGACGTACGGCGGCGATGTCGGCATCGACCAGTTTGTCGTCCGGCATCACCAGCATTTCGCGCACCACTTTCTGCGCCTGCTCCTGCGGCAGCGTGGCTTTCCAGATGTTGTTGCGGTCTTCGCCCATGCGGTCCTTGGCGGCCGCGATCAGCGACAGGGTGCCATTGAGGCCGAGCTGGTTGGCGAAGTTCGATTCGGTGGTGTACACATCACCCCAACGCAGCGGCGGGCCCTGACGCAGGGTGCCGCGCACGGCGACCACACAGATCAGCAGGCACACCACGAACACCGCCAGACGCGCATACCATGGCGCCACCTGACGGGTGCCGACGTTGCCACCGCTGAACGGGCCACGCGGACGGGTCAGACGGTCGGCGGCCTTGAACGCCAGGGTCAGGATCACCGTGCCCACGGCCCAGGCCAGCAGGTAACGCACCACCGGGAAACCGTACCAGAGCATGCTCATCACGGTTTTCGGGTCTTCCTTCACATACTGGAACACCAGGCCGTTGAGGCGCTGGTGGAACTCGCGGTAGAAGTCCATCTCCATCAGGCCGAGGAACAGCGCGATGCTGGAGGTCACGGTCAGCCACAGGCGGAAGAACCCGCGCGCAGCCATGGCCCGGGCACTGAACAGCGCCAGCACCATCGGAACGCAGAGGTAGACCACCAGGCGCAGGTCGAAACGCAGGCCGTTGGCGAAGGCTTCGAAGAAGGTCGAAGCCGGGGTGTCGAGGATCATCTCGCGGTTGTAGACCAGCAGCGCGAGGCGCAGCACGGAAAACATCACCATCATGACCAGCGCGCACAAGAGCGTGTAGGCCAGATGCGATTTGACGGTCGGTTGCAGCAGGCGACTGGAAGATCGCTGCTGATTCAGGGCGTCCGGGTTTGCCATGTCGTTTTAGGACCCATTGAAAGTTGAAGTTGCAAAAATACAGCTGCGCCCTGCCCTCTGTTGGCCATTCCAGGCCCCGGGGCTTGCGCGGTGCGCAAATGTTGCACGATCACCGGCGGCATTGCCATTGATTACTGCCCGGCTGCCGGACTCTTTCATTAAAGGCACGGCATACCCGGACAGATAAAAACTGCGCGGGCGAATTGTCTTGAAGACTTTGTGAAAATTTCGTTCAACGCATATCCGGAAACACAATATCGCTACAAAGCAAAACGCCCCGAGTTCTTCGGGGCGTTTGCGGAGCACGCGACGCTTACTTCTCGGCGCGTTCTTTCAGGGCTTTCAGGGTATTGAACGGTGCGTCGACCACGAACTTGTTGGCAATCATCGACGGCACGCTGCCACCCGGCTCGGTGTGGACCTGATAGGTCACTTCGACCTGATCGCCCTTCGGCACGAACTTCCAGAAGCCTTTGATCTGAGCGACCCGGACAAAGCCTTTTTCTTCCGGAAGATACTTCGGCACGCCTTCCAGGTTGCGGGTCAAGCTGCCATCGGCACCCTCAACGGTGGTGACATGCAGGATCGAATCGCGCGGGGTCACCGGCCATGGCGTATTGAACTGGGTATAGGTCCAGCTCTGGTCGCCTTCATGCTTGAGCAGTTTCTGGGTCTTGCACTCGTGAATCCAGGCACAGGCACCGGGGACGTCTTCCTGCAGTGCGCGCAGTTTGGCGACGGTAGTCTTCATCAAGGTCACGCCCTGGTAAGACTTGTAGTCCGAACCCGGCACTTCGCTCAGGGAGACCTTGATGCCGTCTTCGTTCTTGACCACTTTCCAGTCTTCAGCCTGGGCAGCCGAAGTGGCCAGCACGGCAGTCAAACCACACAACACAGCGATACGATGCAGCGAACCCATAGTCTTATTCCTTATTGTTGAAGTTCCGTACGTTTGACACATCACGCCGCCGTCATCTGCTCCCACCAACCGAGCAATCTGATCGCCTCTTCCTGACTGCTTCCGCAGACTTCGACATCGGCGCTGAACCCTGAACAGACCGCTGGACGTTCCGGTCGGCCGAAAATGCTGCACAGGTTTTCGACCGACAGCTGAACGCAACGTTCGCCGGCAGGTTTGCCATCGGGCATGCCCGGGATCGGCGAACTGATTGAAGGGGCAATGCAACAGGCGCCACAGCCTTCACGGCATTTCATGACGACGAGCTCCTCGCGACGGGCAATGTGTTAAAGGGACGCGGAACAGAGTAACCGCTAAAACGGCTGTGTTAAATTCCCTGAACCCGGGTTTTTACGCAGAAATGAAAGTGACTGACCAGTCTCCGACAAAGCGTCTGGTCTGCGGGTCACGGATCATTTGAATTTACTGCTTGAATTCGAAATCCAGCGCCGCGCCTTCGACGTCTCTGCGCTCTTCATTGCGCAGCTGCAACTGCATTTCATTGCTCAACAGGCGACCGTTGAGCTGGAACCCGCTGTTCTTTTCACCGAACATCTGCGGCAGGACCGTATCGTGCCTGGGCAACGGCACGGTACCGGCAGGTTTCAACTGCTGAACCATTTCCCTTGGCAGGCTCAGGTCGAGTCTGGCCGGTGGCAACTGCGTTTTAACCACTTCGCTGGCCGGTTTCGACTTGGAGGCGATGGGAGGCCGCTTCTTTACGGGAGCCGCTTTCTTCTGCGTAACCTTTGGCGTTGCTGCGGTCTTTTTCGCGGAGGCCGGTTGTCTGGCCGTCGTCGTGGCTGGCGCCTTCTCCTGAACGGAAGCCGCCATGACCCCGGACACGTGGCCCGACATCAACAGGCAAAGAACAACCCAGGCGGCAGGAAAATTCGCTTTCATGAACCCAACAAAACTAACGGCAGAGGGCCATATGCTCGCCTGTTGGGCGCGGCATGACAAGCTCCGCCGAAATCTCAGAAGCCCGCAGCCATCTCTTGACAGAGCTGGGTCGCCAGCAGGCCGAGTGTCATGAGGGCGCGTTCCGCCTCACGATTCCACGGGGTACCGCAGTTCAGGCGGATACAGTGATTGAACTGCTCGGTATTACTGAAGATCAGTCCGGGGGCGATGCTGATGCCCTGCTGCAGCGCGCGGACATGCAACTCCTGCGTGTTGACCCGCCCGGGCAGGCTGACCCACAGGATGAAACCGCCAGTGGGCCGGGTCATTTGCGTGCCTTCAGGAAAGTACTGCTGCACCGCCAGCTGGAACGCACTAAGGTTTTTTCGGTATTCCTGGCGGATGTACCGTAAATGCCGGTCATAACCGCCATTTTCCAGATAAGCAGCAATCGCCATTTGCGTGACGCTGCAGGCCGAATGGGTGGTGAAGGTCTGCAGACGCTGGATTTCCTGCTGATATTTACCGGCAATCATCCAGCCGACGCGCACACCCGGCGACAGCGTCTTGGAGAAACTCGAACAGTAAATGACCCGATCCAGCCGATCATAGGCCTTGAGCGCCTTGGTGCGACCCTGCTCGAACATCAGTTCGCCGTAGATGTCGTCTTCGACGATCTGGATATCGAAGTCCGAGGCCAGACGCAGCAATTGTTTTTGCCGATCCTCGGGCATGGTGCCACCCAGCGGATTGCTCAGCCGAGTCGTCAGCACGAGGGCTTTGATCGACCATTGATTGGCCGCCAGCTGCAAGGCTTCAAGGCTCATGCCGGTGGCCGGGTCGCTGGGGATTTCGATGACTTTCAGGCCCAGCAGGTCGGCCAGCTGCAAGAGGCCGTAATAAGTCGGTGACTCGGCGGCAATCAGATCGCCCGGACGGGTCAGCACCCGCAATGACATCTGCAGGGCATCGACACAGCCATGGGTGATCACTACTTCCGAAGGGTCAACCACCACCCCGGCATCGCGCATACGGATCGCCACTTGCCGGCGCAACGGTTCGAAACCCGGGCTGAACATGTAGCTGAAGGCTCGCGGGCTATGGAATCGGGTGACTTTGGCCAATTGCTGATGCAGTGCGCGCACCGGTAAATAATCAACACTTGGCACCGCTGCCCCCAGCGGGAACACGCCTTCTCGGCGCGATTCGACCAACACTTGCTGAATGATGCTGGCACGGGTGACCAGACCGGGCCGTTCGACCCGGGCGATGTCCGGGGTCGGCGCCGTCAGCGCCGGCGTCTGGTGTACGTAATAACCGGACTGCGGCCGCGCCCGGATCAACCCCTGATCTTCAAGATTGGCGTAAGCCTGCAACACCGTCGCGTGGCTGACATTGAGCTGCGAACTCATCTTGCGCACCGAGGGCACGCGCTCGCCGGGTTGATAGACACCACGACGGATGTCTTCGGCCAGCTGTTGAGCAATACGTTGGTAGAGCAAAAGATTGGTCATGACGCAGCACTCGATTTCACGGGCGTTTTATTCTTGTGCGAAACAATACCGGAACAGTTCTGAAGTGTACTGGGACAGTTGCCATATTAGTCAACCATACAGTGCAGTGTCGGTTAAATCTGTACTGCTTTGTGAGGTAATCGACAGACGTGAAAAAGCCCGGCGCTGCATGACAGGCCGGGCTTTCCAGTAACGCCACCCTCAGCGGGCGGCGCCGAGCTGGCCTTTTTCGTCGGAAAACACGATTTCCACCCGACGGTTCTGCGCACGCCCACGTTCGGAAGCGTTGGCGTCTACCGGGTACTCGTCGCCGTAGCCTTCGACCTGAATACGTTTTTCGTCGATGCCCAGATCCGTCAGTACGTCAGCCACGGATTGTGCGCGATCACGAGACAATTTGAGATTTTCCTGCTTGCCACCGGTGCTGTCGGTATAGCCCTCGATTCGCACTACGCGCTTGGGATTGAGCTGCAGGAATTGCACGATCTTCAACACCACACGATTGGCCGAGTTCTTCAGTTCGGCTTCGCCGGTATCGAACAGCACGTCACCGAGGGTCATCACCAGTCCGCGATCGGTCTGGGTAGTGGCCAGTGCAACGATCTGCTCCTCCAGCCACTTGCCCTGCTGCTGCACGCTCAACAGTTTGGATTCGCGCAATGCCAACTGCAGGCGTTGGCGCTCGAGCTCAAGCTTGGCCGCACGCTCCTCGTTGAGTACCAGATTGGTATGTTCCCGGGCGATCTGGCTGTAACGCTGGCTCAAGTAGGAATAATGCACCACGTCCGCACCGCTTCCCCAATAGGTGGAGAGACGGTCGGCACGGGCCAGGGACTCACCGGCCCGAATCACGTCTTTCGGCGCGATACGCAGCACATTGGAATCTTCCTTGACCTTCTGAAAGTCAGCGCTGGCCTCCTGCAAGGCGCCCTCGCTGTGTTGACCGGCGCAGCCAAAGAGGCTGGTACAACCGACGAGCACCAGCCCGCCGAACAATTTGGACATCGAATTCATCGGGCATCCCCCAGTTGCTTGCGCAGACGGACGATGCGGGTATTGAGCACGTTCAGTTGCTCCTCGCTTTTCTGGGTCAGCACCTTGGCTTCAGCCAGACGGGCGTCCAGCTCGGCCTGTTCGGCGCGCATCCGTGCATTCTTGAAGGATTCGCCAGCCATGCTGCCCTTGGCCCGATTGAATTTGTCTTCGGCCAGTTTCATCTCGGGCACTTCATCGGCAGTGGCGCCGACAGCCTTGGCTTGCTCGAGCGCCTGCTCGGTCAGCCGCATTTGTTCGTGGGGTGCCGGATCACTGGCGCAACCGGCCAGGGCCAGAACGGCCAGAGCCGCGAAAAGAAGTCGATTACTCACTAAGAATCCCTACTGTTTTGGGGCGCTGACAGATTGCTGCGGCGATTGTTGCTGCTGCGCCTTCCAGCGCTCGATGTTGCGTTGCAGCGCGGCTTCCGTCAGGCCGGACGCGGGCAATTCTGTCATCTTTTTGGCCAGCTGTCCGCGCAACCACGGATCGTTGCAAGCCGAGTTGTGGGAAAGCGCAAGGAACAGACCGGGCCGGTCAATCGGTTGCTCGAAAGCCAGCAGATCATTGGCCATGCCCAGTGCCTGCGCGGCGGCCATCCCCGAGTAGCGACCGGCGAGTACATATTCAACCTCCCCCAGCAGAAGTTTCTGAAACGCCTGGGTCAGGTTTGCCGTCCGGGTCAGGGTCAATTGCTGCTCGGCAAAAGTGCTGAATGCCTGGGTCATTCGAGACTTTTCCGACAAGCCTCCGGTATGTCCATGCAGGTCTTTGGCTTCGCTATAGACGAGCGTCGAGCCCTTGCGCGTCCACACCAGGTAATCGTTTTCCAGTAGCGGAGGATGGATGTAGTCGAGATTTTCCAGCTCGTTGAAGTTCAGGGGAGCGTCCGCCAGCACATCCATGCGACCACTGCGAACTTCGTCGAGGGCCTGGGCGCGTTTACCGGCATAGAGCAACTCGACCTTGATCCCCAGGTCCTTCGCAACCTGCTGCAACAGGTCAGCGCTGGCACCGATCAGTTGTTTCGGGTTTTGCGGGTCCTGCCACAGATAGGGCGGAGCGTCAGGGCTGCCAGTGACGACCAGTCGCTCGCATTTGCCCGCTGCGTTGGACAACCCCGGCAACAGACTGGAGCACAGCAATAACGAGAAGCCTAACCGGCGATGCAGATCCATGGCGAAACGCTCCCACTCAAATCCGAGACAAAAAAAAGCCCGACCAACAGGCCGGGCTCTTTATAAGTGAAGCCGCCGGATTAGACCAGCTTCTCCAGCTCAGGTACGGCTTCGAACAGATCCGCCACCAGGCCGTAGTCGGCCACCTGGAAGATCGGCGCTTCTTCATCCTTGTTGATCGCAACGATCACTTTGGAGTCTTTCATGCCGGCCAGGTGCTGGATCGCGCCGGAAATACCGACGGCGATGTACAGCTGAGGTGCAACGATCTTGCCGGTCTGACCGACCTGCATGTCGTTCGGTACGAAACCTGCGTCGACCGCGGCGCGGGAAGCACCGACGGCAGCGCCCAGCTTGTCGGCCAGGGCGTACAGGTGTTTGAAGTTGTCGCCGTTTTGCATGCCACGGCCGCCGGAAACGACGATCTTGGCAGCGGTCAGCTCAGGACGATCGGACTTGGCCAACTCTTCGCTGACGAAGCTGGAAGTGCCGGCGTTATGGGCAGCAGCAACCGCTTCAACGGCAGCCGAACCACCTTCAGCGGCAACCGGGTCGAAACCGGTGGCACGCACGGTGATCACTTTGATCGCAGCGGTCGATTGCACGGTAGCGATGGCGTTACCGGCGTAGATCGGACGCTTGAAGGTGTCAGCGCTTTCTACCGAGATGATCTCGGAGATCTGGTCAACGTCCAGCTGGGCGGCTACGCGCGGCAGGATGTTTTTGCCGTTGGAAGTGGCGGCAGCCAGGATGTGGCTGTAACCCGCGCCCCCGCCTTCATGGGCAAGAGCAGCAACCAGCGGAGCAACGTTTTCCGGCAACTGATGCGCGTAAGCGGCATTGTCAGCGTTCAGGACTTTGCTCACGCCAGCGATTTTCGCGGCGGCTTCAGCCACGGCGCCAGCGCCTTGACCAGCAACCAGAACGTGGATGTCGCCGCCGATTTTGGCAGCGGCAGCCACGGTGTTCAGGGTGGCCGGAGCCAGCACCTTGTTGTCGTGTTCGGCGATTACCAAGATAGTCATGATCAGATTACCTTCGCTTCGTTTTTCAGTTTCTCGACCAGTTCAGCCACCGACTTGACCTTGATACCCGCGCTGCGTGCAGCTGGCGCTTCGACTTTCAGGGTCTTGTTGGTGGAGGCGGTGGAAACGCCCAAAGCGTCCGGAGTCAGCGTCTCGAGAGGCTTCTTCTTGGCTTTCATGATGTTTGGCAGGGACGCGTAGCGCGGCTCGTTCAAACGCAGGTCGGTGGTGACGATGGCCGGCAGTTTCAGGGAAACGGTCTGCGCGCCGCCGTCGATTTCGCGGGTCACGGCAACGCTGTCGCCGGAGACTTCGACTTTCGAGGCGAAAGTGCCCTGACCGTAGCCGCTCAGTGCAGCGAGCATCTGGCCGGTCTGGTTGTTGTCGCTGTCGATGGCCTGTTTGCCCAGGATCACCAACTGAGGCTGTTCCTTGTCGACCACGGCCTTGAGCAGCTTGGCCACGGCCAGGGAAGTCAGGTCTTCAGCGGATTCGACGAGGATGGCGCGGTCGGCACCCAGAGCCAGTGCGGTACGCAGCTGTTCCTGAGCGGTGGACGGGCCGATGGAGACGACGACGATTTCAGTCGCAACGCCTTTCTCTTTCAGGCGTACGGCTTCTTCCACTGCGATTTCGCAGAACGGGTTCATCGACATCTTGACGTTGGCGAGGTCTACGCCGGAATTGTCCGCCTTGACGCGAACCTTGACGTTGTAATCCACAACGCGTTTGACAGCTACAAGAACCTTCATGGATTCCTCGTTACTCTCCGGTGAAAAGAAAGTCGCCTAGGCGAACCTGGCGGTTGATGCTCATCGGGCACAAGGGCACCTCTAAAAACGCCGGCTGAGCGGGATGACCGTTCGTCAGTCGTGACCGACGAGTCATGCCGCTTCGCGGTGTGTAAACTGCGCGCCGAACCTGCGCTGCGCATCACCGGTTACCGCCTACGCCCTGTCTTTAGAGGTGCTCTTGAAACCACCATTCAGCCTACGGCGAGCGCAAAACCGCCCGTATCTTGACCGGAACGCCCATTCTGGTCAATACGCCAAAATGCCCTGTCATAAGCCGCGCTTCTTTGATTTCTCTGGGCTGGAGCCGATTCAAACAAACGTTTGTATTGGACGCTAAGAGTGGTGTAGATATAATGCGCCGCCTAGAGAGAAAGGTGGTTTGCCCATTATTACCCTTGACGTTAACGTAAAGGCAATAACGGATACGACACCGAACCTCCAAATTAGAAAAAAAACTGTTGAGCCTTGAGTAGGAGATAGCCTGTGGAACGCGAATACATGGAATTCGACGTGGTCATCGTCGGTGCCGGCCCCGCTGGCCTGTCCGCCGCCTGCCGTCTGAAGCAGAAGGCCGCCGAAGCCGGTAAGGAAATCAGCGTCTGCGTGGTCGAAAAAGGCTCCGAAGTCGGCGCGCATATCCTGTCCGGTGCCGTATTCGAACCACGGGCCCTGAACGAACTGTTCCCGGACTGGAAAGAACTCGGCGCTCCGCTGAACACGCCTGTCACCCGCGATGACATCTTCGTGCTGAAAAACGCCGAAAGCGCGCAGAAAATTCCTGACTTCTTTGTGCCCAAGACCATGCACAACGAAGGCAACTACATTATTTCCCTCGGCAACCTGTGCCGCTGGCTCGCTCAGCAGGCCGAGAACCTGGGCGTGGAAATCTACCCGGGCTTCGCCGCTCAGGAAGCGCTGATCGATGAAAACGGTGTGGTGCGCGGGATCATCACCGGCGACCTCGGTGTCGACCGCGAAGGTCATCCGAAAGACGGTCTGTACACCCCGGGCATGGAACTGCGTGGCAAATACACGCTGTTCGCCGAAGGCTGCCGTGGCCACATCGGCAAGCAGTTGATCAAGCGCTACAACCTCGACAGCGATGCCGACGCCCAGCACTACGGCATCGGCCTGAAGGAAATCTGGGAAGTCGACCCGGCCAAACACCAGCCAGGCCTGGTGGTACACACCGCCGGTTGGCCGATGGACATCATGGGCACCGAGAACACCGGTGGCTCCTTCCTTTATCACCTGGAAAACAATCAGGTGGTGGTCGGTCTGATCGTCGATCTGTCCTACAGCAACACCTACCTGTCGCCGTTCGACGAGTTCCAGCGCCTCAAGCATCACCCGGTACTCAAGCAGTACCTGGAAGGCGGCAAGCGAATCAGCTACGGCGCACGTGCAATCTGCAAGGGCGGCCTGAACTCGCTGCCGAAAATGGTGTTCAAGGGTGGCGCGCTGATCGGTTGCGACCTTGGCACCCTGAACTTCGCCAAGATCAAAGGCAGCCACACTGCGATGAAGTCCGGCATGCTCGCCGCTGAATCCGTGGCTGACGCGCTGTTCGCCGAGAAAGACGGCACTGAAGAGCTGACCACCTACGTCGACGCGTTCAAGAAGAGCTGGCTCTACGAAGAACTGTTCGCCAGCCGCAACTTCGGCCCGGCGATCCACAAGTTCGGCGCCATCGTTGGCGGTGGTTTCAACTGGCTGGACCAGAACATCTTCGGCGGCAAACTGCCGTTCACCCTGCACGACACCAAGCCGGACTACGCCTGCCTCAAGCTCGCGGCCGACTGCAAGAAGATCGACTACCCGAAACCCGACGGCAAGATCAGTTTCGACAAACTGAGCTCGGTGTTCATCTCCGGTACCAACCATGAAGAAGAACAGCCGTGCCACTTGAAACTGACCGACCCGACCATCCCGTTGAGCCGCAACCTTCCGATGTACGACGAACCGGCGCAGCGTTACTGCCCGGCCGGCGTGTATGAGGTGATCACCAAGGAAGACGGCGAGAAGCGCTTCCAGATCAACGCCCAGAACTGCGTGCACTGCAAAACCTGCGACATCAAGGACCCTTCGCAGAACATCACCTGGGTGACGCCGGAAGGCGCTGGCGGCCCTACTTACCCGAACATGTAAGTCGAATCGCTGAACATCAAGGCTCCCTATATGGGGGCCTTTTTGTTGCCCACTATTCCTGCAACGCCACAAAACCAATGTGGGAGCGGGCTTGCTCGCGAAGGCGTCGTGTCAGGCAGCATATCTGTCAACTGACACACTGCATTCGCGAGCAAGCCCGCTCCCACAGGTACTGTGGCAACTCAGGCAGCGCGCTCATCCCCGGGGCTGCGTTCGAAATAGCGCTTGTACTCGCGACTGAACTGCGACGTGCTCTGATACCCCACCCGATGCGCAACCTGGGCGACACCCAGCCCCTCGGCGATCAACAACGTCTGCGCCTTCAACAAGCGCAAACGCTTCAGATACTGCACCGGCGAGAGCAAGGTGCTGCGCTTGAAGTGTTCGTGAAAGGTCGAAACGCTCATGTTCGCGCAACTGGCCAGCGTCTCGACGTTCAACGGCTCGGTGTAATGCGCATGCAGATGACTGATCGAAGCCGCCACCCGGGCAAATTGCCCCTGCTGCTCCACCAGCGCCCGCAGCACATCGGCCTGAGGCCCGCGCAACGCAACGAACAACAATTCACGCACCCGCGCCGGTCCGAGAATCTGGCATTCCAGCGGATCGTGCAGACAGCGCAGCAAGCGTTCGACACAACCGCGCATGTCATCGTCGAGCACCACCGAGGTCATCGACTCCGGTGTCTGCGCCGGAATATGCCGCCCCGGTGCCAGCCCCATGGCCAGTACCAGCTCACCGAGCAGCACCCGGTCGATCGCCACCGACACGCCGAGCAACGGCGCGTCCGGCAACGCATAGGTCTCGCACTCGAACGGCACCGGCAGCGCCTGGATCAGATAATGCCCGGCGCCATATTCCATGGTGCGAGGGCCGAGATACGCCAGTTTGCTGCCCTGGGCGATGATCATCAGGCTCGGTTCATAAATGTGCGGGCCACGGGCGACGTCGCAACTGGCGCGCAACACCTGCACGCCCGGCAGCCCGGTCTGGCTGTAACCATCGCGCAGCGCCAGGGGTTCGATCAGCGAAACCAGGGTGGCGTTGGCATCAAGGTGACGAGTCAATTGCATCGGCTGGCTCTTCAGAAAAAATCACGGAAAAAGGGATAAAAGCATCATCGCAGATCCTTTTGCCAATGCGACCGATCAACCCCGCATGCCGGAGGATTAGGCATGACACCCGGAGGAATCGCCATGGCCGGGCGACCAGACGGCGCCCAGAATGCGCCACCTCACTTGTCACTGCTTTTGCGAGGTTTCACATGTACACCGCCATCGGCTATGCCGCTCAAACGGCCACCACGCCCCTCGCCCCGATGAAATTCGAACGCCGCAGCCCTCGTGCCGACGACGTCGCCATCGAAATCCTGTACTGCGGCGTCTGCCATTCCGACATCCACCAGGCGCGCAACGAATGGGGCATCGCCGTTTATCCGTTGATGCCCGGCCATGAGATCGTCGGAAAAGTCACCGCCGTCGGTGCGAATGTCACCAAGCACAAGGTCGGCGATTTGGTTGGCGTCGGCTGCATGGTCGATTCCTGCCGCACCTGCGAAGCCTGCCAGTCGAACCTCGAGCAATACTGCCTCGAAGGCCCGACCATGACCTACGCCACCCCGGACCGGGTCGATGGCAGCAACACCATGGGCGGTTATTCGGACAGCATCGTGGTCAGCGAGCACTTCGTGGTGCGCATCCCCGAGAAGCTGGATCTGGCGGCTGCCGCGCCGATTCTCTGCGCCGGCATCACCACCTACTCGCCACTCAAGCACTACGGCGTGAAGGCTGGCGACAAGGTCGGGATTCTCGGCATGGGCGGCCTCGGCCACATGGGCATCAAGTTCGCCAAGGCCATGGGTGCCGAAGTGACGCTGTTCACCCGTTCGGCAAGCAAGGCCGAGGAAGGTCGTCGTCAGGGCGCCGATCACGTGATCGTCTCCACCGACGAAGAACAGATGAAAGCCGCAGCCGGTCGTTTCGACTTCCTGCTGGACACCATTCCGGTGCAGCACGACCTCAACCCGTACCTCGACACCCTGCGCTTCGACGGCGTGCACATTCTGGTGGGTCTGATCGAACCGATCGATCCGCCGGTCCACGCCGCCAAACTGGTACTGGGTCGTCGTGTATTGGCCGGTTCGCTGATCGGTGGCGTCGCCGAAACCCAGGAAGTGCTGGATTTCTGCGCCGAGCACAACATCAGCTGCGACATCGAAATGCTCGACATCCGCCAGATCAACGAGGCCTACGCCCGCATGATCGCCGGTGACGTGAAGTATCGCTTCGTCATCGACATGGCGACTCTGAAGCTCTGATTCCTCAGACCTTCAAGCCAAGCTCCGCCGAGAGCCGGGTTGTGACTCCTTTGATCAGGGGAATCAACTCGGCCATTTTCTCCAGCGGCATGTACGGCACGGTGCTGGCGATGCTGATCGCCGCGACGATGCGCTTGCTCGCGTCGCGGATCGGCGCCGCCACGCAGCGGATCGCCGGCTCGTTGTCTTCCAGATCGAACGCATAGCCACCGGCCACGTACTCGGTCATCCGTTGCGCCATTTGCTCCCACGACTGCTGGGGATGCTGCGGCCAGAACTGACTTTTCCCGCCCGCCGGCAGGCTGATTTCGTACAGCCGCTGCCAATCCTGCGGCGAATCATCCAGCATTAGCGCCTTACCGATTCCGGTTCGTGCCAACGGCATGCGATGGCCAACCCGCGAACGCATTTCCGGGCCGTTGCGTCCCGGATTCTTCAGCAGGTAAAGCACTTCGTCGCCTTCACGAATCCCCAGGTGAACGGTGTCGCCGGTCAGCGCCGACAACTCGTCCAGATACGGCCCGGCCAATGTCGCCAACGGCAACTCTTCACGCGCCTGAAAACCCAGTTCGATCAGCTTCGGCCCCAGCAGGTAACCGACTTGCGGCACGACGCGCAGGTAACGCTCGTCCACCAGACAACTGGCCAGACGATGAGTGGTGCTGCGGGTGGTGCCGATCAGGCGGGCAATCTCTTTGAGATCGCGGGCGCCACTGGCAACCGCCTGCACCACACCCAACCCGCGAAGCAGGGTCTGGGTGCCGGTCGGCGCGGCGTCCTTGGCATTTTTCGGGGCGTCTTCCTGCATATCCAGCCTTTAGCGTTGAGCGAGGGAACGGGCGGCATTATGGTCGCCCGACAGGGACGACTACAACTCGATGCGCTCGACCTTGCCCACCAGCAGCACGTAGGACAAAGCACCGATCAATGCCAGAACCGCGATGTAGGTGATCGCCGGCGCGAACGAATCGCCGCTGGCGAGAAAGCCGATGACAATCGGCGTGGCAATCGCCGACAGATTGCCGATGAAGTTGAACACCCCACCGGTCAAGCCCAGCAACCGCGCCGGCGCCAGCGTCGAGACCAGCGACCAGGTGATCGACGCCAGCCCGTTGCCGAAAAACGCCAGGGCCAGGAAGGCAATCACCAGCGGCGTCGACTCGACGAAGTTGGCCCCGATGATCGAGGTAGAAATCAGCAACCCGCCAATGATCGGCAGCTTGCGCGCAAACCCGACGGTGCAGCCACGGCGGATCAGGAAATCGGAAAAGAACCCGGAGCACAGCACGCCGATGAACGCGGCGAGAAACGGCAACGACGCCAGCAGACCGGACTTGATGAAGTCCATGCCGCGATACTTCACCAGGTAGGTCGGGAACCACGTCAGGAAAAACCACAGCGTCGAGTTCAGGCAGAACTGGCCGAGGTAGATCCCCCACAACTTGCGTTTGCTCAGGACGATGCCGAGATCGGTCCAGCTGAATTTCGCCTTCACTTTTGCAGTTTCAGCGGCGATATCCACTAGGCCGCCGCCCTCGCGGATCAGGTCGATTTCCGCTTCGTTGGCGCCTTTGAAATCACGCGGTTCGCGATACACCGCGTACCAGATCACCGCCCAGATGATCCCCACCGCACCGGTCACGACAAACACCATGTGCCAGCCGAACTCGTGTTGCAGCCACGCGAGCACCGGGGTCAGAAACGCCAGCCCGACAAACTGCCCGGAGGTATAGAAACCGATGGCCGTGGCCCGTTCACGCTCGGGGAACCAGGTTGTCACCACACGGCTGTTGATCGGGTACGCCGGCGCTTCCAGCGCACCGACCGCCATGCGCAGCACGAACAGCGCGATGAAACTGGCGGCGAACCCGAGCATCACGGTGGCCAGCGACCACAACAACAGCGCAACGCTGTAAAGAATGCGCGGCGGCACGCGATCCACCAGCCAACCGCCGGGGATCTGCATGGCAGCGTAGGTCCAGCCGAATGCGGAAAAGATCAGCCCGACATGCACCGGGTCGATGCCCAGATCGGAAGTGAGCGCCGGGGCGGCAATCGACAGATTGCTACGATCGAGGTAGTTGATGACCACGGTGATGAACAGCAACACCATGATGAAAAACCGCTTGCGGCTGGGCGTGACTAACGTCGCTTGCCCGGTGAGGGTTTGCGGTTGCATGGGGAGCGCCTCTTTTTATGTTTATTGAGGTCGGGGGGATGCAGATCTCCGCTCCCTGGAGATCTGACTTACTGGATACGGCAGGAAATCAGCGACTCACCACTCGGCAAAACTGCCATCGGCATGACGCCAGATCGGGTTGCGCCAGCGGTGGCCGACCGCCGCGCGTTCGATCACGTATTCCTCGTTGATCTCGATCCCCAGGCCCGGGCCGTTCGGGATCTTCACGAAGCCCTTGTCGTAGTCGAACACCCGTGGATCCTTCACATAATCGAGCAGGTCATTGCTCTCGTTGTAATGGATGCCCAGGCTCTGCTCCTGGATAAACGCGTTGTAACAAGCGGCGTCCAGTTGCAGACACGCCGCCAGTGCAATCGGCCCCAGCGGGCAGTGCAGCGCCAGCGCCACGTCGTAGGCTTCGGCCATGTTGGCGATCTTGCGGGTCTCGGTGATACCGCCGGCGTGGGAGGCATCGGGCTGGATGATGTCGACGTAACCTTCGCTCAACACCCGTTTAAAGTCCCAGCGCGAAAACAGTCGCTCGCCGAGGGCAATCGGGGTGCTGGTCAGCGGAGCCAGTTCTTTCAACGCTTCGTAGTTTTCGCTGAGCACCGGCTCTTCGATGAACATCAGTTTGTACGGGTCGAGCTCCTTCATCAGCACCTTGGCCATGGGCTTGTGCACCCGGCCATGGAAGTCGACGCCGATGCCGACGTTCGGCCCCACCGCATCACGCACGGCGGCAACGTTGGCCAGCGCCAGGTCGACCTTTTCGAAGGTATCGAGAAATTGCAGCTCTTCGGTGCCGTTCATTTTCACCGCCGTAAAACCACGGCCCACCGCCTCTTTCGCGGCCCGCGCAGTGTCCGCCGGACGGTCGCCGCCGATCCACGAATACACACGGATCTTGTCCCGCACCTGACCGCCGAGCAGGTCACTGACCGACACGCCCAGCGCCTTGCCCTTGATGTCCCACAGCGCCTGGTCGATGCCGGCCAGTGCGCTCATGTGGATCGCGCCGCCCCGGTAGAAGCCGCCGCGATACAGCACGGTCCAGATGTCCTCGATGTTGCGTGGGTCTTTGCCGATCAGGTAGTCGGACAATTCCTCGACCGCAGCGGCGACGGTGTGGGCGCGGCCCTCGACCACGGGCTCGCCCCAACCGTTCACGCCCTCGTCGGTTTCGACTTTCAGAAAGCACCAGCGCGGCGGGACGATGAAGGTGGTCAGTTTGGTGATTTTCATCTTTTTGTCTCTCTTGTTAGATGCAGCGCACGCAGCGCCAAAAAGTCTCAGCGAAGGGCTTTCCAGGCCGCCACGTAGGCCTTGGCATTGGCCGCCACTTGCTCAGTCGTCATGCCCGGTTTGAACAGCCCGGAACCGAGGCCGAAGCCTTTGACGCCAGCGTCGATGAACACCTGCATGTTGTCCGGTGTAATGCCGCCGACGGGCGCCAGGATCGTCCCCACCGGCAGCACCGCCAGCCAGGCTTTCACCACCGCAGGCCCCATCTGTTCGGCCGGGAACAGCTTGAGAATGTCGGCCCCCTCCTCCAGCGCCGCGAAGGCTTCGGTGGGGGTGGCAACACCCGGCGACAGGTACAGCCCCGCCGCTTTCGCTGCCCGCAACACTTTGGCATCGCTGTGGGGCATGACGATCACCTGGCCGCCAGCCTCCTTCACCAATTCCACCTGTTCCGGGGTCAGCACCGTGCCGGCACCGATCAGGCAATCGGCGGGCAGGGTCTTACGCAGGATGCGAATGCTTTCGTACGGTTCAGGGGAATTGAGCGGTACTTCGATGACGCGAAATCCGGCCGCATACAGGACTTCTCCGACAGCAGCAGCTTCCTGCGGATGCAGGCCGCGCAGGATCGCGATCAGACCGTTTTGCGCCAGTGCTTGCTTGAGCATGTCAGGCCTCCAGTCAGGGTTAACGGGATGAGGAATCGATCAGTCCGGCGGCGAGCGCCAGTTGCCACAGCCCACGCTCGGTGGCTTGCTCGGCCAGCGTCACCCGGGCAAAACCGCAGGCGTCGAGGGCCCAGCTGTAACGGGCGCACAACTGTGCGTTGCCGATGAGGACGATCGAAGGAAGCTGTGCGCTGTTGCGCCGGCGTCGTTGCACGTTGGCCAGCGCCGTCAGTTCGTGGCCGATCAGCAGGCCGGACAGATAGTCCGGTTGCGCGGTGGCGTTGAGTTCACCGGTCAGGCCCAGGCTGCGGGCGCTGAACAAGGTCGACAGCACGCCGATCTCGCCCTCCGCCGACAACGCCACCTGCACGCCGCGATCAAACGCCTCGGCATTGAACGTTGCGCTGTGCTGTTGGGTACGGCCGAGAATGCTGTGTTCGCTGAGCACGGCGAACACTTCGCCGGTCATGAAGGTGTCGAAACGAGTGATGCAGCCATCGGCCACTTCCACCCATTTCGAATGACTGCCCGGCAGGCCGATCAGCAGATCATTGCCCGCCTCGATCGGCAGGTTCTGCAGGACGCCGAGGACCTGGGTTTCCTCGCCGCGCATCACGTTCGGCAGTGCCGAACGCTGAATCACACCCGGCACGATATGCACGTCGACACCGCGAAGACTGCGAACGGTTTGCAGGGATTTTCCGAGATCGGCCACGTTGGCCGGCGTATCGCGGTAGGACGCTTCGCGCCAGCCCTGAGCGCTGCCGACCATGCCGCAGGCAATCACCGGCAAGCCGGGTTGCGCATCGAGCCAGTCGCCGCACGCCTCGTCGAACGCCAGTTCAAAACCGTCGGAGCATTCGCAACCGTTGATGACGCGCGGCGTCTTCGGCAACTGCATGATCCCGAACGACAGCGACCGCTGCGCCAGCACCTGCCCGCCCGCCGCGAGTTTGTAAGCACGTAGTGAGGTCGTCCCCCAATCGAGCGCGATCAATTGCGCCAGCATCGCTTCACCTGTTTTGTTATTGGCAGTGAGTGAGCCGGACTATAAACCTGAGTAAAGCAAAATCTCAATATATAAATATCATTCCCACATTATGGGACGAAGACAAAAAAAGATCGCAGCCGTCGGCAGTGCTTGCGGGAATAACGATTTCCCTGCAGTAGCTGCCGACGGCTGCGATCTTTTACGCCGGGCTCAGTTGCCCTCGGCAAACTCCCGCAACACCTTGCCATCCATGCGGTAACGCACCCACTCTTCCTGCGGTTGGGCGCCGAGGGATTTGTAGAATTCGATGGCCGGGGTGTTCCAGTCCAGCACGCTCCATTCGAAGCGGCCGCAGTCGTTGGCGCAGGCGATTTTCGCGAGGTGGCGCAGCAGGGTTTTGCCGGCGCCGCCGCCCCGTTGTTCGGGGGTGATGTACAGATCTTCGAGGTACAGGCAGTTGCTGCCCAGCCAGGTCGAATAGCTGAAGAAAAACACCGCGAAACCGATCGGCAGACCGTCGCGCAGGCAGATCAGGCCATGAGCGGTGGCGCCTTCGCTGAACAGGCTGCGCTCGATGTCGGCGACGCTGGCGATGACTTCGTGACGGGCCTTTTCGAAGTCTGCAAGTTCAGTGATGAACGCGAGGATTTGCGGAGCATCGCTGGGGGTCGCCGGGCGGATTTCGATCGTCATGGACGGGCCTTGTCGGAAAAAGGAAAACGCCATACTAAGGCGGCGCGCGGCGCTCGTCACATGGCAATCCTTTCCAGACCAAACTGCTGCACCTTGCCGACGGTTTCCAGACCGTTGCCGGTCAGCGCATGGCGCAGCTCCGTCATCGACGCTTGAAAGGTTTCATGGAGCAATTCAAGGAAGAGATCGGCCTCGAAAGCGCTCAGCCTTTCTGAACCGTTCGTCGATCATCAGGCACCAATCTTTCACGAGGGCAGACCAACAGGAGGTAAGGATTTCAATCACTGGAGACCCCCTATGATCTCGTCAAGGTTGACTGCGCTCGTATTCGCTACCCTCCTCAGCCCGGCGGTATTTGCCGCCTCGACTACCGCTGCCGGTACCGGGCCGACCGATCCGGTAACCCAGCCAAGAGCCCCCGCCATCAACAGCGCCCCCGGTATGAATACCGACGGTTCGGGTGTACCGCTGATCAATCAGCCACCCGCCACGGGAACCGATCCTCGCACCCAGGGCAGCGATCCCGGTCGCCAGGGCGGGATGAACACACCCAACGCTCCGGCTACCCCGGATAACGCCGGTCCAGGCGTCGGCTCGAAAACCACCACGGGTGGTTCGGGCTCTGAAGGCGCAGGCCAGTGATCCGTGCGTGATCCACGCAACACGCAACATGTCTTATCCACTTCCCTGAAGAGGTAACCATGAACGTCGATAAAAACCTGGAAAAAGAAGTCCTCACCCGCCTGTTGCATGCACATCCAAGCGGCCTCGGCAAAGAGGTGCTGGACAATTATCGCGGCGAGAAAGTCGTGGCCAGCGCCCTCGCCGCCTTGCAGGAGCGTGGACTGATTCACCACGGACACATCACTTGCAATGAAGCGGGAGAACATTCGCTGAATCTGCCGATCAAGCTCAGCGCTGCGGGTGTGGAAGCGGCCCGTAAACTCGATACCTGACGCCTCCAGTCGCTGGCGCAGGCAATGGTCGAATGCACTGCCTGCGCCAGTTCATGCAGAGATTTATCCGGATACAAGGAGAATCGTCATGCCTCGTGGAAGCAAAGCCAAATACACTGAAGAGCAAAAGCGCAAAGCCAAACACATCGAAGACAGCTATCAGAACAAAGGGATGTCCAAGGACGAAGCTGAAGCCCGCGCCTGGGCGACGGTGAACAAACAGTCCGGCGGCGGTGAGAAGGCCGGAGGTTCCGGGCGCCGGAAACCTGCCGGCGCCAAGGCCGAGGATCGCAAGGAATCGGCGCGGCGCGCGGCGGTGAGTCGTGAAGGTCATTCGCGCGACAGCAAGGCTTCGCGCGAAGTGCAGACGGTCGACAGCCTGCGAAAGGAGGCCCGCGAACGGAAGATTCCCGGGCGCTCGTCGATGCGCAAGGATGAGTTGATTGCGGCATTGCGCAAGACGAGTTGAATCAGGCTTTGCGCTGAATATTCTGGCCTTTTCGCGATCGATCAGTGATCGCAAGTCTCACGGATCAGCGCATCGACTTGGGCAGTGCCCGGTGCGGTCGCCGGGCCCCAGCGGGTGACGGCCAACGCAGCCGCGGCGTTGGCGCGCCTTGCGGCTTCGTGAGCGGACAGCCCTCGCGCCAGTCCAGCGACGAATACGCCTGCATGCGCGTCACCCGCGCCGTTGCTGTCCACGGCTTGCACTTTGAAACCCGGTACATGCCGGCGTTCGCCGCGCTGGTGAGTCCAGCAACCCTGCGGGCCGTCGCGCACCACCATCAGCACATCCTGTGGCAGGTGCACGGCCAAGCGGTCCAGCGCTGTTTCGATGTCCGCCGCGTCTGTGAAACGCAGCGCCTCGACGCTGTTGCTGGTCCACACATCAATGCGCGGCAGCAACGCCTGCATCATCGGTGAGTCCGGCGATTCCACCAGCGGGCCCGGATCGAACACCACGTTGATCGTCTTCGCCAGCGCCAGCGTCCACTCCAGCAACGCCTGGGCCTTGCCGCTGTGCAGCAGGCTGTAGCCGCTGACGTAGACGTAGTCTCCTGCCTCGGTGGCAACGCTGTTCAGTTCAGTCGCAGTGACCTCGCCTTCGGCGCCGATGTAGGAAATAAAACTGCGCTCGGCCGACGCATCGGTCAGCGCCACACAGATCCCGGTGTCGCGTTCTGCAGGCTGTTCGATGCCGATGCGGATGCCTTCGGCGTTCATCGCCTGCCGCGCCAGATCGCCGAAACGACCGTTACCGTGGCGACCGAGATAGACCACCGGCAAACCGTTGCGCACAGCAGCAGCCATCACATTGAAACCGCCGCCGGCTTCGAAACTGGCGGACTGCGCCAGCACGTCACCGCCGATTTGCGGCAGCGCCTCCACGGCCATGACCAGGTCGATGATGACCTGGCCGGTGTGCAACATCTTAGGCATGAGCATTCTCGGTTTGCGCAGCGCGGCGATCTCTCGCCCCGCCGAGTACGAAGTAAATGCCGCCGGCGACCACGAACGTCACGATCCAGCCGAGGCCGTTGTGGCCCAGCCACGAGTCGGACAGGAAGCCCTTGAACCAGACATTTTCAGCCGTGGTGCCGATGGTGGTGAAACTGAAGCCCAGCACGATGGCAATCGCCCACGCGCCGAATGCGCGCCACTCGATGCCGCCGCTGTACCAGTAGGCGCTGCTCGGGCTGACATCGAGCAGGTCTTTCGGGCTGTAGTAGTGACGGTGAATCAGGTCGACCACGAAGATCCCGACCCACGCGGTGATCGGTACCGCCAGCAGCGAAATGAAAGTGATGAACGGGCCGTAAAAACTGTCGGCGATCAGCATGAAGTAGATCGAACCGGCGAAGATCGCGACGATGTCGACCACCACCGCGTACACGCGTTTGACCTTCAGGCCGAGGGTCAGCGTGGTCAGGCCGGCGGAATACACCGACAGGTTGTTCGACAGCAACAGACCACCGAACGCGGTGATCAGATACGGCACAGCCATCCAGGTGGGCAGCATGTCGCGGATCGCCACGATCGGGTCAGTCGCCGACGCCAGGTCGTTGTTGCCCACCGAGAGCAGGCCGCCGAGGGTGATCAGCAGTACCAGCGGAATACCCGCACCGAATGCTGCAGACGCAACCAGGCGCACGGCTTTGACGCTGCGATGCTGATAGCGCGACATGTCGGCGCCGGCGTTGGCCCAGCCGATCCCGGTGCCGGCGGCCATGGTGCCGATGCCGATGATCATCGCGCTCATCGGCGCTGGCGTGGCATTGAACACCGCGCTCCAGTCGATGGTCGCGCAGAGGAAGCCGCCGACCAGAATGTTCAGCGCGCCGAACACGTAGGTCGCCCATTTCTGGATCACCAGCAAGGTGGCGTGGCCCAGGCCGGAAACCGACAAGGTCAGCAACACGAAAATCGCGATGAAAATCAGGGTCAACACCGGCGCGCTTTTGGCTTCAACCGGCGAGCCAAACAGGATCGAGCACAACGACAACAGCACGAACGCCGCGGTGGTGGTGTTGACCGTTTCCCAGCCCAGGCGCGACATCAGCGACACCAGCGTCGGGCCGATATTGCCGCGCACACCGAAGATCGCCCGGGACAACGTCAGGCTCGGCGCACGACCGCGACGGCCGGCAATCGAGATGATCCCCACCACCGCGAACGAACCGGCAGCGCCGAGAATGGCGACGATAATCGCCTGCCAGATCGCCAGGCCGCGAAACGCAACCAGCGTGGCGCCCAGCGGCAGGCCGAGGATGGAAATGTTGGCCGCGAACCAGACCCAGAACAGTTGCAGCGGATGGCCGTTGCACTCGCCTTCCGGCACCGGTTCGATGCCCCGGGTTTCCAGTTGCCCGGCGCTTTGCCCGGCGTTCGATGAACTCATGAAAAATGCTCCTGTTTGCCTTTATTGTGGTTGTGGCAATGACGCAGAACGACCAGACATCCCGCCCTTCCTGGGCCTGTCTGCGCGATCCATTGCGGGTGAATATTCGAGATTTGTGGTGCGCCTTTTCGCGATGACGCCAGTTCAATCAACGCAAGGCCAACAGCCCCTGCACCAACGGTTCCAGTTCCAGATCGTTGACGGCCTTCACCGTCTCGATCATCGGTGCCGGCCAGCTCTGCAGGCCCAGGCAGGCCCCGAGCATGGCGCCGAGAATCGCGGCGATGGTGTCGGTGTCGCCACCCAGGCTCGCGGCCATGCACAGCGCATCGAACGGCGTCATTTCACCGACCGCGACTTGCTGCGCGAGGGCGAACGACACCACCACCGATTCCTGCGAGGCCACCGAGGTGCCGATCACGTCGTACAGCAGATCCGCGAGCAACACCGGGTCGCTCTCGACACTGATGCTGCGCGCCCAACTGATCCGCGAAGCGATGCGCCCACCGGCCACCCAGTGCCCGTGGGTTTCCGCTTGCTGAGCGATCTGTTGGCCGAGGTTCAGCGCCGCGCCCAGATCGAGGCCGTTGATGCCGGCCGAAACCACCGCCGCCACCGCTGCCGCGCTGGAAATCCCCAGCGTGGTGTTGTGAGTGACCTGACAGGCCTGCACCACCGCCGCGATGAAGCGCTCCGGATCGGCGACATCCGCCGCGATCCCCACCGGGGTGATGCGCATCGCTGCGCCGTTGGTGGTGCCGTAGCGCCCGGCCTCTTCCGGCGAATGGCCGGCGAGGATCATTTCGATTGCACGTTTGGTCGACGGACCGAGCAAGTCCTGCGAGCCCTTGGCCTGCATCTCGGCTTCCCATTCGATCAACCGTTGCGCGAGCACCGCCGGCTCGATCCGGCCCTTGCCTTCGATCAGCAACTCGCCGACCAGAATCGCCTGTTCGGTGTCGTCAGTGATCGAGCCTTTGGGCATGTTCGCGGCAATCGGTTGCAAGGGGCCGGCATCTTGCAGATCGGTGATCTGGCCGAAGCGCTGCTTGATGGCTTCGCGGTTCAGCGATTGCGTCGGCATGCCCAGCGCGTCGCCCAGGGCCAGGCCATAAAACGCGCCCAGGGCACGGTCGAGGGCGGTCATTTCGATTCTCCAAATTGCAGGTGCAGCCGAAAATGCACCGGGTCGAGCAGGCTTTCAACTTGCTCCATGAAGCGGTTTTGCCGGTCGTAAGTGGTGCGCAGCGCTTTCAGAAACACCGTGCCTTCAGGGCGCCCGAGCAGTTCGGCATCGATAGCGTTGAGGGGCTCGGCGCCGATCCACTGGTCGCCGCGCTCGCCGATGTAACCGTAGGCGGCCAGGGTGATGGTCAGGGAATTGTCGATCAGGCCGACTCGCGGCAGGCTTTCCAGGCCTCCGCTGGCGGGCATCAGAGAGCGTTCAAGGGACACCGCCGTGCCATCGTTGGAACGGCGGCGACGTTCGAGAAGAATGAATTGATCGGAGCCGAAACGCGGCAGCAGATCCTCGCGGGTCACGGCTTCCAGGCGTAACACGTCGGTATTGATCATCGCCCCGCTGTCGGCCAAGGCCTGAGCCCAGCCACTGCGCTGATCCAGCGCCACGCCGTCAAACGTGACGATGGAACCGACCCCGCTTTGCGTGGCGATGTAATTGCGCCGCTTCAGTTCGGCCAGCGCTTCGCGCAACGTGCCACGGCTGACGTTGAATTCCTGAGCCAACTGATGCTCGCCGGGCAACAGAAAGCCGTCCTCCATGAGACCGCTTTCGATGCGTCGGACGAGCTCGTCGACCACCCGTTGTTTCTTGTCAAATCGTACCTGTCTAATCATGTACAAAGTGATAACCGAAACGGGTTGGGACGGGCAAGGGAAATTTTGGGTGGGGTGACGGAAGGCGGGAAGATCAAGAGCGCCCTCACCCTAGCCCTCTCCCGGAGGGAGAGGGGACTGAATGGGGGATATTCGGGAGGTACGCCGACCTGAAAAGGCTTTGCCGAATCCTTAATCGACTGGATTCTTCAGGTCAATGTAGAGTGCAAGACACCTCGGTCGGCTCCCTCTCCCTCCGGGAGAGGGCTGGGGTGAGGGAGCTTTTGATCTTAGCGTTGCTTGAGACGGTCGATAACCACAGCCAGCAGCAGAATCGACCCTCGAATCACGTACTGGTAGAACGTGTCGATATTCTTCAGGTTCATCGCATTCTCGATAATCGCCAGAATCAACACCCCGGCAATCACATGCCGGATCATCCCGATCCCGCCACTCAGCGACACCCCGCCCAGCACGCAGGCCGAAATCACCGTCAGCTCAAAACCCTGGCCGATCATCGGCTGACCCGAAGTCATCCGCGACGCCAGAATCACCCCGGCCAACGCACCAATCACCCCATGCACGGCGAAGATGATGATCTTGGTTCGATCAACATTCACCCCCGCCAGCAACGCCGCTTCCTGGTTGCCGCCGATGGCCATGGTGTTGCGCCCGTAGGTCGTGTAGTTCAGCAACCAGCCAAAAAACAGGAAGCAGACGATGGTTATCAGAATCGGCACCGGCACGCCGAACAACTGGCCGTTGCCGAACACGAAAAACGATTCCTGCGATACGCCCACCGCTTTGCCATTGGCAAAGATGTAAGCAAGGCCACGGACGATCTGCATGGTCGCCAGCGTCGTGATCAGCGCATTGACCCGCAACTTGGCGATCACGATGCCGTTGATCAGGCCGACGATCAGGCCCATCACCAGCGCCGCGCTGACGCCGAGAAACACGCTGTTGGTGTCGCGCATCACCACCGCTGCGACCACCCCGGCGCAGGCAATCACCGACCCCACCGACAAGTCGAAATGCCCCGACGCCAGGCAATACAACATGGTGCACGCGGCGATCCCGGTAGTGGAAATCGCCAGGCCCAGGCCACGCATGTTCAGCGGCGAGAGGAAGTTGTCGATCAGCAAGGTGCAGGCGACAAAAATGCCCACCGCCGCCAGCAGCATCACCCAGTCATCGAGAAAGCGCCGCATATCCAGGGGTTTGCGCTCGGTCGGCAGGGTTTCGTTTTGGGTTGTCATCATAGTCACCTCTCAGTTCGCCACGCCGTCAGCGCGGTGGCGCGGCAAAGCCAGTTGCAGCAGGTTGGATTCGTTGGCCTGGTCGCGGCTGACTTCGCCACGCAGGGCGCCCTCGCACAGCACCAGAATGCGGTCGGAAATACCCATCACTTCCATCAGATCGCTGGACACCACGATCACCGAAATACCGTCGGCGGCCAGGTTATGGATGATCTGATAGATCTCGGCCTTGGCACCGATGTCGATGCCGCGGGTCGGCTCGTCGAGCAGCAGGACTTTCATCGGCATCGACAGCCAGCGGCCGAGAATGGCTTTCTGCTGATTGCCACCGGACAGGAACTTGATCTGTTGCCCGGCGTGGGGCGTTTTCACTTTCAGGGCCTTGATCTGTTTCTCGGCATTGCCCTTTTCCCAGATCCCGCGCAGCAGGCAACCGAGCCCGGAATGCGCGCCGCGTGCACTGATATTGATGTTCTCGGCGACGCTGGCGAGCGGGATGATGCCTTCCTTCTTGCGATCCTCCGGGCACAGCAGAATCCCGGCGGCAATCGCATCGCGGGGCGAGCGCAGCTTCAGTTCATGGCCGCGCAATTCCAGGCGTCCGGCAGTGTTGCGCTCCAGACCACTGAGCAGCCGGAACAGCTCGGTGCGCCCTGCCCCGACCAGTCCGAACAGCCCCAGAATCTCGCCTTTGTGCGCATCGAAACTGATCGGCTCGCGCAGGCCCGGGCCGAGCAATCCATCGACTCTCAATGCCACTGCGCCACGGGGGCGACCGCGATAATCGTAGATGTCCTGAATGTCGCGCCCGACCATGCAAGTCACCAGTTGATCGTGGGTCAGCTGGCTCATGTCGTCGAAGGTGCGCACGTAGCGACCGTCCTTGAACACTGTCACCGCGTCGCAGATGCGGAACACTTCCTCCATGCGATGGGAGACGTAGAGCACCACTTTGCCCTCGTCGCGCAGCCGGCCGATGATTGCCATCAAGCGGTCGATTTCCCGCGCCGAGAGGCTGCTGGTCGGTTCGTCGAAGGCAATCACATGGGCGCCACGGGACAACGCCTTGGCGATCTCCACCAGTTGCCGCTGGCCGAGGGACAGGCGTCCGACCTTGGTCTGCGGGTCGATTTCATCGGCCAGGCCCTTGAGGCAAGCCAAGGCTTGCTGACGCAGCGCGCCACGATTGATCAGGCCGAAGCTGGCCGGCAGGTGACCGAGGAACAGGTTCTCGGCCACGGTCATTTCCGGCACCAGATGCAACTCCTGGTGAATCACCGCCACGCCGCTGCCGATGCTGTCGGCGGTGGACTTGAAGGCCATTGCCCGCTCACCGATCTGCAACTCGCCGCTGCTCGGGATGTAGGCACCGCCGAGGATTTTCAGCAGGGTCGATTTGCCGGCGCCGTTCTCGCCCATCAAGGCGTGAACCTGCCCGGGGTGAGCGACGAAACTGATGCCGTCCAGCGCCTTCACGCCCGGGAAGGTCTTGCCGATCCCGTTGAAACGCAGGCTGCCGCTGGCGCTGTGTTCTTGTGTTTGTACTTGCGCGTGCATTTAAGCCACCTCATCACACCGTTCAAACGGCCCGGCTGCCCGGGCCGTCGCTGCCGTCAGTTCCACAGGCCGATCTTTTCCAGCTCCTGCTTGAAGTTGTCGCGGGTGATCAGGGTCACGTCGTCCATCGCGGTGTACTTCGGCGGTTCTTTGCCGGTGGTGACCCACTCGTACATCATCTCGGCAGTCTTGTAGCCTTCAATGTGCGGGCTCGGCAGCATCGAACCGTAGAAGCCGCTGTTGGGCTTTTTCAACTCGCCGATGGCGTCGGTGCCGTTGATGCCGATGCCGATCACGTTGGCCGCGGCAAACCCGGCGGCTTCGGTGGCGCGCACGCCGCCCAGCACGGTGTTGTCGTTCATGCCGCCGATGATCAGGTTCTTCGCCGCGCCCGGCAGCTTGACCAGCGCCGAGTTGGTGGCGTCCATGCTGCCCGGTACGTCGAGGGTTTTCAGAGCGGCTGTCAAAATGTGATCTTTCGGCATGCCCGCGTCTTCGAGCGCCTTCATCGAGCCGTCGGTGCGCTTCTTGCCGGTGTCGAGTTCGTTGTAGGTATTCACCACCGCGTAAGTGTCTTTCCAGTCCCAGTTACGCTTTTTCGCTTCGGCGGCCATCGCGGCGCCCTGCTTCTGGCCGACTTCGAACGCGGCCATGCCGAGGTACGGCACGTCTTCCATGAACTTGCCATTGGCGTCGACGAAGCGGTCGTCGACGGCAATCACTTTCAGATCATTGAGTTTGGCCTTGGCCATGATCGCTGGGCCGAGGGACACGTCCGGCGGGCAGATGACGAAGCCCTTGGCGCCATTGGCTGCGAGGCTGTCGATGGCCGAGAGGGTTTTCTCGCCGTCCGGCACGGCGATCTTGATCAGTTCGAAGCCCTTGTCCTTGGCGGCTTTCTCGGCAAAGGCCCATTCAGTCTGGAACCACGGCTCTTCAGCCTGCTTGACCAGAAAACCGATCTTCACCGGATCGGCGGCCAGCAGCGAACTGCTCAGGCTGAACGCAGTGACCGCCAACGCGGTACTGCACAGGGTACGAATCCCGAAACGACGTTTCATAAGCAGACTCCTTGTTATTTTTCTTGAGCGTTATTTGAAAAACGTTAAAGCGGTCGAAGCGTTTCCTGCGCATCATGACGACAATAGTCATATCGTATGATGATTGGATTTCAGGCGGACCTTTCCACCTGAAATCCGCTTTTCTCAGTCGTGGTACATCACCGAGCGGCCACCATCGATGGTGATGCACGAGGCATTGATGAACGGCGCTTCATCACTGGCCAGGAACACGGCGGTCATCGCCACTTCAATCGGCTGGCCGATGCGTTTCGGCGGATGCAGATCGAAAGCGCGCTGGCGTTCGGCGTGCGGGTCGGCGAAACCGTTCCAGTAATCGACGTTGAGCTGGGTTTCGATGTAGCCCGGGGCGATGGCGTTGACGCGAATGCCCTTCGGCGCGTACTCGATGCCCAGCGCGCGGGTCAGCCCGAGCAGGCCGTGCTTGGCCACCGGGTACGGGAAGCAGCCGGGAATGATGTTTGTCGAATGGGTCGAGGCAATGTTGATGATGCTGCCGATGCCCTGCTCGATCATCTGCGGCAGCACGGCTTTGCAGCCGTACCAGGCGCCGTCGAGATCGATGGCGAAGCAGCGTTTCCAGTCTTCTTCGGTCATTTCCAGCGGATCACGGAACACGTTGACCCCGGCGCAGTTGACCAGCACGTCGATGCGACCGTGCAGTTCGATGGCCAGTTTGGCCATGGCGTGCAGATCCTGCTGACGCGATACATCGGCCTTGATCGCTTGCACGTCGGCGCCCTGCTCGCGCCAGTGCGCGGCGACTTTCTCGACCTTTTCAGCCTGGATATCGCTGATCACCAGTTTGGCCTGTTGCGAGGCAAAGGTCGCGACGATTGCTTCACCGATGCCTTGGGCGGCGCCGGTCAGCAGCACGACCTTGTTTTTCAGGCGCTCACCCTTCGGTGGCTCGGGCACGGGTGGCAGGGACAGAGGTTCAGCCATGGATCAGGACTCCTGTTCGAAAGCATAAAAAAACCGGGCATCTGACGATGTCCGGTCTGGAAGGCTTGTGGAACAAAACAGGCGAGCGCACGCAACGGAACCGAAACGGCCCGAAGCGCTGACTCCGCTGTGGAGTGCGATGAAAATTCGCTGCATCACTTCACCTGTTTTGTTCTTTTTAAGTGTGAGTGCGTGTTACTGCTGGAGCCGACTATAAACCCGACCGCCAAATAATCTCAATATATAATTTTGCATCCCATATTTTGGGATTTATCCTGCGAAACGCGTACAGAGCTTTCCGGCGACATCAACCCGCAGCGACAGCACGGCGCCGTCCAGCGGGTGGTTCAGCGGACTTTTGGCGCTGGTGATGTACAGCGTCTTCAGGTCTGCGCCGCCGAATACACAACTGGTCGGGCGGCTGATCGGCAGGTCGATCTTGCGGTCGATCTGGCCATCCGGCGTCAGCCGCAGCAGGCAGCTGCCATCCCAGCGGGCGTTCCACACGTAGCCTTCGGCGTCCATCGCCGAACCGTCCGGGCCGCCGTTCTGATCGGCGCTGTACCAAGGCTGGGCGGTGTCGAGGTTGCCGTCGGTGTGAATGAAGTAGCGGTACAGCGTGCTGTCGAGGCTGTCGCCGAACAGCAGCGTGGTGCCGTCGTCGCTCCAGAGCAGCGTGTTGGGAATGCCAAGACCCCGTAGCAACGGCGTGACTCTTTTGTCCGGATCAATCCGGAACAACCCGCCGGAACGACGGGTGATCGGCAGATCCTCGCCGTGTTCACCGATGTTGTTTTGCATGGTGCCGAGCCACAAGCGGCCCTGACCATCGCAGCGCGCTTCGTTGGCACGATTGCCCGGTTGCGGATCGGCGACGCAGAACAGCGACAGTCGCGGTTCAAGTCCGGGAGAATCCAGATCAAGTCGGTAGACGCCGCTGCTCAGGGTCACCAGCGCATCGCCGCTGGCGCAGGGAATGAACGCCGAGACGTGTTCCGGCATCTGCCAGATCTGCACGTTCTGCCCGATCAGCCGCAGCGCCTGCCTGCCAGCGATGTCGACCCAGTACAGCGCCTGAGTCGGTGCGTCCCAGAACGGGCCTTCGCCCAGTTGCGCCCGATGCTCTGTCACCGCAGTCCACGTCATGCAACCTCCTGTCTTGTTGTTTTTGTCAGCTGGCTTTCTTGTCGGCCATCACCTGCGGGTAAAACCGCTTGATGGCCAGGTCGGCATTGTCGATCAGGGTCATGCAGGCCCACACCCCGCGCGCGGCATCCCGGGCGGCGATGGCGTCGGCCATGTCTTTGTGGATGGGCAGTGTCCGGCGCAATTCGTCGGGGTCGGCTGCGGAAACTTCGAAAGACACGGCGAGCAGCGCGCCGAGGGCCGGCACCATTTGCTCGATGAATTGATTATGGCTGGCGGCGAGTATGCATTCGTGGAAGAACTGGTCGGCACGGTTGTAATCAATGCCGCTGTCCACTGCCCGCTCAAGCGCGTTGTAAGCCTGCTGCACGGCTTGCACCTGTTCCACGGTCGCCCGCTCGCAGGCCCAGCGCACCGCCATCGGTTCGATGGTGCGGCGCAGGTCGAGCAGGTCATCGACGAAGTTTTCCGGCAGGCCGCTACGTGACAGCCAGCCCACGACTTGCGGATCGAACAGGTTCCAGCGCTTGATCGGCAGCACCCGCGTGCCGACTTTCGGCCCGACTTCAAGCATGCCTTTGGCGACGAGGGTCTTGATGGCTTCGCGGATGACGGTGCGGCTGACCCCGAGCTGCTCGCCCAGATCGGCCTCGACCTTGATCGCCTGCCCCGGTTTTACCTGGCCGGCGGCGATCCAGGCGCCCAGCCAGTCAACCGTTGATGCGTGAAAACTGCTCGACATGGACACCCCGAAGCCGTTCGCTGTGGGTGCCTACGCTAATCATCATACGATTGAGAGTCAACGACAAAAAACCGCAGCCTGCTTTCACAGACTGCGGTTTTTTAAGGTTCGAGGCCGATGCGGAAGAATTCGCCGCTGCTCCAGACGCCGAGCCAGCGCTGGCCATCGATTTCCCGGCTGACTGCCAGTTCGACCAATTGGTAGAACACGTTGCGATGGATCAGCGCTTCGAGGTTGGTGCGTACATGCACATAAGGGGCTGGTTCTTGAGTGACCGGGTCGATCTCGACGCGGAGCGGATGTTGCGCGCCGGCCTCGGTGGTTTCATCGACATTGGTGGTAAAGCGCAGCACTTGCGACTCGCCCTCGCCCTCCACCTCGACGGCAATCGCCACGAAGGGCGCGTCATCGACCTTGATCCCGACTTTCTCAACCGGCGTGATCAGGAAGTAATCATCGCCATCGCGGCGGATGATGGTCGAGAACAGCTTGACCATCGGCTTGCGCCCGATCGGCGTACCCAGGTAATACCAGGTGCCGTCGCGGGCGATGCGCATGTCGATGTCGCCGCAGAAGTCCGGGTTCCACAAGTGCACCGGCGGCAAGCCTTTGGTTTTGGGGATTTGCCCCAGCAGGTCATTGGCTTTTTGCGGGCCACTCATGGCGTACTCCTTGAATTACTGGTCCCCGACGCCCAGCAGGCTGCGCGCATATTGCGCGAGCGGTGGGCCGATCAGGTCTTCGGGCTTGTTATCGTGGAACGTCAGTAAACCGCCACGACTCTTGATCCGTGCAGTATCAATCAAATACTGGGTGCTGGTCTCGATCAACATGATCTGAATCACGCCGCCGTCGATACCGAGGCGATCCACGGCTTCCTGATCGAGCCACTCATCGGAGTTGCCGATGCGGTCGTCAGCCTTGGCGAAACGGGTGTAAAGCAAGTAATGAGCACCGGCGTCGCGGGCTTCGCCCATCGCCTGGTCGAGGCCTTCCGGCGCACGGGCGCGGCGGACCATCGGGAAGTATTCGACGAAGCCTTTGAAGGCCTCTTCAGCGACTACGTTGGGACGCGGGTAGGAACCACCCGGCGGCGCGAACGAGCCTTGCGCGATGTAGATGAACGAATCGGGCTGAATACGGAAATTGTTAACGCGGCGGCTGTCGCTGTGATCCAGCAGACCCGCGTCGCTCATCTGGTAGCGAGTCCCTTCGGCCATGTCACTGACAGTCATACAGCCGCCCAGCGCCAAAACGGCCAGCAGCAAAACCAGGCTACGCATCCTAATCCTCCAGAAGCCGGTGACGGAAAACCGGCGAATGGCCGTAGGATGCAGCTTTTGCGCCAGTCCTTGGAAATGTGCAGGTATCCGCTTTGAAATAGAGTTTTTGTGGCGAGAGACTTAGCCGCCGATGATCTTCATGACGGTGGCGCCACCGGAAAATGCGACTTCCTGCTTGTCGCCCAACGCCTTGACCAGTAGTCGTTGCAACGCCGGCAGCGCCTCGTGGCGCGGTTTGTCGAGCAGGTCACCGACATAGTGGCGGTTGCTCGACGACAGGCAGCCATGCAGCCATCCGGTGGACGACAGGCGCAGGCGCGAGCAGGTTCGGCAGAACGGCACGCTTTCGTTGGCGATCACGCCGAAATTGCCCAGACCGGGAATCGCATAGCGAACAGCCGTGGCGTCCACCGGCGCGTCGGTTTGCGCATACTCGTAATGCTCGCCGATCAGACTCAGCAGCTGTTGCAGGCTGACAAACTGTTGCAGGAAGGCATTGGAGTCGGTGGCCAAGTGACCCATTCGCATCAACTCGATGAAACGCAGTTCAAAGCCGCGTTCAAGGCAGTAATCGAGCAACGGCATCACCTGGTCGAGGTTCTGCCCGCGCAGCGGCACCATGTTGACCTTGATCTTCATCCCCGCCGCTGCCGCCTGATCCATGCCATCCAGCACAGTGGCCAGATCGCCACCACGGGCGATGCTGCGGAACGCGCCGGCGTCCAGGGTATCGAGAGAAACGTTGATGCGTCGCAGGCCGGCATCGACCAGCAACGGAAGTTTTTTCGCCAGGAGCTGGCCGTTGGTGGTCAGGCTGATGTCTTCCAGGCCCATCTTGCCGACGGCGCTCATGAACGATTCGAGTTTGGGGCTGACCAGCGGCTCGCCACCGGTGATGCGCAGGCGCTCGATGCCGGCGGCTTCGATCAGATAAGCCACGCCACGTGCCATGGCCTCGGCCGACAGTTCATCCTGCGCAGCCACCAGCCGCTTGCCGTTGGGCACGCAGTAGGTACAGGCGTAATTGCAGGCTGAAGTCAGACTGATCCGCAAATTGCGAAAACGCCTGCCTTGACGGTCAACGATCATGAAGCACTCCGGCGATGGAAAATCGAGCGGCTAAAACTTGACTCACAATTCAAGTTTTAGCAAGCCCTATGCCTGAGTATATTCCTGAGGTACTGCGCCATGTAGCGAAAAACACGGCGCATAAGGCAACTGAATGATTCAGCTGCTCGGCGTTTCAGGGTCGCGCTTGCGCTTGTTGCCCATGCGCACGCCGATATCCATCAGGAACTGGAAGAAACCTTCCTGATCTTCCAGCACATTGCTCCAGAACGGCGAGTGATACAGCGCCACCGCGCCGTGCACCAGCGCCCAGGATGCGCAGTAGTGGAAGTACGGCGGCACGTCTTCGAGCTTGCCTTCGCTGATGCGGCCCTTGATGAGCAGCGTCAGACGTTCGAAGTTCGAGGCACGGATCTTGTGCAGCTCCTCGACCATCTCCGGCACCTGATTGCCCTTGACCACCTTCTCTTCCAGGCGATCGAACAGGCGATAGCGCTGCGGGTCACGCATGCGGAATTCAAAGTAGGCACGGGACAGGGCTTCCTTGTCCTTGTCGACATCGGCCGAATGCAACAGCTCGTTCAAGTCGCGCTCGTAATCGAGCATCAGGCGCAGGTAGATCTCGGCCTTGGACTTGAAGTGCTTGTAGATCGTGCCTTTGCCGATACCCACGGCATCAGCAATCATCTCGACGGTGACACTGTCTTCACCTTGTTCGAGGAACAGCTTGAGCGCGGTATCGAGAATTTCTTGCTCGCGGCGACGAAACTCACGGACCTTACGAGGTTCTTTGTGCATAAGAAAAGGTCTGTAGGGGTCAAAATTCGAAGCCGCGTATTATGCCTAACTTGCGCAAAAATGCACGGATCATCCGACCATATCTGTGTTTCTTGTTCATTTCACGAACGTTTGCACGGCAATGAGAACATAACCGAAGCGAACGTATTCCAAATTTGTTTAAAAACCCCGACTGCCCCACTGGACTGAACGCCAGACTGATCAATACTTGAACTGTCGGGCGACATCTCCCCCAAGTGTCGCGCCGGTAAAGGTACCAAAGGACCGCGTGCCTTTGTTTTACTCCTAATGGTCTTAACCCGGATTCACCCCCCAGAACCCGGGTTTTTTTTGCCTGCGATTCAGGCTTTTACGTGGGCCAGCGGAAACAGCCGCTTGAAGTTCTGCGTGGTCTGCTCGGCAAAACGCTCGTAGTTTTCACCCCGCAGCATCGCCAGAAACTCTGCCACTTCCCGCACGTATTGCGGCAGGTTCGGCTTGCCGCGATAGGGGATCGGCGCCAGGTATGGCGAATCGGTTTCCACCAGCAGGCGATCAGCCGGAACCTTGCTCGCCACATCGCGCAGCGCATCGGCATTGCGGAAGGTGACGATGCCCGACAGGGAAATGTAATAACCCATGTCCAGCGCTGCCCTGGCCATGTCCCAGTCTTCAGTGAAGCAATGCAGCACGCCGGCCTGGGGCAGCGCGGCTTCGCGCAACAGCTCAAGCGTGTCGGCGCGGGCGCCACGGGTATGGATGATCACTGGCTTGCCGGTCTGCCGGGCGGCCTGCAGGTGCAGACGGAACGATTCCTGCTGCAGCTGGGCGGCTTCCGGCTCGTAGTGGTAGTCCAGACCGGTTTCACCGATCGCCACCACTTTCGGGTGATTGAGCTCGTGCAGCAGCCAGTCCAGTGCCGGTGCCGCGCCGGGCTGCACATCCAGCGGATGCACGCCGACCGAACAATCGACATCGTCATAACGCTCGGCCAGCGCTTTGACATCGGCGGCGTTGTCGGCACTGACGCCGATGCACAGAAAGTGACCGACCCCGCGCTGACGGGCCGCATCCAGCGCGGCATCCAGAGAGCCGTCGTGGACGGCAAGGTCGAGGCGATCAAGGTGACAATGGGAATCTACGAGCATAAAAAGGACTGCAACTTACATCGTATGAGTGGGACGGTCGGACTTCAGGGCTCCGGCCAGATGGGTTTCGATGCGACTGCGCGCGGTGTTGTCGCCATCGTTGAATTGCACGCCGACGCCGGCCGCGCGATTGCCCTGGGCGCCTTTGGGAGTGATCCAGGCGACTTTGCCGGCCACCGGAATCTTTTCCGCTTCATCCATCAGATGCAACAGCATGAACACCTCGTCGCCCAACTTGTAGCTCTTGTTGGTGGGGATGAACAGGCCGCCGTTCCTGATGAACGGCATGTAAGCGGCATAAAGCACGGATTTGTCCTTGATGGTCAGGGACAAGATGCCGTTGCGCGGCCCCGGGCTGACGGGTTCATTCATGTTGACCTCCACTGCTGATGTTCAGAGTCTAGGTACACATTCTTATCTTTGGCCAGGCAGACTCGCCCATTGCACCAAAAACGCTTCCAGCAGCAATGCCGCGTTGAGGTTGGCCTTGCTCAGGACTTTCTGGCGCTGGGCGAGAATCCAGTCCTGGATATCGAGCACTTTAGCCTGAGCGCTTTTCTGCGCCAGATACTGCACAACCTTGCGCATGTCGGTCAGGCCCAGGCCCGCTTCATCCTGGGTCAATTGATAACGCAGGATCAGGCTCGACCAGTCGCAGAACCAGTCGAACAGACGCAGCATCGGAATGTTTTTCCACTCCTCGGCCAGCTGCGTCGGCGATTGCTGCTGCTTGAGCAGCTTCTTCACGCCTTCCACAACTTGCGCGCGCTGTTCGCGCACGCCCTGTCCCTGCAACGTCACGGCCGCCAGCGGCGAGCCAGCAGCCAGGGTCAACAGCTCGACACGTTCCTCTTCGGAACATTCCGGCAGCGCCCGAGCCAGCCATTGCAGGCTCATGGCCTCGCTCGGCAGCGGACAGGCCTGCTGCACACAACGGCTCTTGATGGTCGGCAACAGACGGCTCGGCTGGTGACTGACCAGCAACAGCACGGTGTCGCCGGACGGCTCTTCAAGGCTCTTGAGCAAGGCGTTGGCGGCGTTGATGTTCATCGACTCCACCGGCTCGATCAGCACCACCTTGCGCCCGCCCAGTTGCGCGGTCTGCACCACGAAACTGACCAGATCGCGCACCTGGTCGACCTTGATCGCCTTGTCCGCCTCTTCCGGCTCCAAAATGTAATTGTCCGGATGGCTGCCCGCCTTGAGCAGCAGGCAGGACTTGCACTCGCCGCAGGCTTCAGGCGTCGGACGCTGGCACAACAGGCTGGCCATCAGCCGCTCGGCCAGCGCACGCTTGCCGATCCCGGCCGGCCCGTGCAGCAGATACGCGTGGGCGTGTTGAGTACGCCCGGCCAGTTGCTGCCAAAGGCTGTCCTGCCATGGATAGGCCTCAGCCACGGCAAAGCTCCAGCAAGTTCGGAATCAGGGTATCCAGCGATTGTTGAACCTTGACCAACGGCTGACCGGCGTCGATCCGCACGTAACGCGCAGGATCGGCCTCGGCACGCTTGAGGAACGCACTGCGCACAGCCTCGAAAAACTCACGGCCTTCCAGCTCGAAGCGATCCAGACGACCCCGAGCGCTGGCACGGGCCAGGCCGATTTCCACCGGCAGATCGAAAATCAATGTCAGATCGGGGCGCAGATCACCCTGCACGAAAGTCTCCAGCGCCGCGATGCGTTCCAGCGACAAGCCGCGGCCGCCACCCTGATAGGCGTAAGTCGAATCAGTGAAACGGTCACACAACACTACCGCGCCACGGGCGAGCGCCGGTCGGATGACTTCAGCCAGATGCTGGGCACGGGCGGCGAACACCAGCAGCAGCTCGGTGTCCGGGTTCATCACTTCGTCGACCGGTGCCAGCAACACCTCTCGAATGCGCTCGGCCAGCGGCGTACCGCCTGGCTCACGGGTCAGCACCACTTCGATACCGGCGGCGCGCAGGCGCTCGGCGAGGTATTCGCGGTTGGTGCTTTTGCCGGCGCCTTCCGGGCCTTCCAGGGTAATAAACAAGCCAGTCACAGGCAGTCCTTAATCAAAGTCATTGCGCGTTTTGCGGTGAGGCCGCTCCAGCTTCCGGCGTCGGCGCGGGTTCCTGCGCAGGAACTTGCGGCAACGACTCGGGCGCCGTGTCGGGTGATACGGCAGGAGCGGCTTCGCCAGTTGCCGGAGTGGCTTCCGGCGTCGAGGCCGGCGCCGGGCTCGAGCGGTAATCCGAGCGCCGTTTGAGCTGGAACTCACGCACCGCACTGTTGTGTGCATCGAGGTCGTCGGAGAATACGTGGCTGCCGTCGCCACGGGCGACAAAGTAGAGGCTGGTTCCTTCCACCGGGTTCAACGCCGCGTGAATCGCCTCGCGGCCGACCATCGCAATCGGCGTCGGTGGCAACCCGGGAATCACATAGGTGTTGTACGGCGTGGCTTCCTTGAGATGAGCACGGGTCAGCTTGCCGTTGTAGCGATCACCCAGACCGTAGATCACCGTCGGGTCGGTCTGCAGCTGCATGCCCAGGGCCATGCGGCGCACGAACACACCGGCAATCTGGCCACGCTCCTGGGGAACGCCGGTTTCCTTCTCCACCAGCGAGGCCATGATCAGTGCCTGATACGGTTCGGTATACGGCGCATCGGCGGAACGACTTTCCCATTCCTTGGCCAGCACTTCGTCAAGGCGGTCGAACGCCTTTTTCAGCAGCTCGGTATCGGAAACCCCGCGCACAAAGCGGTAGGTATCGGGGAAGAATCGACCTTCGGGAAACACGCCCTTGTGGCCGATTTTGCTCATCACATCACTGTCGCTCAGGCCGGTCAGGGTCTGTTCGATCTTTTCATCTTTCGCCAGTGCGGCGCGCACCTGATGGAAATTCCAGCCCTCGACGAGTGTCAGGCTGTATTGAACCACTTCGCCACGCTTCCACAGTTCGATCAGGCCCTTGACGGTCATGCCCGGCTGCATGCGGTACTCGCCCGTGTGGATCGGGGTGCCGGACAGATTGAAGCGCCAGTAAATGCGCAGCCAGAATGCGTCCTTGATCACACCATCCGCTTCAAGGCCGAGAATAGTACGGGTCGGCGTGGAACCCTTCGGCACATCCAGCAATTCTTCCTGCGTGATGTTCAGGGGCTGTTCCAGCGCCGAATGAATCTTCCAGGCGCTGGCGCCCAGCAGCAGCCCTGCCAGAACCAGTCCGGTTTCCAGCAGCAGCAAAAGTTTACGTCTCACGAATCAGGCATCCAGTAGCGTGCGGGCAATGGTTTGCAGTTTACGGGTGAGCGGCCCAACCGGCCAGCTCAGTGCAGCGTACGCGCGTACCGGCCAGACGCCATACACGCTGTTGCAGACAAAGACTTCATCGGCCCATTGCAGCTGTTCAAGGCTGATATCGGTGATTTGCACGGGGATACCCGATGACGCTGCCTGAAACAATAATTCGGCGCGCATCACGCCAGCCACGCCGCAACGTTTCAGATCCGCCGTGACCAACACGCCGTCACGTACCAGAAACAGGTTGCTGAACACACCTTCGATCACACGCCCCGCCTGGTCGAGCATCAGGCCTTCGGCATGCTCGCTGTCCTGCCATTCGGCGCGAGCGAGGACCTGTTCCAGACGATTGAGGTGCTTGAGACCTGCCAGCAAGGGCTGAACAGATAAACGCGTCGTACACGGGAACAGGCGAACGCCTTGCTCGCCATGGACAGCAGGATACGCCGCAGGCGGATTGCCTTGCAGAATCCGTCGGCCCTGCGCCGAAGGATCCGGCGCATAACCGCGCAAACCGTCGCCGCGGGTGAGGATGAGTTTGAGCACCCCCTCGCCCATGGCCGCTGCATAGGCTTGCAGCTCGCTACGGATCAGCTCGATATCGGCCGCGATGGCCAGGCGTGAACAGCCCTCGGCCAGCCGAGTCAGGTGACGCTCCAGCAGCAAAGGCTGGCCGCCACATACGGCGATGGTCTCGAACAGACCGTCGCCGTAAGCCAGGCCGCGATCTTTCAGCGACAGAGCGTCAGCCGGTTGACCGTCGACCCAGCAGTCCATCAGCCGGCGAACCGACGGAACGCCAACGTGCCGTTGGTGCCGCCAAACCCGAACGAGTTGGACAGTACGACATCGATGTCCATGTTGCGTGCGGTGTGCGGCACAAAGTCGAGATCGCAGCCTTCATCCGGCTCATCGAGGTTGATGGTCGGTGGCGCCACCTGGCTGTTGATCGCCAGCACACTGAAGATCGCCTCGACCGCGCCCGCTGCACCCAACAGGTGACCGGTCATGGACTTGGTGGAGCTGACCGCCAGCTTGTAGGCGTGATCACCGAACACCGACTTGATCGCATTGGCTTCGGCGAGGTCGCCGGCCGGTGTCGAAGTACCGTGGGCGTTGATGTATTGCACTTGATCGACATTGATCTTCGCGTCACGCAGCGCATTGGTGATGCAGCGTGCAGCACCGGCGCCGTCGGCAGGTGGCGAAGTCATGTGGAACGCATCGCCACTGGTGCCGAAACCGATCAGCTCGGCGTAGATGGTCGCGCCACGGGCCTTGGCGTGCTCGAGCTCTTCGAGCACCAGCGCACCGGCACCGTCGGACAGTACGAAGCCGTCACGGCCCTTGTCCCATGGACGGCTGGCACGGGTCGGTTCATCGTTGCGGGTCGACAGTGCGCGAGAAGCGCCAAAGCCGCCCATGCCCAGACCGCACGCGGCCATTTCGGCGCCGCCGGCAATCATCACGTCGGCTTCGTCGTACATGATGTTACGGGCTGCCATGCCGATGCAGTGCGTACCGGTGGTACACGCTGTAGCGATAGCGTAGTTAGGCCCCTGTGCACCCAGGTGGATGGACAGGAAACCGGAAATCATATTGATGATCGAGCCAGGCACAAAGAACGGAGAAATCCGGCGCGGACCGGTCTCGTGCAAGGTGCGGCTGGTTTCTTCGATGTTGGTCAGACCGCCGATACCCGAACCCATGGCCACGCCAATGCGTTCACGGTTGGCATCGGTGACTTCCAGACCGGCATTGCGTACGGCTTGAAAGCCGGCCGCCAGACCATACTGAATGAACAGGTCGAGCTTGCGCGCTTCCTTGACCGACAGGTATTCCTCGACATTGAAGCCCTTTACCGAGCCGCCAAAGCGGGTGGAATAGGCAGAAAGGTCGGTGTGTTCGATCAGACCAATGCCACTGCGGCCAGCCAGAATGCCCTGCCAACTGCTCGGCACATCCGTGCCCAGTGGCGACAACATACCCATACCGGTGACTACGACGCGTCTACGCGACACAGCACTCTCCTTTTTCAAATGACGACTTTGCATCAGGCCTAAAGAAAAAACCGCACGCCATGATGGCAGTGCGGTTTTTCCATGACAGCAAGCAACGATTACAAACTATTACGCCTGGTGGCTAGTAACGTAGTCGATTGCAGCTTGTACAGTAGTGATCTTCTCAGCTTCTTCGTCAGGGATTTCGGTCTCGAATTCCTCTTCCAGAGCCATCACCAGCTCAACGGTGTCAAGGGAGTCGGCACCCAGGTCTTCTACGAAGGAAGCGGTGTTTACCACTTCTTCTTCTTTAACACCCAGTTGCTCGGCAACGATTTTCTTGACGCGCTCTTCGATGGTGCTCATACCTTGTTTTCACTCCTAATGGACAAATTCAGGCAGCTGGCCAGTGGGTAAGTGTATAGAAAGACTTTTCAGCTTTTCAACTGAAAGCTTCACTCCTCAAACCCTGCGGCCCTCTGCCTATAAATAGATTGCAGCTTTATAACGGATTTTAGACAGCTCGTATGACATTTTTTTGAAGCAATCCGTCACATTTGAATTACATGTACATCCCGCCGTTCACCGGGATTGTAGCCCCGGTCACGTATGCCGCACCGTCGGATGCAAGAAAAGCGACCACGGAAGCGATCTCTTGAGCTTGTCCCAGACGGCCCAGCGGAATCTGCGTCTGCAAGGCTTCACGCTGTGCTTCAGGCAGCTCGCGAGTCATATCGGTGTCGATGAACCCTGGGGTTACCGAGTTGACCGTAATCGAACGCGAACCGACTTCACGCGCCATGGCACGGCTGAAACCTTCCAGACCGGCCTTGGCGGCTGCATAGTTTACTTGGCCAGCGTTGCCCATGGCACCCACCACCGAGCCAATACTGATAATTCGACCCCAACGCGCCTTGGTCATGCCGCGCAGAACGCCCTTGGACAGGCGATACAGACTGTTCAGGTTGGTATCGATCACGTCGTACCACTCGTCGTCTTTCATGCGCATCATCAGGTTATCGCGAGTGATGCCGGCATTGTTTACCAGGATCGCCACCGGAGCACCGAACTGCTCCTGGATGCTCGCGAGCACCTTGGTGACCGACTCATCGCTGGTGACGTTCAGTTCGAAACCTGCGCCCTGAATGCCGTTTTCCTTCAGGGTCGCAGCAATACGCTCAGCGCCCGAAGCGGAAGTCGCGGTGCCAACAACGATGGCGCCCTGACGACCCAGTTCCAGTGCGATAGCCTGGCCGATACCACGGCTTGCGCCGGTGACCAGTGCAACTTTACCTTGCAGACTCATGCAAGCTTCTCCTGATTCAGACAGCCGCTGCGCGAGCAGCAGCGAAAGCGTCTGGGGTATTGAGGTTGGAAGTCGAAACGCCTTCGGCGCAACGCTTGTTCAGGCCGGCCAGCACTTTGCCAGGGCCGCACTCGACCAGATTGGTCGCGCCTTTCGCTGCCAGAGTCTGTACGGACTCGACCCAGCGAACCGGCTTGTAGAGTTGCTCCAGCAGGTCGCGCTTGAGGGTTTCCAGATCCGCCGGCACCTGAGCGCTGACGTTCTGCACCACAGGGATCTGCGGCGCCTGCCAGTCGATGGCGGCGATGGACTCGGCAAAGCGCTCGGCAGCCGGGCGCATCAGCTCACAGTGCGATGGCACGCTGACCGGCAGCGGCATGGCTCGCTTGGCGCCACGAGCCTTGCAGCCTTCAATGGCGCGCTCGACAGCCGCCTTGGCGCCAGCGATCACCACCTGACCCGGGGAATTGAAATTCACCGCGCTGACCACTTCGCCTTGAGCCGCTTCGGCACAAGCTGCCAGCACGTCAGCATCTTCCAGACCGAGGATGGCAGCCATGCCGCCCTGCCCGGCTGGAACGGCTTCCTGCATCAGTTGGCCACGGCGCTCGACGAGTTTTACCGCGTCCGCCAGGCTCAGGCTGCCGGCAGCGACCAGTGCGCTGTATTCACCCAGGCTGTGACCGGCAACGAAGGCCGGACGCGCACCACCTTCAGCCAGCCACAGACGCCACAGGGCGATCGAAGCGGTCAGAATGGCCGGTTGGGTTTTGTCGGTTTGATTGAGCAGCTCTTCCGGGCCCTGCTGGGTCAGTGCCCACAGGTCGTAGCCCAGAGCATCGGATGCTTCTTTGAAAGTTTCGAGGATCAGCGGATGTTGCGCGCCCAGCTCGGCCAGCATGCCGAGGGACTGCGAACCCTGTCCTGGAAAGACGAATGCGAGGGAAGCAGACATGTAACAAGCCCCTAATGATCTTGTCGTCGGAAAAATGGCATCCCGCTAGAGGGACGCAAGAAACTGACAGTTGGATGGCCCTTTGAACCGGGCGGTCACATTTAAGCATTGTCCGACGAAAACGCCTAAGACAACAAATCCTCCAGACGACCGTGCAGGCGCTCCGGAAGATTCTCCTGAATCTCGATCAACGCCCGCTGAATGGCGCTCTGAAAGCCCTGAACCCCGGCGGAACCGTGACTTTTCACCACGATCCCCTGCAAGCCGAGAAAGCTTGCGCCGTTATGTCGCGCAGGCGCCAGATCAGCCTGCAGACGCTTCATCAATGGCAACGCCAAGGCACCCACGATGCGCGAAGGGAGGTTTTTCTTGAACAGGGCCTCGATGCGAGCGGCGATCATCGTCGCCAGGCCTTCGCTGGACTTGAGCAGGATATTGCCGACGAAACCGTCGCACACCACCACGTCCGCCTCGCCACGATACAGGCCGTCGCCTTCGATGAAACCGATGTAATTGATGCCTCTGGCGGCCTGCAACAAAGTCGCCGCCAGCTTGACCTGCTGATTGCCCTTGATGTCTTCGGTGCCGATATTGAGCAGCGCGACGCGCGGACGGGCAATGCCCAGGGTTTGCGCGGCCACGGAACCCATCACAGCGAATTGCAGCAGATGCTCGGCACTGCAATCGACGTTGGCGCCCAGATCGAGCAACTGGCAGTAGCCCTTCTGCGTAGGAATCGCGGCCACCATGGCCGGACGATCAATCCCCGGCAGAGTCTTGAGCACAAAGCGCGACAGAGCCATCAGCGCACCGGTATTACCAGCACTGACACAGGCCTGGACCTTGCCGTCACGCAGCAATTCGAGGGCGACACGCATCGACGAATCCGGCTTGCCACGCAGAGCCTGGGCAGGTTTTTCGTCCATGGTGATGACTTCGGACGCCGGAACAATCGTCAGGCGCGCGCGATCGGCAGCCGATTGGCCGGTGATCAATTCTTCAAGAAGGGAGGGTTGACCGACGAGGGTCAGGTGCAGCGAGGGTGTAGCAGAAAGGCAAGCAAGGCTGGCCTGAACAATGCTGCGGGGACCGAAGTCCCCGCCCATTGCGTCAATCGCGATGACTTGAGCGGACAAGTGATTACTCGTCAGCGCCCTTGTCGATCACTTTACGGCCACGGTATACGCCTTCTGGCGATACGTGGTGACGCAGGTGAACTTCACCAGTGGTTTTTTCTACAGACAGGGTGCTAGCCTCGAGAGCGTCGTGCGAACGGCGCATGTCACGGGCAGAGCGGGATTTTTTGTTCTGCTGAACAGCCATAATTGATTAACTCCTAAACGTTTGGGTCACGCTTTAACTGCGCCAATACACTGAACGGGTTGGACCGCGTTACCTCGTCCTCGCTCGGTTCGGGCTCATCTGCTCCCGCCGGCTGCTGGCATTCTTCCGGATGATGAGCAGGCACAATGGGCAAGGCGAGCAGAAGCTCCTCCTCGATCAGTGACTGCAGATCCAATGGATCTTCGCCCAGTTCCAGCACGTCATAACCTTTCGGTAACGACTGGGTATTCGCACCCTCCTTCACTACAGCGTAACTGCACTCGCTGTGGATCGGCAGGGTGACCAGCTCAAGACAACGCTGGCAAACCATTTTGACTTCGGTGTCGATAAAGCTGTGAATCACCACAGATTTACGTTCATCTCGTTCAAAAACGAGTTTGGCCTGCACCGTACCGACATCGTCGGAAAGCGGGTCGCAGAGTCTCTTCAAATCGGCCAGCAGCAGTTCACCTTGAAGGGTGGTGCCACGGTCAGCCAATTTGCGCGGGTCAACGTGAGGTGGAATCGGGTCATTCAACATAGGCGCAGCATTATAGGGATGCCCCCACCCATGTCAAAGGAAATTGTGCCCTGTCCGTCACTTGCGAGCCTCCGCTAGAATCTGCAACCTGCCTCTGGAGACGCGAATGCTGCCTTTATTACTCGCTTCAAGCTCGACCTATCGTCGGGAATTGCTCAATCGCCTGCGCTTGCCGTTCGTCTGCAGCTCGCCGGACATCGACGAAAGTCATCGCCCGGGAGAATCGGCAATCGAACTGGTCAAACGCCTCGCCGAACAGAAAGCACGGGCACTGGCCGACAGCCACCCTGCTCACCTGATCATCGGCTCCGACCAGGTCGCCGTACTCGGCGAGCGCATTATCGGCAAGCCCCACACTTTCGAAAACGCTCGCCAACAACTGCTGGCCGCCAGCGGCGCCAGCGTGACCTTCCTCACCGGCCTGGCACTGCTCAATAGCCAGACCGGCCAGTGCCAGGTCGACTGCGTGCCCTTCACTGTGCACATGCGCACACTGGATCAGGCCCGCGTCGAGCGCTACCTGCGCGCCGAGCAGCCCTACGACTGCGCCGGCAGCTTCAAGGCCGAGGGGCTGGGCGTGAGCCTGTTCCAGTCCACCGAAGGCCCGGACGCCACCAGCCTGATCGGCCTGCCACTGATTCGCCTGATCGACATGCTGCTGGCCGAAGGCGTACAGATTCCCTGACCCACAAAAAACCGGCCCTCAGGCCGGTTTTTCTTGCAGCATTCGATCAGCGTAAAGACGGGCCGTTAAAACCCATCCACATTGCCAGTTTCTCGGCAACGCTGGCTCCGAGCTTCTTCGAGAAGCGATCGAACGGCGATTCCTGAACGGTGAAATCCACCAGCTCTTTTTCGCCAATCACATCACGCGCCACCGAACTGGCATTACCCAGGCCGTCGATCAAACCCAGCGGCAGCGCCTGCTCACCCGACCAGACCAGACCGGAGAACAGCTCCGGATGATCCTTGTCCTTCAGGCGATCACCGCGCCCCTGCTTGACGCTGTTGATGAACTGCTTGTGCGTGGTATCCAGCACGCTCTGCCAGAACGCTGTCTCTTCCGGCTTTTGCGGCTGGAACGGATCCAGGAACGCCTTGTGCTCGCCAGAGGTGTAAGTGCGACGCTCAACGCCAAGCTTCTCCATCGTACCGACAAACCCGTAGCCGGCTGCCGTCACGCCAATTGAGCCCACCAGACTGGCCTTGTCGGCATAAATTTGATCCGCCGCGCTGGCAATGTAATAAGCACCGGAGGCGCCCAGATCAGAAATCACCGCATACAGCTTGATATCAGGATGCAAGCCGCGCAGGCGCTTGATCTCGTCATAAACATAACCCGACTGCACTGGACTGCCGCCCGGACTGTTGATGCGCAGGATTACGCCCTTGACCTTCTTGTCCTCGAACGCCGCGCGCAGACTGCCGACGATATTGTCGGCACTGGCAGGTTCTTTATCGGCGATCATGCCGGTGACGTCGATCAACGCGGTGTAATTGCCACTGCGCGTGGCGCTTTTCTCCATATCCATCAACGGTGTAAACAGGATCAGCGCAACGAACAGATAAACAAAGGTCAACAGCTTGAAGAAGATACCCCAGCGGCGCGAACGACGCTGCTCCTGCACGCTGGCCAGCAGAGTCTTTTCCAGCAGCTTCCAGCTTTTCGCGTCACCGTCGTCGGCGGTTGCCTTGGCCGGTGCTTTCCATTCGTCGGTCATGCCATCCACCCCAGCAAAAACGTATTAAGCCTGCTTCTCCAGCCAGGCATGCAATTCGGAAAAATGGTCGATCGACAGTCGCGGCTCGAACTGCTGCAGCGATTCGATCGACTGCGCGCCATAGCTGACCGCCACCGAATCCATCCCCGCATTGCGCGCCATCAACAGATCGAAGGACGAATCGCCGACCATCAGCGCCTGTTCGGCACGCACACCGCAATGCGCAAGGATCTGCTCCAGCATCAGAGGGTGCGGTTTGCTTGCAGTTTCATCGGCAGCGCGGGTGATATCGAAATAATCTTCCCAGCCATTGGCCTTGAGCACCCGATCCAGCCCGCGACGATTCTTGCCGGTCGCGACCGCCAGGTGGTAACCCTGTTCGCGAAAAGACGCCATCGACTCGACTACGCCCTCAAACAACGGCGAAGGCTCGGCTTCCGCGGCGATGTAGTGATCGGCGTAATACTCGCGAAACAAGGTCATTTCAGCATCGCTGATTTCGGGATACAGCGTACGGATCGCCTCGGGCAATCCCAGACCGATAATGCCTTTGACGGCAAAGTCATCACGCAGCTCGAAACCGGAGCGCCCGGACGCCGAGTGCATTGCCTCGACAATCCGATGAATGGAATCAGCCAGCGTGCCGTCCCAATCGAAAATCAGCAGCTTGTAATCAGATGGGCGCACTCAATCGCTCCACAGTCTTGGCCCACATTTCATCGACCGGCGCCTGCAACTTGAGTTCACCGCCATCGGGCAGCGGCACGGTCAGCATGTAAGCGTGCAGGAACAGGCGCTTGCCGCCCAGATCACGAATTTCCTTACTGAAACTGTCATCGCCGTATTTGGTGTCACCGGCAATGCAGTGCCCGGCGTGCAATGTGTGGACGCGGATCTGGTGCGTGCGACCGGTGATCGGCTTGGCTTCAATCAGAGTGGCAAAATCGCCAAAGCGACGCAGGACCTTGAACACGGTCACAGACTCCTTGCCCTCCTCCTCGTCAACCTCGACCATGCGCTCACCGGAGCGCAGATTGCTCTTGCCGAGCGATGCACGGACTTGCTTGATCGAGGTCGCCCAGTTGCCGCGAACCAGTGCCATGTAGCGCTTATCGACGCCATCACCGCGCAACGCGGCATGCAAGTGACGCAACATGCTGCGTTTCTTGGCGATCATCAGCAGGCCGGAGGTATCACGGTCGAGACGGTGAACCAGCTCGAGCTCCTTGGCATCGGGACGCAACTGACGAAAGGCTTCGATAACGCCGTAATTCAAGCCGCTGCCACCGTGAACCGCAATGCCGGCGGGCTTGTTGATCACGATCAGGGCCTTGTCTTCGTAGACAATCGAGGCTTCCAGGCGCTGCAACAGACCCTGGGCCAAAGGCACTGGCTCGTCGCGCTCAGGCACGCGAACGGGCGGCACGCGCACGATGTCGCCGGCCTGCAGCTTGTATTCGGGCTTGATCCGACCTTTGTTCACGCGCACTTCGCCTTTGCGCAAAATGCGGTAAATCAAGGTCTTGGGCACGCCTTTTAGCCGGGCGAGGAGAAAATTGTCGATTCGTTGGCCGGCATATTCCGGCGAGACCTCAAGCAATTGAACGCCTGGAGTCGAAGGGGCAGTAGTCGTCATGGCGCGGATGATAACAATTTTTATGGAATTGAAGCACTTAATCATTGCTGCTATAGTCGCGAACGCCGCCAAAAGCGGCCTGGACAGCGGAACCACGGTCAAAAACCGGCCCTGACCAACGCAATTCACCAGGACGCGAGGCCGTCCTACGGGGCTTTCGCTACGTAACGGTGGAGTTTGCAGCTGTAACAAGCGCAGGTGACATGAGGCCTGAATCACGCCGCAAAGCAGAGTTCTGACTCGCCACGCGAGCCATATTCACGGCCAGTTCACAAAGTGCAGTCAGCCGCGGATGACCCCGAGCGAAGACGCCGGAAACACCGCCTGAATTAGCCATGATGCGTGACCTCCCCTTTCGGAGCTCACGGTAAATGCCAACCCGCTGCGGATTCTGCGCGCGGCAGCACCCGAATTATCAGGGATACGTGTAGGGTGGAGATGCACAACCGCTGGACTGTGTAGCAACAGGTTTTATCAAGACGCTTCATCTCGTCCACAGCCACGGTTGATTCCTCCTCCTGACTGAGTGCTTAAGTAGCCACAGCAAGCAGGACGCGTACGTCGCGATAACGGCCCAATTGGCCGGACATCGCTGGACACGGGAATGGCCAACCACTCCCGACGCACCTGACACCGACCGTGAGAAGTCGTGTGTGCCGAACGCCGTTTCCGGCAGCCCGGAAACCGACGGTACTACATGAAAAGAATGCTGATTAACGCAACTCAACCCGAAGAGTTGCGTGTTGCACTGGTAGATGGCCAGCGCCTCTACGACCTGGACATCGAATCCGGTGCACGCGAGCAGAAAAAGGCCAACATCTATAAAGGCCGTATCACTCGCATCGAACCAAGCCTTGAGGCTGCCTTTGTCGATTTCGGCTCCGAGCGCCACGGCTTCCTGCCCCTCAAAGAAATCTCCCGCGAATACTTCAAGAAAGCCCCCGAAGGCCGCGTCAACATCAAGGACGTCCTGAGCGAAGGCCAGGAAGTCATCGTTCAGGTCGAAAAAGAAGAACGTGGCAACAAGGGCGCAGCCCTGACCACCTTCATCAGCCTGGCCGGTCGTTATCTGGTCCTGATGCCGAACAACCCGCGTGCCGGCGGCATCTCCCGTCGCATCGAAGGCGAAGAACGCAACGAATTGCGTGAAGCGCTGAACGGCTTGGTCGCTCCAGCCGACATGGGCCTGATCGTGCGCACTGCCGGCCTTGGCCGCAGCAGCGAAGAAATGCAGTGGGACCTCGACTACCTGCTGCAACTCTGGACCGCGATCAAGGAAGCCTCGCTGGATCGTTCCGCGCCGTTCCTGATCTACCAGGAAAGCAACGTCATCATCCGCGCCATCCGCGATTACCTGCGCCAGGACATCGGCGAAGTGCTGATCGACAGCGTTGAAGCCCAGGACGAAGCCCTGACCTTCATCCGCCAGGTGATGCCGCAGTACGCCAGCAAGATCAAGCTGTACGAAGACAGCGTTCCGCTGTTCAACCGTTTCCAGATCGAAAGCCAGATCGAGACCGCTTTCCAGCGCGTCGTCGAACTGCCGTCCGGCGGCTCCATCGTCATCGATCCGACCGAAGCCCTGGTGTCCATCGACATCAACTCGGCGCGCGCCACCAAAGGCAGCGACATCGAAGAAACCGCCCTGCAGACCAACCTTGAAGCGGCTGAAGAAATCGCCCGTCAGTTGCGCCTGCGCGACATCGGCGGCCTGATCGTCATCGACTTCATCGACATGACCCCTGCCAAGAACCAGCGCGCCGTGGAAGAGAAAGTCCGCGAATGCCTGGAAGCCGACCGCGCCCGCGTGCAGATCGGCCGCATCTCGCGCTTCGGCCTGCTGGAAATGTCCCGTCAGCGCCTGCGTCCTTCGCTGGGCGAAAGCAGCGGCATCGTCTGCCCGCGCTGCAGCGGTACCGGCATCATCCGTGACGTCGAATCGCTGTCCCTGGCGATCCTGCGCCTGATCGAAGAAGAAGCCCTGAAAGACCGCACCGCCGAAGTTCGCGCTCAAGTGCCGATCCCGGTGGCCGCGTTCCTGCTCAACGAAAAACGCAACTCGATCACCAAGATCGAACTGCGCACCCGCGCCCGCATCGTCATCCTGCCGAACGATCACCTCGAAACCCCGCATTTCGAAGTTCAGCGTCTGCGTGACGACAGCCCGGAAGCCGCGACCAACCAGTCCAGCTACGAAATCGCTGCCGCTGCCGCCGATGTCGAAGACGTCCAGCCAGCCGCCGCGACCCGCACCCTGGTTCGCCAGGAAGCCGCCGTCAAGACCGCTCCGGCCCGCGCCAACGCTCCGGTTCCGACCGAAGTCGCCGCGCCGGCCCCGGCACCTGCTCCGGTTGCCGCGCCAGAGCCAAGCCTGTTCAAAGGCCTGGTGAAGTCGCTGGTCAGCCTGTTTGCCACTAAAGAAGAGCCTGTTGCTCCGGTTGTGGTTGAAAAACCTGCCGCCGAGCGTCCGGCCCGCAACGAAGAGCGTCGCAACGGTCGTCAGCAGAGCCGCAACCGTAACGGTCGCCGCGATGAAGAACGCAAGCCTCGCGAAGAACGTGCACCGCGTGAAGAACGCGCACCACGTGAGCCGCGTGAAGAGCGCCAACCGCGTGAGCCACGTGAAGTCCGCGAGCCACGCGAGTCCCGCGACGAAGCGCCGGTAGCCCGCGAAGAACGCGCACCACGCGCGCCTCGTGAAGAACGTGCACCGCGTGCTCCGCGTGAAGACCGCAAGCCGCGTGGCGAGCGTGAAGAACGCGTACGTGAACTACGCGAGCCTCTGGATGCCGCTCCAGCCGTCGCTGCCGCCGCCAGCGCTGAAGAGCGTCCGGCCCGTCAGCCGCGTGAAGAACGTGCACCACGTCCTCCGCGTGAAGAGCGTCAACCGCGTGCCGAACAGGCCGCTGCTGCCGTAGCCGAAGAAGAAATCACCACCAGTGAAGAGCAACTGCCGGAAGATGGTTCGGAGAACGCCGAAGGCGATCGTCCACGCCGCCGCTCCCGTGGTCAGCGTCGTCGCAGCAACCGTCGCGAGCGTCAGCGTGACGCCAATGGCAACGTGATCGAAGGTTCGGAAGAATCCACCGAAAACGCTGAAGCCGCCGAGCCAAGCACTGCCGATCTGGCTGCTGGTCTGGCTGTTACTGCCGCTGTTGCCAGCACCGTGATCAGCGCTCCAGCCGAAGCTCAGGCCCACGAGCAAGCTGAACGCGCCACCGCTGCAACCCTGGAAACTGCTCCAGTAGAAGCGCCGGTTGTTGAAGCAACCACTCCGGTAGAAGTAGCTGCTGCTCCGGAAGTCGAAGTGGCGCCGGTTCGCGAAGCTCAGCCTCAGGCTGAAGCGGCTGCCGAACCCGCGGTGACCTTCGAAGCACCAGCCGTAGTTGAAGAGTCGGTTGTCGAAAACGTCGCTGAAACCGTGACCGAAACCGTGCGTGAAGTTCGCGAAGAGCAGACCGCTTTCAACTGGGTGGCCGAGCCGGCCGTCACTGAAACACCAGCACCAGTGGTTGAAGCGCCTGCCGTGGAAGAAGCCAAGGCCGCCGAGCCAGTGGTTGTTGCAGAACCAGCGCCAGTCGTAGAAGCGCCAGTCGCAGCCGAAGCGCCAGCGCCAGTTGCTGCGCCTGCTCCGGTCAGCGCCCTGACCCCAAGCGGCCGTGCGCCGAACGACCCGCGTGAAGTGCGTCGTCGCAAGCGTGAAGAAGAGCGTCTGCAGAAGGAAGCCGAACTGGCTGCCGCCGCTGCTGCTCCAGCTGCCGAAGTGGTCGAGGCAGCCCCTGCCCCGGTCGCTGAAGAAGTTGCCGTTGAAGCCGTGATTGCCGAAGCGCCACGTTCCGTTCAGGACGCGGTCGAGCACCACGAACAGGCCCAGGAAAAAGAACACGAGCCTAAACCTCTCGTCTGATTCCGACCGCCACTAAAAAGCCCCGCCTGGTGATCCAGGCGGGGCTTTTTTGCCTCAAGGTTTTATCAGGATGGCGGGAAAACCAGCGCATCCGGCACGTCGATATCCCACAACACCCCCGGATCATCCACCGCGACTTCAATCACCCGCCCTTGGGCGAACAACGGCCTGGCGCCCCGGTCACCGGACAAGGCCATCAGCCCTGCGGCGAACGAGCGACCAAACCCGACCGGATGCCCATAGTCACCGTTCAACGTCGGTACGCTGACCGTATCCTCGGCAATCGCCGCCACGACCCGCTCAATACTCGACGGCAGGATGAACGGCATGTCGCCCAGCACAATCAACCAGCCATCGGCATCCGGGCAAGCTGCCACACCCGCCGCGATGCTGTCGCCCATTCCCGTGGACTCGATCGAGACAATGTCGCACCCGTAAGCCTGCGCCATGCGCATCGCCTGCGGCCGCGCCTCGGTCGTCACCAGCACTCGCTTGTCGAGGCTGGCCGGCAGATTCACCAACACCTGCTCGATCACCGAACGCACCGCGCCGTCACGCCCGGTGCAATCGGCCAGCAGCTTGTCCTTGTCGGCACCCGCCACTTCGCGAAAGCGGCTGCCCTCGCCCGCCGCCAGCACAATCACTCCGATGGATCGGCTCATACACTCTCCACGGTCTTCTTCTGCTTGAGCTCGACACCATTCTTGATCGCGACGATTTCCGCCAACAGCGACAAGGCGATTTCCGCCGGGGAATGGCTGCCGATATGCAAACCGATCGGCCCGTGCAAACGGGCGATGGCCGCTTCCGACAAGCCTAGCTCAGCCAGATTTTCCCGACGTTTGCGGCTGTTGACCCGTGAGCCAAGCGCACCGACATAGAATGCTTTGGAGTCGAGCGCCGTGAGCAGCGCCATGTCATCCAGCCGTGGATCGTGAGTCAGCGCGACAATCGCCGTGCGCTCATCGGTCTGGATATTCAGCACCGCCTCGTCCGGCATGCCGGGCACAAACCGCCCATGCTGCTCTTCCCAGCCATAGACGAACTCGGTACGTGGATCACAGATCAGCACTTCGAAATCCAGCAGTCGCGCCATCTCGGCCACATACCGCGACAACTGCCCGGCGCCGATCAACAGCAGGCGCCAGCGCGGACCGTAAATGGCGCGCAGGGTCTGGCCGTCGAAGCTCAAGGTGTCAGTCTTGCCGGCCGGGCGCAACACCACCTCACCAGTGCCGATGCTCAGCTCGCGAGCGACAATTTCGTGGGCCTCGCAGCGGGCCAGCAACTCGGCGACCCACGCCGGATCACCGACCCGTTCCTCGGTCAGGCGCAGGGTGCCGCCGCAAGGCAGGCCGAAGCGCGCGGCTTCTTCCTGCGTCACGCCGTAGGTGATCAATTGCACCGGCGGTCCGTCGGTGCTAATTCGCCCATCGTGCAGCCGGGCAATCAGATCGTCTTCGACGCAACCGCCGGACACCGAACCGATCACCACGCCATCTTCACGCAACGCCAGCATCGCGCCGGGCGCCCGGGGCGCGGTGCCCCAGGTCTGCACCACGGTGAACAACACCACCCGCTGCCCGGCACTACGCCATTCGAGCACGCTACGCAGGACATTCAGATCGGCGCTGTCCATCACGCTTGCGCCTTCTGCCAGCCCTGCAACTGGTAGCGCACCGGCAGGTTGCGAATACGTTGGCCAGTGGCAGCGAAGATCGCGTTGCACAGTGCCGGCGCAATCGGCGGTACGCCCGGCTCACCGACACCACCCAGCGGCACCTCGCCCGGCGGCGACACCAGATGCACCGCCACTTCCTTCGGTGCCAGCGACATGCGAGCCACTTCATACATATGGAAGTTGTCCTGTTGCACCTTGCCGTCCTTGAAGCTGATTTCGCCCCACACGGCATTGCCCAGGCCCATCACACAAGCGCCTTCGAACTGCGAACGGATCCGCTCAGGGTTGATTTGCGGCCCGCAATCCACGGCGATATCGGCCTTGTGCACGATCAGCGTGCCATCGTCCTTGACCTCGACCTCAATCACCGCCGCCACATAAGTCACGAAGCTGTAATGCACTGCCAGCCCGAGGCCGCGCCCTTTGGGCAATTTGCGCCCCCAACCGGCGGCCTTGGCCGCGGTTTCCAGCACGGTGCGCATGCGCCCGGTGTCGATCGGATAACGCTCGGGGGATTCGCCGTAGTTCCATTCTTCACTGAGCGTGCGCGGGTCGATCTGCCGATCCGGGCCGAGCAATTTGATCTGGTACTTGAGCGGATCTTCCTTGGCCTTGTGCGCCAGTTCGTCGACGAAGCTCTGGATTGCGAAGCCATGGGGAATGTTCGACACCGAGCGATACCAGCCCACCCGCGTATGCACCGTGGCCTCAGGGTTTTCCAGGCGCACGTTGGGAATCGCGTAGGCCATGTTGGTGAAGCCCATGCCCAGCTCAAACGCGGCTTCGTGATTCATGCCCGGCGCAAACAGCGCGGTGATGCTCGGCGCCACCGTGCGGTGCAGCCAGGCGGACGGCAAACCGTCCTTGCCCACACCGGCCTTGAGGTATTCGGCCGACACGGTGTGGAAATAGGAATTGTGGATGTCGTCTTCGCGCGTCCACTGGACCCGTACAGCCTTGCCGGGAAATTCCTTCGCCAGAATGGCAGCTTCAACAACGAAATCCGGCTTGGACTTGCGACCGAAACCACCGCCGAGCAGCGTCACGTTGAAGGTCACGTTATCGAACGGCAAACCGAGGCGTTCAGCGATCCGCTCACGGGTGACCTGCGGTGCCTGACTCGGCGCCCAGGCCTCGCACACGCCTTCTTTATAGCGAGCGATGGCGACCATCGGCTCCATCGGTGCCTGGGCCAGATGCGGCAAGTAATAAGAGGCTTCGAGCGTGCTGGCGGCACTGCCGATGGCTTTGTCGATGTCGCCGGTATTGCGCACCACTTTGCCCGGTTTCAGCGAAGCGGCTTCGATCTCCTTGCGATAGGCAACGGAGTCGTAACTGGCATTCGGGCCATCGTCCCACTCGATTTTCAGCGCTTCACGGCCCTTCAATGCCGCCCAGGTATTGCTGGCCACCACGGCCACGCCGCCCAACGGCTGAAATTCCGAAGGCAGTGGCCGCGGTTCGATCTGGATGACTTTGAGTACGCCCGGCACTTTCAGCGCGGCGCTGTCGTCCACCGACTTGACCTTGCCGCCGTAAACCGCAGGGCGAGCAATCACCGCGTAGAGCATGCCGTCGAAATGCACGTCAGCGCCGTACACCGCACGGCCATTGACGATGTCGGCACCGTCGATGGCTTTGGTGCCTTCCTTGCCGATGTAACGGAACTCCGACGGCTGCTTGAGCCGCAGGCTGTCTCGGCCCGGAACCGGCAGCGCACTGGCCGCAGCGGCCAGCTCACCGTAACCCAGCTCGCGCCCGGACGGTGTGTGAATGACTTTGTGCAGTTGCGCGTGGCACTCACTGACCGGAACCTTCCACTGCGCGGCGGCTGCCTGCTCCAGCATGGTCCGGGCAGCGGCGCCGCAACGACGCATCGGTTCGTACCAGTGACGCATGCTGCGTGAGCCGTCGGTGTCCTGGTTGCCGAAGCGCACTTCATCACCCGGCGCCTGCTGAACCTTGACGTGGGTCCAGTCGGCTTCCAGCTCATCAGCGACCACCATGGTCAGGCTGGTGCGCACGCCCTGGCCCATTTCCGAGCGGTTGCAGACCACAGTCACCGTACCGTCGGCGGCAATACTGACGTAGACCTTCGGATCATCGATCCAGCCGTTGGGCATGCCATCGGCACCGAATTTCTTCGGTTTGTCTTCGGCCAGCGCATCCTGCCAGCCCCAGCTCGCCGCCAGCACCAGCGCACCGGTAGCGCCGACACCTTTGAGGAAGCCCCGGCGACTCAGGTTACTCAGGGCAAAATCGTTCGGTAGACGGCTCATGCCTTGGCCTCCTTCAAGTGAGTGGATGCCTGACGGATCGCAGTCTTGATCCGGTTGTAGGTGCCGCAGCGGCAGATGTTGCCGACCATCGCCTCTTCAATCTGCTCGTCGCTCGGGTTCGGGTTGGTCTTGAGCAACGCGGTGGCGGACATGATTTGCCCGCCCTGGCAGTAACCGCATTGGGCCACCGCGGTGTCGAGCCAGGCTTGCTGGACGATCTGACCGACCGGGTCGGCGTGCAAGTTGTCGATGGTGGTCACGTTCTGCCCGACCACCGAACCGATCAGGGTGATGCAACTGCGCGCCGGCGCGCCGTCGATATGAATGGTGCACGCACCGCACAGGCCCATGCCGCAGCCGAACTTGGTGCCGTTGTAACCGGCGACGTCACGGATCGCCCACAACAGCGGCATGTCCTCGGTGACGTCGAGTGGGTGGTCTTGACCATTGAGTTTCAGGGTAATCATGGGCACGCCCGCATATTCATGGAGGTTATGGGGTCGAGCAATCTGCCGCCGGAAATCAGCGGTGGGGTCACGCAGATCGACTCAGGCTAATGAGGCTCTCTTGTGCAGACGCAAACGTCTGCACCGGGCCTTTGGTGGAGCAAATGGTTGTATCGTTAGCTGGCTAAGTTAACCCGGAATTAACAAAAAAGCCCTGCACTTTTTAAATAATGCAGGGCTTTGGATTGAACCTTGAAAGCGTAGCCTCAATAACGGTTGGGCTCCATTTCCAGCTCAACATTGAAACGTTCTGCAATGTCTTTCTGGATACGCTGCGCCAGATCGAGCAATTGCAGCCCGGTCGCCGCGCCGTAGTTGACCAGCACCAGCGCCTGCAATTTATGCACGCCGGCATCGGCCTCACGGAAGCCTTTCCACCCGGCGCGCTCGATCAACCAGCCGGCCGCGAGTTTCATCTGCCCGTCCGGTTGCGCGTAGGCCACCAGATCCGGGTGCTGTTGCTTGATCTGTGCGACCACTGCCGCCGACACAAGCGGGTTCTTGAAGAAGCTGCCGGCATTGCCGAGCACCGCCGGGTCCGGCAGTTTTTCGCTGCGGATGCTGCAAATGGCGCGGCTGACGTCTGTCGGCGTTGGTTGTTCAATACCCTGCTCGGTCAGGCGCTGACGCACCGGGCCGTATTCCAGGTGCAGATGGGCGACTCGATCCAGTGCGAAGCGCACCCGCAGGATCAGCCAACGACCCGGCTGCTGCTTGAACACGCTATCGCGGTAGGCGAAATTGCACTCTTCCAGACTGAAGTCGCGCAGCTCGCCGGTCTGGCGATCCAGCGCCGTCAGGCCGTCGAACACGTCCTTGATCTCGACGCCGTAGGCGCCGATGTTCTGCATCGGCGCAGCGCCGACGGTGCCGGGGATCAGGCTGAGATTTTCCAGCCCCGAAAAACCCAGCGCCAGCGTGTGCTGGACAAACGGATGCCACGGCTCACCCGCCTCGGCTTCGATGACCACGCGATTGCCATCGTCGCTGATGACGCGAATGCCACGGCTGGCCATGCGCAGCACCAGTGCCGGGATGTCCGCCGTGAGCAACAGATTGCTGCCGCCGCCGATCACCAGCAACGGCACATCGTGAGCGATCGCGTAAGCCAGGGCTTCGCGCACATCCGCATCACTGTGGGCCTCGGCAAACAGTTGTGCGCGAACGTCCACACCAAAAGTGTTGAACGGTTTCAGGGAAACCTGAGGGTGTACCTGCAAACTCATAACCGGCCCTTCACTTCAACCAACAACCGGTCGCAGGCGCGCTCGATCAGATCCAATACCTGCTCGAAACCCTGATCGCCGTCGTAATACGGATCCGGCACCTCGTCGACTTCACCTTCGTAACGGCGCAGGAACAAGTCCAGCTCGGCCTTGCCGGTGGACGGTCGCAAGGCCTTGAGGTTGCGCAGGTTGCTGTTGTCCATGGCGAGGATCAGGTCGTAGCTGGCGAAATCGGCGCGGCTGACCTGCTGAGCGCGTTGCGCCGAAAGGTCATAGCCACGCAGTCTGGCCGCAGCCTGGCTGCGCTTGTCCGGCGGATTGCCGACGTGCCAGTCGCCGGTGCCGGCGGAGGCCACTTCGACCTGATCCGCCAGCCCCGCTTCGCGCAATTTATGGCGCAACACGCCTTCGGCGGTGGGCGAACGGCAGATATTGCCCAGGCACACGAACAGAACGCGCATCAGGCCTCCAGCAGGCGACGGACGCGCTCGAGGTCTTCGGCGGTGTCGACCCCGGTCGGCGGTGCGATCAAGGCGTCAGCCACATGAATCCGCACGCCGTGCCACAAGGCACGCAGTTGTTCGAGAGATTCGGTATTTTCCAGCCAGCACGGCCCCCAGCTCACGAAGTCCTGAAGGAAGCCGGCGCGGTAGGCATAGATGCCGATGTGACGGCGATACGGCACGCCTTCCGGCAGCACGTCTCGGCTTTTGGCGAACGCGTCGCGGGCCCATGGCAGAGTCGCGCGACTGAAGGTCAGCGCCAGACCGTTGAGGTCGCTGACGACCTTGACCACATTCGGGTTGAACAGGGTTTCGATGTCTTCGATCGGCTCGGCCAGGGTGGCCATGCGCGCTTCGGTATGGGCCGCGAGGTTGGCGGCGACCTGATCGATCACGCTTGGCGGGATCAGCGGTTCGTCCCCCTGCACGTTGACCACGATGGCATCCGGCTCCAGGCCCAGCTTCGCGGCCACTTCGGCCAGACGATCGGTGCCGGAGTTGTGATCTTCACGGGTCAGCACCACTTCGGCGCCGAAAGCCTTGCAGGCCTCGACGATGCGCGCATCGTCAGTCGCCACGACCACGCGGCTGGCGCTGCTTTTGCTCGCCTGCTCCCAGACGTGCTGGATCATCGGCTTGCCGGCGATGTCCAGCAGCGGTTTGCCCGGCAGGCGGGTCGAGGCGTAGCGCGACGGGATGACAACGGTGAAGGCTGTGGTCATTTATCCAGACGCTCGTCGGTGGTCAGGGTGCGGGCTTCGCTTTCCAGCATGACCGGGATGCCATCACGGATCGGGTAGGCCAGGCCGGCGCCCTTGCTGATCAGTTCGGTCTTGTCGGCGCTGAGCTTGAGTGGGCCTTTGCAGATCGGGCAGGCGAGGATGTCGAGCAATTTGGTGTCCATGAACATTCCCTGGATAAAAACGGTTTAAGGCAAAAGACGATCCGGCAACAGGCGCATCAGTTGCGTGTCGAACCAGGCCACGAAGGCCGGCGACGGCACGGCATCGACCGCCAGGTACCACCAGTCGGCGGCAGCGAAGGTGCGGCACTTCACCGCGTCCTTTTCGGTCATCACCAGCGGCAATGACGGCGTGAAACTCAAGGCCTGCACGCTGTATTCGGCGTGATCGGCAAATGCGTGGGGCACAGGTCGCCAGTCTAGCGCTTCGAGGGTATTGAAGAAACGTTGCGGATTACCGATCCCGGCCACCGCATGCAGCGACTGTCCGGCTGGAAAATGATCGAGGGGCTGGCGTTCGCCGCTGAGCAGATTGACCAGTGCCGTGGGTTGCAGACGGAAGGCGAAACCGCCGTCGCGATCCTCGGGGGCGCCATTGAACAGTACGCCATCGACGCTTTGCAGACGCTCAATGGGTTCGCGCAGGGGGCCGGCGGGCAGACAGCGCTTGTTACCGAGCCCACGGGCGGCATCGATCAGCACCAGCTCAAGGTCACGCGCCAGACGATAATGCTGCATGCCGTCGTCGGACAGGATCAAGTCCAGCGGCTCGCTGGCCAGCAAGGCTTTGACGGCAGCGCCGCGATTCGGGTCGATCATCAGCGGCACGCCGGTACGCTGCACGATCAGTAACGGTTCGTCGCCGGCGATGTCGGCGTCTTGATCGGCTTCGACCCGCCACGGCAATTGCGGCGGCTTGGCACCGTAACCGCGACTGACCACACCGACCCGCAGCCCGCTGCGTCGACAGTGCTCGATCAGCCACAGGATCATCGGCGTCTTGCCGGTGCCGCCAACAGTGATGTTGCCGACCACGATCACCGGCACCGGCGATTGATAGATCTCGCCTTCGCCGTCGAGAAAACGCTGACGCTTGCCGGCCACGACGCGGCGGTACAGCCACTCCAGCGGCCGCAACAGCGTCAGGGCCGGGTGCCCCTGATACCACGCGGCGAGCAGACGATCGGACATGGCCATCAGGATTTGGGCGCCGCCTCGACCGTGGTCATGCGCAAATGGCTGAAACCGAGCTTGCCGGCCGCATCCATGGCGGTAATCACGGATTGGTGCTGAGTCTTGCCGTCAGCACTGATCGACAACGGCATGTTGGTGTCGCCGTTGGATTCTTTCTGCATGGCTTCCATCAGGGTGGCCAGATCGTTTTTCGGCAGAATCCTGTTGTTCACCGAGAACACGCCTTCAGCGCTGATGGCCACGTCCAGTTGCTTGACCTGCTGATCCTCGGCGGGCGAGCCGCTCACGGCTTCCGGCAGGTCGACGCGCAACTGGGTTTCGCGGGTGAACGTAGTGGTCACGACGAAAAACAGCAACAAAATGAACACCACGTCGATCAGTGACGCGAGGTTGATATCGATGGTTTCCCGGGGTTTGCGACGGAATTTCACGCTTTGCCCCCGGCCAGATCGACGTCACGGTCGCCCTGCACCACTTCCACCAGTTTGATCGCTTCCTGTTCCATGCCCACCACCAGCTCATCGATGCGGCGTTGCAGGAAACGGTGGAAGAATACCGACGGGATACCGACCATCAGGCCCGCTGCCGTGGTGATCAGCGCCTTGGAGATACCACCGGCCAGCACCGAAGCATTGGTGGTCATGCCGGAACCGGTGAAGGCACTGAAAATATCGATCATGCCCAACACCGTACCCAGCAGACCCAGCAACGGCGACATGGCGGCGATGGTGCCCAGCGCATTGACGTAACGCTCCAGCTCGTGGATGACCCGGGCGGCGGCTTCTTCAATGCACTCTTTCATGATCTCGCGACCATGCTTGGAGTTGGCCAGGCCCGCGGCGAGGATTTCACCCAGCGGCGAGTTGGCGCGCAATTCCTTGAGTTTTTCCTTGTTGAGCTGCTTGTCCTTGATCCAGACCCAGACCTGACCCAGCAGATGCTCGGGGGTGACGCGACTGGCGCGCAGCGTCCACAGGCGCTCGGCGACGATCGCCATGGCGGCGATGGAACTCAGAATGATCGGCAACATCATCCAGCCGCCGGATTTGACCAATTCCCACACAGTGACAGCCCCCTCGAAAAAGTGCGCCACTTTACCATACCGGTTCGCGATAAAGACCCGTCGCCCCGACGACCGTGCGCGGCCCGTGCTCAACGGTACTCGGCCCCCGGCAGCGGCGGCTCTCGCCAGAACCGGCGCTGCTGACGCATCGACCGGGCCGGCTGAAATCTGCCCAGTTGCAGATGAATGGCACCCTGCTCCGCGCTGTCATGGATGCGCAGGCCCAGCTTGCGGTAACGGGCGATGACCGTCGGATGCGGATGCCCGAACGAGTTGCCGTGCCCCCGGGAGATCAGCACGTCCCGCGGCTGCAAAACCTTGAGCAACGCCATTGATGAGGAACTGCGGCTGCCATGGTGCGGGGCCTGCAGCCATTGAGTCGGAACCGCCAGCACGCTATTGAGCAAGTCCCGTTCGGCAGCGGTGTCGATATCGCCGGTCAGCAGCAACCGCTCGCCGTTGGCTTCGATCTGCAGGACGCAGGAGCGCTGGTTGCTGTCTTGTGCGCCGGCCCACTGCCATAGATGGAAGGCAACGCCGTCCCACTGCCATTGCCGACCGCTTTCACAGGTTTCAGCGCTCAGCGCTTCGGGCAGCCCCGGCGGATCGCCGCTGATCACCCGGCTGACCGGCAAGCCGTTTGCCACGGCCAGTGCCCCACCGGCATGGTCGGCGTCGGCATGACTGAGCAGCATCAGGTCCAGTCGCGCCACACCCAGTTTGTGCAAGGCCGGCAACACTACGCGCTCACCGACGTCGAAATCGCCAAAACGCGGGCCAGTGTCGTACAGCAATGTGTGGTGACGGGTGCGGATCAGAATCGCCAGTCCCTGGCCGACGTCGAGTTGCCAGACATCCGCCACACCTTCGGCCAGTCGCTCCCGGGGCGGCAATGCCAGCACCAGCAGCAACGCCCAGCCCAAGGGACGCAATGGAACACCTCGGGGCAGCAACAACAGCACGGCACCGATGCAGCCCAGAGCCAGGATCCATCCCGGCATCGAGGCTGCAACCCATGCCGGCCAGCGCCCGGCAATCAAGGCCAGAGCCCGGAACAATCCATCGACCAAGCCGCCGGCCAGCCATAACAGACCTTCGCCGATATAGGGAATCGGCAACAACAAAGTGCCAAGCAACGCCGGCGGGAGCACCGCAAAACTGATCCACGGCACCGCCAGCAGATTGGCCAATGGTCCGCTGAGGCTGATCGGCAGGCCCTGGATCAGCAACACCGGGCACAAACCGATTGCGATCAGCCATTGGGCTCGCGTCCAGGTCTGCCACCAGCGCCACGGCCCCAGACGACCGCCGAAGGTAAAAATCAGCACCGCCACCGCCGTGAAGGACAGCCATAATCCTGGACGCAGACTGGCCAGCGGGTCCATCAACAACACCCCGTTGAAGGCCAGCAACAACGGCCACCAGGCACCCAGATGGCGAAATCGCAATCGCCACAGCAACACCAGCGCAACCATCACACAAGCCCGCCGCACCGGCACATCGAATCCGGCCAGCAAGCCGTAACCCAGCGCCGCCGAGAATGCGAGACCACACGCCCACGGCAGCCACGGCCAACGCAATGGCCACAGACCGAATCGCGCCAGCCCGGCGATCAGCCCATACATCACCGCCGCCAGCAGACCGATGTGCTGTCCGGAAATCACCAACAGGTGCACGGTGCCGGTGTCCTGCAGGATCTGCCAGTCCTCGCGACCGAGCCCCGAGCCGTCACCCAGCACCAACGCCGTCAGCGCTGCGCCCCGCCCCTGAGTGTCCACTTCCAGCAGGCGCTGTCGGATGCCGTCCCGCCAGGCCCACTGCGCCGCCGCCAGCCGGCTGCCGTCCTTCACCGTGCCGGTGGCGCCGATGCGTTGCGCCAACAGCCAGGCTTCGTAATCGAAGGCATCGGGATTAAGCAGCCCGCCGGGACGCTTGAGTTTCACGGCCAGCCTCCAGCGCTCGCCACTGTTGACCGGTGGCCCGGCGTACCAGGCCAGGCGCATCAGCGATGGCAGTTTCCCGTGACGCGAACGGGCATCGGCCAGTTCAAACCGCACGACCCCGTCGCCGCTCTGCGGCAGGCCGACCACCCGCCCCTCCACCCAGCGCGTTTCACCATCCAGCTCCAGCGGCAGCCGATCATCCAGCGCCCACTGCGCACCGATGCACGACCAGACGAAGCCGAACAGCAAAAATGCCAGCGGATAGCTGCGAAACGGCAACAGCATCAGTGCCAGCACCGGCAGCAACAGCATCCATCCGACCGGCGGCAACGCCGGCAAAAAAACCGGGGCCAGCAGACCGACTGCCAGCGCCATCATCCCTGTGCGCATATGCCCGTCCTTGAGAGTCCCCCTCTTCAGGCATAGCCCCTGTGGAGCGCAGGCGTCGTCAACAATTGTCACAAAGTCTGAATGGGCGGTTCGTAGAATCCAGACATACTTGCCGCCTTAACCGACCGAGAAGCCTTATGCCCCGGCGCTTATTCAAACGTTACATGCCCGACCCGACGAGCATCAGGGAACACAAATCCTTACGCTTTCTCGGCACGTTGCTGCATGACCCGAACCTCTGGCACCTCAACCGACATTCCGTGGCCCGTGCCATGGCCGTTGGCCTGTTCGCCGCATTCCTGCCAATTCCGGCGCAAATGCTGGTGGCCGCCGTCCTCGCGATCATGGTGCGCGGCAACATGCCGATTGCCGTCAGCCTGGTTTGGCTGACCAATCCGATCACCATGCCGGCGGTGTTCTTCTGTACGTATCAGGCCGGGGCCTGGCTGATGGATGTCCCCGCCCGCACGCTCCCCGACGAGTTGACCTGGGAATGGATCAGCGGCGAACTCTCGACACTGTGGCAACCGTTCCTGCTCGGCTCGGTGGTGGTCGGGCTGGTGCTGGGCGCCCTCGCCTATTGCCTGGTGATGATGTACTGGCGCTGGTGGGTGGCCCGGCAATGGGCGCGACGAAAGAAAAGTCGTCGGTCCTGAATGCAAAACGGCCTCCGTGCAGGAAGCCGTTTTTGTTGCAGCACTGATCGAATCAGGTACGCATTCCGCGCCCGCTCACCAGCAGCCGCGCGCAACCGAAATACAGCACCACGGTTGCCACCAGCATGAAGGTGATCGCGATACCGATGCGGATATCCGACACGCCCAGGATGCCGTAACGGAAGGCGTTGACCATATGCAGCACCGGGTTGGCCAGCGACACGGTCTGCCAGAACGGCGGCAGCAAGGTGATCGAGTAGAACACACCACCGAGGTAGGTCAGCGGGGTCAGCACAAACGTCGGGATAATCGAAATGTCATCGAAGTTGCGCGCAAACACGGCGTTGATGAAACCCAGCAGCGAGAAGATCGTGGCCGTCAGCACCACCACCAGCACGGTGACACCCAGGTGATGCACCTGCAGGCTGGTGAAAAACAGCGACAAGATCGTCACGATGACGCCCACCATCAGGCCGCGCAGCACGCCGCCGAGGGTGTAGCCGATCAGGATCGTGTGCGGCGATACCGGCGACACCATCAGTTCTTCGATGGAACGCTGGAACTTGCTGCCGAAGAAACTCGACACCACATTGCCGTAGGAGTTGGTGATCACCGACATCATGATCAGCCCCGGCACGATGTACTCCATGTAGGAGAAACCACCCATGCCGCCGATCTGTTTGCCGATCAGGTTGCCGAAGATCACGAAGTACAGAACCATGGTGATCGCCGGCGGCAGCAGGGTCTGCGGCCAGATCCGCGTGAAGCGCCGGACTTCGCGGTAAACGATGGTGTTGAGGGCGACGAGGTTGGGGCGCAGTTCCGAACTCATACCGCCACCTTCGACAGATTTTTCTCCACCAGGGACACGAACAACTCCTCGAGGCGATTGGTTTTATTGCGCAGGCTCAGCACTTCGATGTTCTGCAGGGCCAGTTGGCCGAACAGCGCAGTGATGCCCATGGACTTGTCGACCTGGACTTCCAGGGTATGCGCATCCACCAGACGGGACGGATAACCGACCAGTTGCGGCGCAACCGCCAGATCGTTCTTGAGGTCGAGCAGGAAGGTCTCCACATGCAGTTGCCCGAGCAACTGACGCATGCTGGTGTTCTCGACGATGGTGCCGTGGTCGATGATGCCGATGTTGCGGCACAGTTGTTCAGCCTCTTCCAGATAGTGCGTGGTGAGGATGATGGTGATGCCTTTCTGATTCAGTTCGGTGAGGAACGTCCACATCGAACGGCGCAGCTCGATATCCACCCCGGCCGTCGGTTCGTCGAGGATCAGCAGGCGCGGTTCATGCACCAGTGCCCGGGCAATCATCAAGCGGCGTTTCATGCCGCCGGACAACGAACGCGAAGGCACATCGCGCTTGTCCCACAGGCCGAGCTGGGTCAGGTACTGCTCGGCGCGTTCCTTGGCGATTTTCGCCGGAATGCCGTAGTACCCGGCCTGGGTCACGACGATGTCGAAGGTTTTTTCGAACTGGTTGAAGTTGAATTCCTGGGGGACCACGCCGATCGAGCGCTTGAGCGCTGCGGGGTTCTTGTCCAGATCGTGGCCGAAAATATTCACCGTGCCACTGGTCTTGTTCACCAGGGTCGAAAGAATGCCGATGGTCGTGGATTTGCCGGCGCCGTTGGGGCCGAGCAACGCGAAGAAGTCACCTTCGGCGACGTCCAGATCGATACCACTCAAGGCCTGGAACCCGTTGCCGTAGGTTTTGGTTAGCTGCCGGATGGACAGAGCGGAACTCATATCGGATTACGCACCAAGAAGAGAAAAAGGACTGAATGACGGCGGGCGGCGAGGGAGACAACCGCGGCGCACAAGCGCAATGGTGCTTGCCGCCGCCGCACAAGTACAGTCAAGTGTGTCGATAGTAGGTATTAAGTCAACGCGGTCATGACGGCTTTGCGATACGCCGGACGCTGCTTCAGTCGCGCGTACCAGGCCTCCAGATGCGGCATCGGCGCACGCTCGATCGGCATCTCGAACCAGGCATAAATGAAACTGCCGAGGGGAATGTCGCCCATGCCGATTTCACTGCCGGACAGGTACGGCTGGTTTTTCAGGGCCTGATCGGCCATCGCCAGCAAGCCTTCACATTCCTTGATCGCGGCATGAATCGCCGGCCAGTCCTGCTTTTCCGCCGGCGTGCGCAAAACGCCCCAGAACACCGTGCGAAATGGCCCGGCGAAACTGGACGTGGTCCAGTCCATCCATTTGTCAGCGGTGGCGCGGGTCTGTGGATCCGTCGGATACCACGCAGTGTCGGCCGCATGTTTTGCCAGCAGGTAACGCACGATGGCATTCGATTCCCACAACACGAAACCATCGTCCTGAATCACCGGCACCCGCCCGTTCGGGTTCATCGCCCGGTACTCCGGCGTGTCGACCACACCAAACGCGCCACCGGCATCGATGGCCTCGTAGGCCAGCCCGAGCTCTTCGGCAGCCCACAACGGCTTTCTGACATTCGACGAATTCTTGCGACCCCAGATCTTCAGCATGACCGCCTCTTTTCCATTGAGTGGGCGAGCAGCATACGCCGGATCAGCGGCTGCCGACATTACCGCGCATGTCACTGGACAGTGGCGTCTGCTGATCGTTGAACAGGTGCGGATAGCATTTGTGCAGATGTTCGAAAAAAAAGGATTCCGGTACATCGGCGAACTGGCCGTGGTCGACCAGGTACTCCATCAGCAGCGCGCCATCGCTGTTGTACGGATGGAAAACGCTGTCGTTCATACCGTCGAATTCCAGCGGCGCAACGTTGAACATTTCGCAGAGCTTCTGGTTGAACGCGGGTGTGGCTTTCACCCAGCGCTCATTGAGAAACAGTTCGGTATAACCATGCATGGCGAACACTTCGCTTCTCAGCAGTTCAAGCAGACGCGGCGTCGACAGATGATTTTTCACATCCGCCAGACCAATGCGTGCGGGGATCCCGCAATGACGCGCACAACCGGCGAGCAACGTGGCCTTGGGCACGCAATAACTTTCACCCGCCGCCAGCGCGTAGCTGCCGCGCAAGGTCTGCGGGTCGCGGCTGAAGGTGTACATGTTGTAACGCACCGCCTCGCGCACAGCGTAATAAAGACTGATCGCCTGCGCCAGCGGATCGCGACTGGTACCACGGTGCTGTTCGGCGAACTCCACCACCGAGGGGTGGTCACTATCGATGAAGCGGCCGGGACTCAGATATTCGCGCATGACGACATTCTCCTGGGTGAACCCGGAGTCTAGCGAGAGGATCAGCACAGAGATAACGACGTTTCGGCCAAACATGGACGCAAAGCCGCGGAGTCAGCGAACGATTTCCCACGGGTGTTGCCCACCGAAACTACAAAAGCCGTCCAAGGTTTCCCACGAACTCAATCACCTTGCTCTGACCACCCTGATTTGCAGATGCCGTCTAAGCTCTGGAGGGTCGTTCGCCCTGGTTCACGGAGGATTAAATATGCTGTTGTTGTGGATACTGGTTCTGATCGTCGGCGTGGCGTATCTGGCCCACCGACGCATCGCCCCGCTGCCTGCACTGGGCATCGTTGCCGCTTACCTGTTGGCGATGGGGATTTTCAGCCACGCACCGGGCTGGTTGCTGCTGATCTTCTGGGTCGTGCTGGCCCTGGTGGCCGCCCCGCTGCTGTTGCCTGACCTGCGCCGCAAACACTTCACCGCGCCGCTGTTCAGCTGGTTCCAGAAAACCCTGCCACCGATGTCGCAGACCGAACGCGACGCGATCGACGCCGGCACGGTGTGGTGGGACGGCGAACTGTTCAGCGGCCGTCCGGACTGGGACAAGCTGCTGTCCTATCCCAAGGCGCAGTTGAGCGACGAGGAACAGGCGTTCATCGACGGCCCGACCGAAGAGCTCTGCGCGATGGTTACCGACTGGCAGATCGGCCAATCGATGGACCTTCCACCCGAAGCGTGGACCCACATCAAGGAGCACGGCTTCTTCGCCCTGATCATTCCCAAGGAATTCGGCGGCAAGGGATTCTCTGCCTACGCCCACTCCCAGGTGGCGATGAAACTGGCGACCCGCAGCGGCGACCTCGCCTCCACCGTGATGGTGCCCAACTCCCTCGGCCCGGCCGAACTGCTGCTGCATTACGGCACCGACGAACAACGTAATCATTACCTGCCGCGACTGGCCCGGGGCGAAGATATTCCGTGCTTCGCGCTGACCGGTCCGCTCGCCGGCTCCGATGCCGGCGCCATGCCTGACACCGGGATCATCTGCAAAGGCCAGTGGGAAGGCCAGGAAACCCTCGGCCTGCGCCTGAACTGGGAAAAACGCTACATCACCCTCGGCCCGGTCGCGACCTTGCTTGGCCTCGCCTTCAAGGCCTATGACCCGGATCACCTGCTTGGCGACAAGGAAGACCTGGGCATCAGCCTGGCATTGATTCCGACCGATACTCCCGGCGTGGAAATCGGTCGTCGCCACTTGCCGCTGGGTGCGGCGTTCATGAACGGCCCGAACTCCGGCAAGGACGTGTTCATCCCGCTGGATTTCCTCATCGGCGGCCAGGACATGCTCGGCAAAGGCTGGATGATGCTGATGAACTGCCTGTCGGTCGGGCGCTCGATTTCCTTGCCGGCAGTGGGCACCGGAGCGGCCAAGTTCACCAGTCTGGTGACCGGGCAGTACGCGCAGATTCGTGAGCAATTCAACGTTCCACTGTCCGCGTTCGAAGGCATTCAGGAAGCCATGGCGCGCATCAGTGGCAACGCCTGGATGATGGACGCCGCACGGATGCTGACCGCCAACGCAGTGGATCTGGGCGAGAAGCCTTCGGTGCTGTCGGCGATCCTCAAGTACCACCTCACCGAACGCGGTCGCGAGTGCATCAGCCACGCCATGGATGTGCACGGTGGCAAGGCGATCATCATGGGCCCGAACAACTACCTGGGTCGCAGCTGGAACGGCGCACCGATCTTCATCACGGTGGAGGGCGCGAACATTCTTTCGCGCAACCTGATGATCTTCGGCCAGGGCGCGATCCGCTGCCATCCGTTCGTGCTCAAGGAAATGGCCCTCGCCGGGCGTGAAGACAAGGATCAGGCACTCAAGGAGTTCGATGGCCTGCTGCTCAAGCACATCGGATTTGCCGTGAGCAACGCTGCCAGCACGCTGGTATTGAACCTTGGTTTCGGCCACTTCGAACACGCACCGGGAGACAAGCTCAGCCAGGGATATTTCCGCGCGCTCAACCGTCAGGCTGCCGCGTTTGCCATGCTCGCCGACCTGAGCATGATGCTGCTGGGCGGCGAGCTGAAACGCCGCGAACGGCTGTCGGCCCGTCTGGGCGATGTGCTGAGCAACCTGTATCTCGCCTCCGCAGCGCTCAAGCGCTATCACGATCTTGATTCTCCGGCGTACATGGAACCGCTGTTCACCTGGGCCATGGAAGAAAGCCTCGGCCAGTCGGAAAAGGCACTCGATGAACTGCTGACCAACTTCCCGAACCGGGTCTTCGGCTGCCTGTTGCGGGTGATCGTGTTCCCGTTCGGTCGCCGCCACAAAGGCCCGTCAGACAGACTCGGTGCCGAAGTGGCCGCCGTCATCGGTCGGGCCAAGGGCGATCCGGCGCTGGAAGAACTGCTTGCCGGCTGCTATCGCCCACAATCGGCGGATGACGCAGTCGGTGCGCTGCAACATGCCTGCGATCAGTTGAACGCTGCGCAACCGCTGCACAAAAAGCTGCATACGTCGCTCAAAAGTGGCCAGGTCAAACCGGTCGCCGGCGAACACGCCATCGATGCGGCACTGGAAGCCGGCGTGCTGCAAGCCGTGGAAGCCCAGACCCTGCGTGATGCCGAAGCGGCGCGGCGCAAGGTGATCGATGTCGATGACTTTGACAAAGAGGAACTGAAACCGGCGCAAGGGAAAGTCCGCTGATCCCTTCAATCAGTGAAAAACGGGCGCAGGGGCTTTATACTCCCGCGCCCGTTTTGCTCTTGAGGACTTATCTCGTGTCCAATGTCGTTGCCGATCATCTGGTTTTGCTCGACCACCTGCGCAGTATCCTGGTCGCCGTAGGTGAGGCCGATCAGGTTCCCGAAGAAAGCCATGCCCTGTTCCTGGAGCGTTTCGACGAACTGCTGGCGTCACTGCCGATCGAGCCGATCGAAAGCCAATACCTGGGCCAGGACATCCTGACTCAAGTGATTACCCGCTATCCGCAAATTGCCCACCTGATCCCGCGGGATCTGTTGTGGTTCTTCGCCGGCGACTGCCTGCACTACCTGTCCGACGAAGAAATCGACCTGTATCAGACACTGGAAGAGCGCCGTTACGAAGCCGAACAGAACGACGAACCGTTCGACTGGAACCAGGAAAAACAGCTGCTGGCGATGTCCGCCCAGGACAGCAAGCACTGATTTTCGCCCGATAAAAAAAGGCCCGCATGGTGATCCATGCGGGCCTTTTTCATGTAGTCAAAGCAGCCCTTCACTTTCAGGCAGTTCGTACTCGGCCAAGGCTTTTGAAACGGTGGATTTTCCCGGTTTGCTCAATGTTGGCTCTTTCTCCAGACACTCCACCAGATAATCGATGAACACCCGCAGCTTCGGTGGCAGATAGCGTGTCGGCGAGTGCAGCAACCATAACCCACCGTGATAAGACGCCAGGAATGTCCAGTCCGGCAGGACTTGCACGACCAGCCCCTGTTCCAGGGCATAACGAGCCGTGAAATACGGCAGGCTGCCGATACCGATGTGCTGCAGAACAGCCCCCAGGCGCACGCCGGTGTGATTGGCGGCATACCGGCCACGCACGCCGACCGTCACGGCTTTGCTGCCCTTCTTGAATTTCCAGCGCGCATCGCTCGGGGTTTCGCCCAGATAGATGCAGCTGTGATTGAGCAAGTCATGGGGATGAGTCGGTGTGCCATGTTCGGCCAGGTATTGCGGGGTCGCGCAGAGCAAATGGTCGATGGTCAGCAACTGTCGCCCGACCAGCCCTGCCGGCGGCCGCTCCGTAATCCGAATCGCCAGATCGACATGATCGTCGATCAGGTCCACTTGTCGGTCTTCCAGCAGCAATTCCACATCGACCTTTGGATAGCGACGAAGAAACTCCGGCATGTGCGGATGAATCACGAAGCGCCCGACCGCTTTCGGCACGCTGACCCGCACCAGTCCCTCGGCTTCGTGGGTGAACTGACCGCTGATTTCCATCACTGACCGGGCCGCGCTGACCATTTCCTGACAGCGCTTGAACACTTCTTCTCCGCCATCGCTCAAGCGCAATTTGCGTGTGGTGCGTTGCAGCAACCGTGTGGCCAATGCCTTCTCCAGCCGGGAAATGCTGCGACTGACCGCCGAGGGCGACGAGCCCAATTGGCGAGCGGCTTCAGAGAAGCTGCCGGTCTCCACGACCTTGACGAAGATCGCCATTTCACCGAGCAACGGCAGAGGGAGATTTATGCTCACAGCGCAACAGTCCTTTGATGTTTTAACGGATTATCACGTTATTGCACGATTCATATAATTAAAAAAGAAACTTTAATAAGGGCATGGAATATGACGCTCCGCCTCTTTTTCCATAGTGATGACCTCAAGGCCAATGTGGAAGTCCTCGACTGCACGCCCCACGAGAACGAATTCGCCGTGGTGCTGCGCGCCACTTTGTTTCATCCGCAAGGGGGCGGGCAGCCTTGCGATACCGGCTGGATTGGCGATGCACAAGTCCTGCGAGTCGTACAGGAACCGGACCGGATCATTCACTTCGTCGACCAGCCGGTGCCACTGGGCATGACCCAGATCCGCATCGATGAAGAGCGTCGTCGCTTCAACACCCGTATGCATTCCGCCGGTCATCTGATCGGCCATTTCGTTCAAGCCATGGGCTGGATGCCGATCAAAGGGCACCATTGGCCTGACGAAGGGCGTGTGCAATTCAAGCCCGGGGATTCGGCTCAGGAAGTCGACGCGCAAACCGTCCAATACGGCATCGGGCAATGGATCGAACACGATCTGCCACGCCTGACGTCCCTGCGCGAAGGCGCGCGGGAAATCGGCTTCGGTGAACTGCCAGCCTATGGTTGCGGTGGCACCCATGTACGCAGCCTGAAGGATCTGGGCACAGTCACGATCGCGTCCCTTTCGCAGAAGAAGGGCACGTTGTCCGTCCACTACAACGTGGATTGAGGATTTCGGGCGCTGCCAGATGCAGCGTCCGACGCCGGGGGAACCGCGCTCGCCGGTTCCGTTGACTACTCGTTAGATGGACCTGAAACCATGATGCTTGACGTCGAGCGTCTCGATGAGACGTGCATAAAAAAACTGGCCAACGAAGAAGTCCTCGCCATCCGCGTCAAAGGCTTTTTGCCTGAAGACCAGGCGATCCGGATTGGCGACAAGATCCTCGCCCCCGGCTTCGAAGGGTATATCAACGCACCCAGCATCGGCCGCATCGGCATGGCGTTCTACGAGGCGGAAAACCAGCCGTTGCTGATCGAGGATTACTTCGAGCGCGCCACCAGCAACATTGCCGAATTGCGCAACCGCTGCGCACCCTACTCCTCGCCGATCGACACCCTGCGCTGCATGCTCGACGAATCCTGGCCGGCGGGCGCCCATCTGGAAAACCTGTACGGGCGCAAGATGTATGTCGGCCTGTCACGGGTGGTCAAACCTGGCGTCTGCTTCCTCGCCCACCACGACATCTTCGCCAAGGATGCGCCGGAGAGTTTCCAGGCCCGTAGCCTGGAGGCGCAATTCGCCTGCAACGTCTACCTGAACATGCCGACCGAGGGTGGCGCGTTGCAGATGTGGGAAGACGACATTTCACCGGACCGCTTCGACGAAATGCGCGGCGACAGCTATGGCATCGACCCGGTGCTGCTTGGCCCGCCAGCCCTCGAAGTACGCCCGGAACCGGGGGATTTCATCATGTTCAATTCGCGTCGCATGCACTCGGTAACACCGGGTGTGGCAGACCCGCGCTTGAGCCTTTCTTTTTTTGTCGGCTATCGCGGCAATGCATCACCCCTGACTTTCTGGAGCTGAAATGACATCGAATTATCTGGGCGAATTTCTGGCACTGGCTACCATTCACTTTCTGGCCGTGGTCGCTCCCGGCCCGGACTTCGCCGTGACCATCCGCCAGAGTGTGCGTTTCGGTCGACTGGTCGGCATCTGCACGGCACTGGGCATCGGCGCAGGGATTTCCGTGCACGTGCTGTACACCCTGCTGGGTGTCGGCGCCTTGATGCACACCACGCCCTGGCTGCTGACGGTGGCCAAGGTCGTGGGGGGTGCCTATATTTTTTACCTCGGCATCAGCCTGATCCGCAGCAAACCCAAGACAACACTCGAAGGCGAAAAGACAAGCGATGAACCGCTGGTCGAGCAATCGCTGTTCAAGGCGTTCTCCACCGGTTTCCTGACCAACGCCACCAACCCCAAGGCCACACTGTTTTTCCTGGCGATCTTCACCACGATCATCAGTGCCAGCACACCGTTGGAGATCCAGGCCCTGTACGGATTGTGGATGTGCGGCGTGAACGCGTTGTGGTTTGTGATCGTCGCGCTGTTCTTTTCAAGCAGCAAAGTGCGGGTGCTGTTCATGCGCATGGGGCATTGGTTCGAGCGCAGCATGGGGGTGATCCTGATCCTGTTCGCCGGGCGACTGGTGTTGTCGATGTAAATACGCAGCTCGAAGAAGCCCGGCCCAGACAGATTGGACGGGCTTTTACGATTCTGCGCCGCTTTTGCATTTCTGTGCGACGCGTCCCACTTCGGGGGCTCCCCTATCACTTGCTTGTGGTGTTAGTTTGCGAAACCGTCTGACACATCGATCAGATACTTCCTACTCACCACCTGCAAAGGAATGCCCTTAGCAATGGACTTTTCGCTCAAGCAACTGGCCGCATCGACCCTGATTCTGGCCAGCCTTTCGTGCGTAACACTGCCAGCCCACGCCAACATCACACCGCAGCAAAGCGCGACCATCCTCAAGACATTCAGTGATACCAAGGTCAGCGATTTCCGCCAGTTCCTCGGCGAATTGGCCAAGAGCGATCTGAGCAAGACCGACGACCTGCGCCCCTCCATCAGCGCCTTTCTCGACAACAAGCCCCTGACCGCCGAACAGCAAAACGAAATCTATCGCCTGCTCGGCCTCTACACTCGAGCGAAATACGGCAAGGCCGCACTGGAAACCCTGCGCGAACTGGTGGAGATCCCGACGGATCGCAAAGAGGGTGTTGCCCAGCACGAAAATCCCGAATTCATCAAGATCGCCGCCAAGATCAAAAGCCTCGCCGAGTCTTTCGGCCTGAACTACCGCAACATCGACAACCGCGTCTACGAAATCTCCCTCGACGGCAGCGGCAAAGAAGTCGTGGGCATTCACGCGCACGCCGACGTTGTACCGGTGACACCGGAAAACTGGGTGCTGAAGGACGGCACCAAGCTCGACCCGTTCAAGGTCACGCTGATCGGCGACCGCATGTACGGCCGCGGCACCGAGGACGATAAAAACGGCATCGTCGTGACGCTGTATGCCATGAAGGTGATCAAGGAAGAGAAGCTGCCACTGGCGCGCAATTTCAAACTGCTGGTAGACACCACCGAAGAAACCACCGGCGACGCGATTCCTTACTACTTCGAGCGCAACCCGACGCCCGAGTACAACCTTGCACTGGATGGCGGCTACCCGGTGGTGATTGCCGAAAAAGGTTACGGCACGGTCATGGCCAAGTTCGCCAAACGCAAGGCCGAGGGCAAAGGCGCGGAAATCATCTCGATGACTGGCGGTATGGCGACCAACCAGATTCCATCGGTTTCGCTCATCACCCTGGTGACAGACAAACCTGCCGAACTGGCCGCCAGCTTGCAAAAGGCTGGCACTGAATACGCCAAACAACATGGCGGCGATTTCGAAGTGAATGCCAAGGTCGATGGCAAAGACGTGAAACTCAGCGTAACCGGCGTTTCTGCGCACTCCTCCGAGCCTGAATCCGGTGTCAACCCGGTCGCCCGCATGCTGGACTTCATCCACAGCGTGGATGGCAAAATCGCGTTCAAACACAACCACATCACCGATGCTGCCCGTTACGCCGCCGACAACTGGGGTCTGGACTACAAGGGTAGCAAGCTGGGCGTCGGTTTCGCCGATGACTTCATGGGCCCGTTGACCACCTCGCTGACGTACGTCGGCATGGATGACAAGACCTTCAAACTTGCGGTCAACCTGCGTGTGCCGAAGGGCAAGTCGCCGGAAGTGCTCAAGACCAAAATCGCCGACAAACTGGCGGCCTGGAGCAAGAAAACCCACGTCGCGGTCAACTTCGATTACTCAATCGCCGAGCCGATGTACCGCAACCCTGAAGGCGAGTGGGTCAAGGCGCTGCTGGCCGTGGCCACCGAAAACCTGGGCATGAAACACGAATTCGGTACGTCGGCCGGCGCCACCTCGGTGCATGAACTGCCTAACGGCGTGCAATTCGGCCTGGCACGACCTGAGGTCAAGTACACCGGTCACACCGACGGCGAGTTCAAGACCGTTGACCAGTTCCTGCTGGACCTGCAGATCGTCACCGAAATGATGGGACGCATCGGGCAGCTGCCGAAGCTCTGATCGCGTATCGGGTCCGCCACATGGGCGGGCCCAAAAAAAAGGACCTCGCGGTCCTTTTTTATTGCGCGACAAAAAACGCACAAACAAAAACGCCGCTCATCACTGAGCGGCGTTTTTGTTGAATATGGAGCGGGAAACGAGACTCGAACTCGCGACCCCGACCTTGGCAAGGTCGTGCTCTACCAACTGAGCTATTCCCGCAATGGCGTCCCCTAGGGGACTCGAACCCCTGTTACCGCCGTGAAAGGGCGGTGTCCTAGGCCACTAGACGAAGGGGACAGGCTACAACTTTCACTAATAAAAACGCCGCTCTTTGCAAAGCGGCGCTTTTTGAATTTGGAGCGGGAAACGAGACTCGAACTCGCGACCCCGACCTTGGCAAGGTCGTGCTCTACCAACTGAGCTATTCCCGCAAATGGCGTCCCCTAGGGGACTCGAACCCCTGTTACCGCCGTGAA